>Ga0194125_10002153_pt1 | contig 32904 bp, 23 predicted proteins | sample TA2KigC250mmetaG_FD_148626 | JGI IMG/M metagenome (GOLD analysis project Ga0194125, IMG submission 148626) | Freshwater microbial communities from Lake Tanganyika, Tanzania - TA2015034 Kigoma Deep Cast 250m | ecosystem: Environmental > Aquatic > Freshwater > Lake | place: Tanzania: Lake...
TAGTAAAGTTTCTACGCGCATCCGGTGTCGTTTATCCTCCTCTGTTTTGTGTACAAGAAGGATAACCGGATGCGCCTTTCTTAATCAACTACCACCCACAGATTCTCGTGAAGTGCCGGATCCGCTTCTGCGTCTATTACTCGATCATTGACTGGCATCATCCCGAATGCCCGGCGATCTACAGCCAGGCCCGGTTTCACGGCCAGCCCAAGAAAGACGCCGACATCGAGAAATACGCGGACTTCATGAAGGGCCAGGTGCGCGAGTTGCTCACCAACTACGGTCCGATCGGCACGGTGTGGTTTGATGGCGGCGGCTCCTTCAGCAACGTGGATCGCGCAAAGTTGCTGCATGCCCGGGAAATCGTGGATATGATTCACGAACTCCAGCCCGGATGCGTGGTCAACAACCGACTGGGCTACGGCGATTACGGCACGCCGGAGCAGTTCATTCCCGGCGAGAAGGGGTCGAATGTGTTCGAAGTGTGCATGACGATTAACAAATCCTGGGGATTCAAGAAGAGCGACGAGTACTGGAAGTCGTCCGACGTGTTGATTCAAAATTTAATCGATATTGTCAGCAAGAACGGCAATTACCTGTTGAACGTCGGCCCCACGGCCGAGGGCGAGATTCCCGGACCGAGCATCGAGCGCCTGACCGCCGTGGGCGCCTGGATGAAGGTGAATGGTGAAGCCATCCACGGTGCGGCACCCACCTTGTTCGGAGCGGAACTCGGGCAGCCCAAATCCGAGTCAGGCGGCAAGCAACAGGCAGCGGTCAAGGCACAGAATTGGCGTTGCACGGTCAAGCCAGGGAAAGTTTATATCCATTTCCTGAAATGGCCCGGACCCTCATTTCGCCTGCCGGCCATAGCGACGCCGATCACGAAGGTCTATTTCCTGGCCGATCCCGCGCGTGCGGAGGTGCCGTTCAAACAGGCGACGGACAGCGTGACGTTCACCCTGCCAGCCCAGGCGCCAGCGCCCGTGATTCCTGTCATGTGCATCGAAACGCAACAGCCGTAATCCTCAGCCGCCCCCGCCCGAAAGTATCCGGGTACGGGTTGCTAGGCCGTTTCCTCGTCGCTTTCACCCGTACGCTACCGTATTGCGTAGGCTCGCGACACGCTCTTTCCTGCGTCCGTTCCGCCTGGCAGCAGAAACGTGATTCGGGAACGCTGTGGGTCGTTGAGGACTGCGACCTGTTCGCCTTCAACCAATCGGCTGACCTCCAGTTGAACCGTGACCGGCTTGTTCATGGGGTTCGAGACCGAGAGGAGCAGCTTCTCCGGAGCCTCCGTGAGCAGGACCAGGCACGGCTTGTTCACGGCGACTGTCAATCCCTGCCGAATTTCGACTTTGCCCGCCACATAAAAGGCCAGTCCGGCCGTGCGGAGTCGCTCGTGCCAAACGGCTTGCAGGGTGGGGGCGTTGCTGAGGATCGTGACCGGGGCGTGCGCGACGTATTGTGCGAGGGCATCGGTTGTGAGGCCCGGCACCACGAGGTACGCATACGTCACGTTCTGCGGGCGGGTACCATGGTCAATCCATGCGCTGAACACATCGCGAACGACGGGTTCCTTGGAATACCGGTGGTTGATCTCCCGCCAGCTTCCCTGCTGTGGGCCGTTGTGGAGGTGAATCGACCCGGGTTCGAGCAGGACGTAGCCCACCTCGTCGTGCCAGATCCACCCGGGGGCGTCGAGCCGGTTGGTTTCGCTGCCCAGCTTCCGCACGCGGCGGTCTTGGGCGACCCAGACGTCTCCGACCCGGTTGCACTGGTTCAGCGTCGTCACCACGGGGCCGTCCGAATCGCACGTGATCCCTGCGCCGAGGCAGGCGTATGCGTCGTCGAAGAAGAACCAGCTCTTGCGGGCCGACAGCCCGTCCCGTTCCCAATCGCACGCGGCCAGCCCATGCTCACCGTCCGAGACCCCGCCGACAAAGCTCGTTTTGCCCATTCGCATGGGCGAGCCGGACAGCTCCGCACGCTGCTCGACGGTGGTTCCGGGGATTTTCTGCCAATCCCAGACCGGGAAGATGTCTTGATATTCGAGCCCCGAACGCAGCAGCAGATTGCAGCCATCGGCGATGTGGTGGCTTTTGAGTCCCTCGCTATTGTAGGCCCCATCCGTGTTGGCGACCCGGCTGGAGAACATGCGGGCGGAGGTGTAGAAGCCGGGCCGGTGATGCGTCATGAAATCCGATCGCCAGAAGTGCCGGTTGCCGACCAGCGGCGGGGCGGGCTGTCCCGCCGCTCGGGCCTCCAAGTCGCGAAACTCCATTTCGCGTCCGGTGGGAAGCAGGAGCATGTTCTGGGCGGCTGTGCTCAGATAATGGGCGTTTTGTCCCTTGCGCGTGATCTCCCGACCTTCGCCACCGAAGTCGGTGACGCTGCCCCGCGTCATCCATTGGCTGCCATCCAGGATCAGGCTGCTCAGCAGAGCGATGGTCTCGGACGGGAAGGCAAACCGTGTGCCAGTGACTTGGGTGGCGATCCTGGAGCAGTCCCTGGCGAAGGCGGCACCGTAGCCGTGGTTGTAGAGGCAGGGGCCGTGTTGGTGAAAGCTGAAGTCGGGCTGGATCCCCTCGCGAGTGGAGATTTTTATTTCGTTGGCGATCCTCTGATAGGCCGTTGCAACCAGCTTCGGGTCGTTCTCCAGGATACCCAGGCCCGCTGTGATCTCGGCAACCCATACCAGGTTCTGGCCGGTCATGCCGATCCCCGCACGGCGGAGAATCTTTGAGGCACGGCTGCGCTGCTCGGCAGAGAGATCGTGTTCGATCAGCAAGACGGTGGGTAACAGATTGCGCGGCACGCCAATCTTATTCCACCACCAGTTCGAGCTCTGGAAGTCGCGGCTCAGCCAGTAGTCGAGGCTGCGCAGAACCGCGCTGCGCAGAGATTCGTCACCGTGTAGCCCTGACTCGGGGGACTGCAACGCACGCGCCAATGTGGTGACGTTGCTGAGATGATAGGCCGCCTTCCAGAGGGCCGTGTTATGGTCTTTATAGTCGATGTCCGGCCAACGGCCATCCGACTGTAAGGCATCCATGAACGTGCGAACCGTTTCCTCAGGAACCGGTTCCAAGAGCGGCTTCAGAATCCGCTCCCGCAAGATATTCAGATCGTCATTGGCCACCACGGCACCTCGAGATTCTTCGGCTTCCGCGAGGACGGACTGTCCGCCTGCCACGGCAAGCAGCGTCAACGCGGTGGTGGCCACGACGAAACGGCGCTTGGCCGGTTGAACGTTCGTTGGCTTCATGCCTTCTTTCCGACGCCGTCACAACTCCATGAACTCCATCAAAGCGTCCAACGTTGTGTAGGCCAACCCGACAACCGTGTCGGCGGCTCCGTAGTAGATCGCAATGCGTCCGGTGTTGGAATCGGCCAGGGCCGCGCAGGGGAAGCAAACGTTGGGCACATGGCCGGTCACTTCATAAAGCGTTTCCGGGCCCATTAAATATGGGGTGCTGCGCGCGATGACCTTCCAGGGTTTGTCGAGGTCCAGCAAGGCAACGCCCATGCTGTAAATAAAGCCATTGCAGGATCCCTGGACGCCGTGATAGATCATCAACCACCCGGCTGACGTCTCAATCGGAATGGGCCCCGGCCCGATCTTTGTGCTCTGCCATCCCCGCACAGGGCCCATGACCCACCGATGCGCGCCCCAATACAGCAGGTCCGGGCTCTGGCTGTAGAAAATATCACCGAAGGGCGTGTGGCTGTTGTCGCTGGGTCGGCTCAGCATGGCGTAATGGCCGTTGATTTTCCGGGGGAAAAGAACGCCATTGCGATTGAACGGCAAAAAGGCGTTTTCGATAAAATGAAACGTCTGGAAATCGAACGTGTAGGCCATACCAATCGTCGGCCCATGAAACCGGTTGCACCAGGTCACGTAATAGCGGTCGTCAATCCACACCACGCGGGGATCATAACCGGAGTCGTATTTTTCCAGATCCGGGTCGTTTTGTATAAAGGTCATCGGATCATGGTCAATCTTCCAGTGGATGCCATCCGGGCTGAAGCCTTTATGCAGGCGGTAGATTTTCGTCCGATCATCGACGCGAAACACACCGGCAAAGCCGTCCTTAAACGGCACGGCCGCGCTATTGTAGATGCGATCAGCCTGGGGGATGAAGTTGCGCGGAATAATCGGATTTCTGGCAGAACGCCAGATCGGGTCGGTCTGGCCGGCCGGCCTCTCTTCCCAGGGAAGGTTCGGAATCGCGCTTCCAATCAGCGTGCATGTGGACATGGTCTGTCTCCTGTGTTCGTCGGGCTAGCCCGCCAGTTCGTTCAGTCTGAAAAACTCGCCGCGTTGCGCCATGAGTTCGTCGTAGCGGCCCTGTTCGACGATTTGGCCGGATCGGAGAAACACGATCTTGCCTGCCTTGCGCACGGTGGACAGGCGGTGGGCGACGATAAACGTCGTGCGTCCCTGAATCATCCGGTAAATCGCATCCTGCACCAGATTCTCGGACTCGGCATCGAGCGCGGTGGTGGCTTCGTCGAAGATGATCACACGCGGGTCGCGGATCATCGCCCGCGCAATGGCGATTCTCTGGCGCTGTCCGCCCGACAACGTGGATCCGCCCTCGCCAACCGGCGTGTCGAGACCGGCAGGCAGGTTTCGGATGAATTCCGACACATGCGTCATTTCCACAACTTCGTCGAGCCTCTTCCGGTCGACCGTATCCAGGCCAAAAGTGATATTTTCGCGGATCGTGCCCCGGAACAGATACGTCTGTTGCGGAACTACCGATATCAAGCGGCGATACTGACGCATGTCCAGCGATTGCATGTCCGATCCATCCAGCAGAATGCGTCCGGCCGTCGGCCGCCGGAACCCGATGGCGAGTCCCATGACCGTCGACTTACCCGCGCCCGACGGCCCGACAAACGCCACACAGTCCCCGGCCGCCACATCCAACGAAAACGCCTTCAGCGCCGGGGCCTTGGCGTTTGGATAGCGGTAATCGACGCGATCAAACGTGATCGCACCGGCAACGCCCGTCACCGGCTGCTTGCCCTCGTTCAGTTCGAGATCGGGGCACTCCAAGACCTCACCGATGGATCGGATGGATTCCGCCCCCTTGGCCACTTGCGGGTACACATTGGTAAAGATGCCGATGGAATTGACGATCTGCGTGAGCAGCGCCTGATAGAGCACGACATCGCCCACGCTGATACGGCCCGCCCGACACAACCAGAACGTCACGCAAAACCCCAGAATCGTTGTCACCTGGAACGTCACCCATGTGGAAGAGGCAAAGATCGCATTCAACCGGTCCAGATGCACACCCCGCTGAAGCAGAAGGTCAATCTCCTGCTGAAACCGGTTGATGGCGGACTCCTCCAGACCATGCGCCCGGGTGACCGGTATCATGTCCAGCATCTGGGCCACTTCCGCCGAGGTGGCCTCCATGCTGGCGCGAAAATCCTGGTTCCGCTCGCGGATGGATCTCTTGAAATAACGGATCAGAAGCGTGGACAACGGCACCAGCACAAGATAGACCAGCAGCATCAAGGGTTCCTTGGTGGCGGTCAAGCACAGCGCAAAAACGATGGTGGTTGCTCCATTCGTGACGCTCTCGCACAAATACATGCTCATCATCTGGATCTGCTCAACATCGCGCAACACCTTGGCCTGCAGCCGCCCGGTCTCCGTCGTGTCGTGGAAATCAATGGAGAGTTGCTGCAGCCGTATCACCAGCGCCATGCGTAACCGCTGCTCCATCCGTCTGATGATCGAGCTGACGAGGTGAATGAAGTAGGTGTGCATGGGCACGTTCTGGGCAATCAGCAGAAGCGTGAAACTGGCTAATACCAGAAGATTATGCAACGGATGCCGCACCGGGTCAGACAGCGTGTCAATGCCATGGGCAACCAGAATCGGGATCACCCACACGGGCGACTGCTTGGCAACAAAAGCCGCCAGCGGCCACACGTAGTACCAGCCGGATCGGCCCGCCAGTGCGATCAACGTGCCGAACGGGTTTCGGCTGCGATAGTGGAACTCCAGCGGCTGACCGCGACCCCATGGATCGTGACGAACAAATGAAGACACGCAACACCCCTTGTGCGAACAGACGTCCGTGGAACGACGGATAGATCTTCATCCCCCGGCGTGGTGAGCGGAAAAGTGTGTCATAGGCACCGATGGGTGTCAAGTTTCCGTCGTTTGGCACTGGGATGCGATTGGAGGGTTTGGCTTCCCAGCTTGACCCGTGTGCATCACCCGTGTTACATATATCGGCGTGCGCGTAAATGTGTGAGTCTCTACCTGCGTATGCTGATGATACCCGGTCTGTTCGTGCTCTTCTCGATTTGCCGCCGCGATCCCACCCGGAATCCAGAGCTTGCGCCGGCACAATCCTAATCAGGGAGTAGATCCGTGAATAACAGTAGCGCGATCAAACGACTGGATACCTCCGTCCACCCGTTTCCGTCTTTACCCTCGGCGCCCGGATATCATCAGCGTGAAGCCTGGCCAGCCACGTGGATTGCATCGAACGACTGTGTACGCGGCGTCAATCATGTAACGGCCTATCGGTTGCGTTTTTCCTGTGAAAAGACGGTGCCCCTGCGCGTGTTTGTCACGGCGGACCAGCGCTACTGGCTCTATCTCGATGGCCGGCGGATCGGGCTGGGAAGCGAGCGGGGGTGCATGCGCCAATGGTTCTACGAGACATACGAAATCTCGGTGAGCGAAGGGCCGCACACGCTGGGAGCCATCACCTGGTATCTGCCCGAGAATCCCTCCTGGGCACAGGCGTCCGCGCAGCCGGGTTTTCTGTTGGCAGCGGAGGCACCGTTCACGGACCAAATCAGCACCGGGCTGGCGCCGTGGGAAAGCCGCGTCCTGAAGACTGTCGCCTTTTTGGATCCCACGCAGCAAATCGGACAAAACATCGGTTGCGGCGCACGCGTCCGTTATGAAGGCGCCTCCTGGGCGGATGTCCTGGAGTGTGACCAAATCCCATGGTCCGGGGTACACCAGCTACTTCCCGGCAATAACGCGTTCTGGCAGGGCGCATCACCGCAGACCTGGGTTCTTCATCCGGCCCGCCTTCCAGCCATGCGCCTGGAGAAGCGCGGCGGCGCAGCGGTAGTCTTGGTGTCTCCAGCGCCGGATGCAGCGGAACCGCTGAAGCTGGGCAACACGATCCGTGCGGAAGCGAAGCAATGGCAGGCTATGCTGGAGGGTCGTGCGTCCGGTCTGCATGTGCCGCCGCATACGTCACGCCGCGTCCTGATCGACCTGCGGGATTACTTCTGCGCGTATTATGCCCTGACCACGGAAGGCGGGGAAGGTTCGGAGATCTCGGTGGCCTGGGCAGAGCGGCTTTCGACAAAACCGGATGCGCCAATTGCGCCAAGTGAGCGCCGCACGGTCGACGGGTTGTTCTTCGTGGGAACCGCAGACCAGTTCTGTCCGAGGAACACCGTGGGCCGGGTCTCCTACGAACCGTTATGGTGGCAGGCGGGACGGTGGGTGCAGATTACGGTGACCACGGCCGCCGCCCCTTTGATCATCCATGGCTTTAATCTGCTGGAAACCGGATATCCCCTGGTGGACGAATCACGCTTCCAAAGTAATGATGAGATCCTAAACGCCATAGCGCCAGTCTGCTATCGCACCCTGCAGGCGTGCGCCCATGAAACCTACATGGATTGCCCCTATTGGGAGCAGTTGCAGTATGTCGGCGATACGCGAATCCAGGCGCTCTTAACCTATGTCACCAGCCACGATGCGCGCCTGCCCGAGAAGGCGCTGGAAATCTTTCGACACAGCATGACCGGCGCATCTCCTTTTCCTGCCAGCAATTATCCCAGCCGGAAGATACAGATCATACCGCCCTTCGCGCTCTGGTGGATCTGCATGTTGCACGATTACGCGCTCTGGCGCGGCAACCGGCGGTTTGTAAAAGAACTGATGCCGATGGGGTGGTGGATACTAGACCACTTTCTCCTGCTGCAACGTGACGACGGATTGGTGGAATCTCCCGCCGGGTGGAACTATGTGGACGCAGTGGCGTTCAAAGGCGGGGAGCCTCCGGGAGCTTTTCGTGGCGGAGTGAGTGGCGTGATCAACTGGCAGGTGATTCTGGCCTTGAATGCGCTTCGCGATCTTTCCCAATGGCTCGGGGACACTCACCGCGCCGCCCTCGCCGAGCACCGCGCCGCCGCCTTGACCGTCGCGTGTGAACAAATCTTCTGGGACCCGCAGCGCCAGGCGCTCGCTGACGATCTTGCGCACCAGTCCTTTTCAGAACATACGCAGGCGCTCGCCCTGCTCACAGAAAGGTTGTCCGTGCCTGTGCAAGCCTTGGTTCAGCAAGCCTTGGTTGGCGATACCAGGCTTTTACGCGCCGGCTCCTATTTCAGTCACTATATTTGCCTTGCCTTGCGTCAGATCGGGGCAGGCAACGAACTGCATACACGCTTTCACGTGTGGCGTCGTTTTCTGGATGCCGGATTCCACACGTTTCCCGAAGGTGGCATCGAAGGCCGATCCGATTGCCATGCCTGGAGCGCTCATCCGCTCTTTCACATGTTAAGTTCCGTTCTGGGTATTCGTCCGGCGACGTGCGGTTTCGAGACTGTGCTGATTGCCCCTGTATTAGGTCCGCTGCTCAATGTGTCCGGTTCTATGCCGCACCCCAAGGGCGATATTTCGGTAAGTATCGCTGTTTCGGAACGGGGTGGCGTGGCAGAAGTAACCCTGCCAATCGGTCTTTCGGGCACCTTCCGGTGGGGGACACAGACGATGAATTTGCACGAGGGAAGGCAGACGATTGAACTGTGAAACGGAGTATAGAGGGATTGCTATGCGAATATTCATGACACTCACCATGGTGTTGCTCCTTCAGGGGTGTCGCCGCGATGCTGCCGCTCCACATCCGTCGGCCCAGTCGGAACCATATCCGCTCGCCATTACGCGGGACGCTTTTATGGAAGCTGCGCACAATGGCGACGTTGAGACAGTCGCACGCGGGCTGAAAGCCGGGATGGACAGTAACACCACCATCGTAGAGGGCAGAACACCCCTCATGCTTGCGGCCTTCAACGGTCACACCAGAATTGTCGAAGCGCTTCTGAAAGCGGGTGCCAAGGCCAGCAGCGCCGATGTCTTTGGTCGTACCGCACTCATGTATGCCGCGTCCGGTCCCAACGCCGACACGGTCCGCATCTTGCTGAGAAGTGGCGCCGAAATGAATGTCGTAGACAAGGAGGAGCAATGGACCGCACTCATGTTTGCCGCTGCCGAGGGCCAGACCGACGTTGTGCGCCTGCTTTTGGATGCCGGGGCTGACCGTATGTTAAAAGACAAGGACGGCGATACGGCCGAAAACTTTGCCATCAAGAGCAACCACAAAGACGTTATCACTTTGCTGCAGGCACCGAAAGCAGAGTAAGGCGTCCAAACAGGGCTGCCCAATTGCTAAAGACCTGCTTCAGTTGTGAGAAAGGAAATGTGACTATGCAGATCAACGGGATTCCAATAAGCACGGACTATCGGGTGCACGTGAACGGCGTTTCGGCGCCCGTCTATATCATGCCTACGCGTTATGGCATGCCATACCTCAACGGACAACCGATGTCGTTTTACGGCGGGGAGCCGTGGCACCAGCCGATGTATTTCGTCTGTGCGGATATTCCCGGCCCGGTGCCGGTTTCGGTGGAGCTGGGATTTCTGACGGACGGGGAGATCCGCACGGTGACGGCCCATCCGCTGTCGCGCGGCATCGCCGTGAACCGCGAGGGGACGCGCGTCAGCTTCACGGTGGACCAGCCCGGGACCGTGACGCTGGTCGTAAATGGCGACCATCGTACCCGCCCACTGCACCTGTTCTTCTCTCCGCCAGTGGAAGCCGCGCCGGAGGATGCAATCGTCTTTGGCCCGGGGTTCCATGATCTGGGATATGACAAACCGATCACCCTGACCGATGGGCAGACGCTCTACCTGGCGTCGGGTGCCTGGGTTGAAGGGCTGATTCGTGCGAATGGCGCCCGCAATATCCGGATCATGGGGCGCGGCGTGCTCGCCCAGCGCCGGGTCGGGAGCGAGCACTATTCCGGCTGCGCCAGTGCGCCCGCGGGGATTGTGCTGAGCGACTGTCAGGACGTCTCGATCAGCGGCATTGTAGAAACCCGCGGCATCGGCGGTTGGTGCAGCATGCTGTCCAACTGCGATCGGGTGATGGTGCGGGATTACCACGTCCTGGCGTCCGTGGTCTGGTCGGCCGACGGCTTCAATCCGTGCAACAGCCGGGATGTGACCCTGGAACGCTGTTTTATCCGCTCCGGCGACGACGCCATTGCCATCAAGGGGAATACCGGCGGCAACGTTCTGACGCTGCCGCATATTCCACCCAGCACCCAGCCACCGGTGGAGAACATCCTCATTCGCAACTGCGTCTTTTGGAGCGACCACAACGAAGTGATCGTCATCGGTTGCGAAACGAGGGCCCGGTACATTCGCAACATCCGGATCAGCGACTGCGACGTCATCTTCCATTATGCGCACGAGGGCTTGGGCGTGTTTGGCATTATCCCGCTGCACGGCACGGAAATCAGCGATATTGTCTACGAGAACATCCGTGTCGAGCACTGCGAGGAACAGGTGTTCTGCTTCCGGTTCCTCGACAACATCTGGGGGATTCCGGGCGACCAGAGCTTCCCCGGCGGGATCTCCAATGTCACCATCCGCAACGTGACTGTGCTGTATCAGAAGGACGGGCCCCGCAGCGAGTTCACCGGCTACGGGCCGGATAAGCGGATTGAGACTGTCCGTATTGAAGGGCTGCGCTACGGTGACAAACCGGTCACGGATGCGGCCGGCATGGGGTTACGGAAGAACGAGCATGTGGCGGAGGTAAGCTACCAATAGATGGGCTCTCATGGAAAAGAGCTACAACATTCCGTACTTTTCCCATGTTCCGACGATAGAATGGCTGAACGGGTTTCTTCGCAGGGATAGAAAGCATGGAGAACAACATGAGACTATCAGGTATCCCAGTGCGCCATTTGCGCAAAGCGACGGTCTTGACGGCGCTGCTGGCGCTGCCGGCGTGGGCGGTTGACGCACTCAAGCCACGCGACTTGACGCCCGTGACGTGGCTGATGGCGCCGTCGCACGCGCCGGTCGAGATCGTGAGCGACGGGCAGCCGCGCGCGGCTGTTTACGTGGCGGAAGGCAAACCCGGCGCAAAACTCAAACGGCTGACCGACGAACTGTTCGATGTGATCCGGCTCGGCACGGGCGCGACGCTCGAACAGGTTGACCGGCCTCCGGCCGCCGACCGGCCCGCCATCGTCATCGGCGACTGCGAGGAAACGCGGGCGGCGGGGATCGATCCGGCGAAGATTCCGCCGGAGGGTTTCGTGATCAAGACCGCCGCGAATCGCGTGTATCTCGTGGGCGGCGCGGGCAACCCGGACGGTACGGCGTGGGCGGTGGCAGATTTTTTGGAACGGTTCGTCGGCGTACGCTGGTACTGGCCGGCCGACGCTGCCGGGCGTTCGATCCCGCGCACGGCTTCGCTCGCGGCACCGCCAGCTCACTACACCGACCAGCCGGTCTTCCGTCGGCGCATTGATTTCATTGAAACGGCGCTGATGCCGCTTCACACCGAGGGACACAATTGGGGCGACCGGATGCCGCTTCCTCTGGAACCCGGCGTCATGTCGCGCGATGAGACCTGGTGGTACGTCCCCCGCATGGAGGCGTTGCGGCGTCATGGCGAAAGCCTCGACTTCACACCGGGGATCAATCAGGGAAGCGAAGCCATCGCATGGTGGCTCTCGCGATGGGGGCACGAGCGCGACATCCTGCAGGCGGGCGAAGCGGCGCGGGCTTTGAACCAGGACGGCTCCCGTCACGAGCTCTGGATCTGCTTCAGCGCGCCGGAGACGCTGGACGCGCTGCTCGCGCGGTTGAGCCGGCACTGGGACGAAAAGGACCGCGGATGGCCGCCGCACAAGATGATGACGGATACAAGCTGCACCGTCTATTTTCCCCGGACGCCGGGGCTCGTCTGCCACTGCCAGCGGTGCGCGGAAACGGCGGACCGACTGCGCGACGACCGCCAGCTGAGGGCGGCGCTGGCCAGTGACTACGGCGACCAGCGGGCAGACGCCATCATCGAGGAACGGGTCCACGAGCTGGTTTTCGGGCTGTTCGTGCAGCGGCTGTGCGAAGCGGTGAAGCAGCGCTGGCCGGACAAGAAGGTTGTCCTGAACGCTGGCGAACGGAAGCCGCCGGAGGGTGTGACGTTTCCGGATAACCTGCGGGTCGCTTCCGTGTGGCCGGAGGGGTTTGTGATGGGACACGCTTTCCATCCTTCCGTTGGACCCGCGTTCGAGCGCACGATCCGCGGCTGGAATCAGGTCCTGATCTGGGCCTCGTGCTCCAGCCCGGGCGACTGGACCTACGGTCCTGTCCAGTATCCGCACCTCGTTCAGGAGTTCCTCCTGAGGAACCGGCGGTACATCACGGGGACCGAGCTGACGATTTTCAGCGCGCCGATTCTCGTTGCCCAAGCGCCCACGTACTACGTATGGCAGCGGGCGCTCTGGAACCCCGAGCTCGACGTGGACGCGACGCTGGACGAGCTCTGCAGACGCCTCTTCGGACCAGGCGCCAGGGCCGCCCGCGAACTGCTGCGGATCGCGTGCGATCAGTGGGAGAAGACGCCCCTGCCGCGCCCGCTTCAAGCGGAAAACCTGCACCGGGATCAACTGCCCGGAGCGGGAGGGCTGGGATCGCTCGCGCAGGAAAACCGCCTGCCTGCCGATCTGTTCGCCGCGATCTGGCCTGCGGACGTCGTGGCGCGGATGAAGGGGTTGCACGATGAGGCGCGGGCCGAGATCGACAAAGCCGACGACACCGACGCCCGCCGGGCGTTCCTGTATTGGAACTGGGCCTTCGACGCATTTCTGGAAGAGGCCGAGGTTGTCCATCGGCGGATACCGGCGGACTTCGTGCGGGTGACGCGCGGCGGGCCGCTGGCATCCGTTGAGGGACTGCCGGAAACGGACACGCTCGACTTGGGCAACGGTGCCGTGTTGAAGCTGGTGCGCATTTTGCCGGGTGAGTTTCTGATGGGCAGCGAGACGAATGCGTGGGGATACCACCGCCACGAGAGCCCGCAACACCGCGTGCGGATCACGAAGCCGTTCTACATGGGAGTCCACGAGGTGACGCGGGCGCAGTATGACGCCGTAATGGGGACCGAATCCGCCGGCGATCACCCCAACCGGCCTGCGGCAAGCATCTCGTGGCGCGAGGCGACAAACTTCTGCGGCAAGCTCTCTGCCAAGACCGGCCGGCACGTACGCCTGCCCACGGAAGCGGAGTGGGAGTATGCGTGCAGGGCGGGTACGACGACGGTGTGGTCATTCGGGGATCTGGACCGGATCGAGGCGATGAAGGACTACGCCTGGTTCGGGGAGGACGCTCGCGGCGGGCCGCAAGACGTGGGAGGAAAGAGGCCCAACCTGTGGGGCCTGTACGACCTGCACGGCAACGTGAGTGAATGGTGCCTGGACCGGTTCGGCGCAGACTACTACCTGCTGAGCCCGACAGACGACCCGGCCGGTCCAGATACCGGCATCTTTCGCGTCCTGCGGGGCGGATCCGCCGACAACCTGGGCAGGCGGAATGCGGAGTTCGCCCGGTCGGCCCGCCGCTCCTGGGGCCACCCCGACCTGAAAATCGCCCAGCGCGGCATGAACCGCGCGGGCGTCGGGTTCAGGGTGGTGGCGGAAGCCGCGGATGCGGGGAAGTGATCAGGCTAATTGAATGTTGCACAGGCCAAGTATCCGGGGCATACCTGGCCGCGGCGGCCGCTCTGGGGGTACTGCAACGAGGCCGATCCCTATGTGATGGAGATGCAGATCAACGCCGCCGCCGATCACGGGGTCAACGTCTTCATCAGCGACTGGTACACGGTCTTGGCGGCGTCGCCCGCACGGCGGAAGCCTTTGCCTGGTTCCGGGAGCAGGCTGTCAAGGCCGGACTACCGGGACTGCATCTTCAGCTTACAAGCTGGGGTGCCAACAACCTCAATCTCAGCGGTGTGGATGCCGGGGCCTGCGCCACGCCCAGTGAAAACGTCAAGATCATGGGCTTCGACAGTCAGACCCATTACCAAATGGTGCACTTCACGCACATTGACCGGGACTACGCGGCGATCATCCCGGACATGGTTAAGGAGTGGTAGCTCATGGACAAGAGCTACAACATCCCGTACTTTCCTCACGTCTCAGTCGGGTGGGACAACAATCCACGGTTCCAGACTTTCCGCCCCGGTGTGGTCAAGAACAACACGCCGGAGCAGTTCCGGAAGGCGCTTGAATTGGCTCGTGATTATGCCGACCGCCATCCCGGCCAGCCGCCGCTGATTACGGTAAACAGTTGGAACGAATGGACCGAGACCAGCTATCTTCAGCCGGATGACCTCTATGGGTACGGTTATCTCGAAGCGGTCAAGGCGGTCTTTGCGAAGAAATCTATTTGCCCGAAAGAACGAAAATCAAGGAGATGCGACGCATGAGCGAACAAAAGCGGAAGCAATACCTCGTTGGCCTCTTTACGATTTTATTCTGTGCCGCTTCCATGGCACAGATCCCGGCGACGAAGAACTCACCGGGGCCGGATGAAGTCGCGGTCTTTCTGGACTCCGTGGTTTCACCAACATTAAGTACGGGCTTCTCTTCACCGAACCTCTGTTGGCGGGGGACGTGGACCGCGTGGAGCGTATCGTCGACGGCACAATACAAGGGCATAACTGACGAACTCGGGCCAATGCCGCCTGTTTTCGTTTCTGACGGGACCCATTCTCACGTTTGCAAAGATGCGCACCCGTCCATCCCGGCCTTTCTCTCCAGAAAGTGGATGTTCCGACGCCAACAGCGTGATTTTCACGCAAACGAGCACAAAAAATATTTTTCTTGTCTTTGGCACGGCTGTTGCGTATACTCAACCCGAAAGTCCAATTGGATCGACTCACACCGGAGTCAATCGAAAAGCAGTTGGACTGAGGGTAGGAATGCGCGTGGCTGCGCACACGGCGCCACGTGCGTGGATTAAACAGAAACAACAGAAAAGAGAAGGGTTCACAGTATGAAGATCAATAGAAAAGGTTTCACGCTGGTCGAAATCATGATCGTTGTGGCGATCATTGCGTTGCTGGCGGTCATTGCCGTGCCGAACCTGATCAAGGCTCGTACCGCGACGCAGAAGAGCACCTGCAACAACAACAAGCGTCTGATCTACGACGCCATTGACCAGTGGGCGCTGGCCAACAACGCAGACGCGGCAGACGATTTCGACGGGGAGACCAATGCCATCGCGGCCTACATCAAGGGCGAGGCGATCCCCACGTGCAAGACGGGCACTTCGCCCTACACCTTGCTGGGGGCTGTCTCCAACGCCCTCGTGTGGTGCACGTCGTCCGCCGCCGACCATAATTCCGAGGCTGAGCAAGACCATCCTGATGCCCCCTAAGGTTGGGGTTAATCGCGTTGATGCGATAACAGGGCCGCGCCGTTGGCGCGGCCCTGCTTTTTTCATTTTCCGGTGATCCGGTTCGCGCCGTTGTCCATGCGCCCACTTCAGCCTTGACGATCATCCACCGAGGCGCTATACTATCCACACTGTCAGGGGATGTGCGGCCACGCTGGGTCACGACGGCACATGTGATGATCGGAGGGGCGCCATGAAGCGGTGGAAGGCCAGAAGCGGTTTCACGCTCATCGAGATCATGATCGTGGTCGCGTTGCTGCTTTTGCTTTCGGTGATCGTGGCCCCCAACCTGCTCCGCGCGCGCGAAAACACCCAGCGCACCCTGTGCCTCTATCATCGCCGCCTGATTCAGGACATGATCAGCCAGTGGGCGCTGGTCGCGAGCAAGGGGCCGGGCGATGCCATTGATCGCGTGGCTCTGGCGGAGTACGCGAAGACGGGGCAGCTCCCCCTCTGCAAGGCGGGCAATACCGCGTATGACATCGGGGGGACCGTGAACGAACCGGTCATCCTCTGTTCGCGGCACCCGGATTGACGCCCCTCAGGTCTTGACGCGCAGCAGCTCATTCAGCGAATCCCGCGCGACGGCGAGGGCGTCGAGGTTCTCGCGCCGCGTCAGCTTGAAGGGGAGCAGCTCGGTGAGCGGGCGCAGCACGTTCAGCATCCGGTCGCTGCGCACCTCGATCGCGGAGGGAAGCACGTCGAGTTGCGCCATCCCCTTCAGCACCGCGCCGGGCACCTGCGCCCACATCGCCTCGATCCCTTCGGTCGCCTGCATCGCGTCGCAGCGGATGATCATGCGGGTCTCGCCATTGACCAGAAGGAGCGTAAAGATCGCCTCAGAGCGGTGGTCTTCAGCGCTCTTCCTCTTGAGCGGCGAAAGCACCAGATCAGCCTGCAGCACGGTGGCGTCGGCCGGGTGGCGCCGGATCCGCCGGACGCAGTCGAGGTCGATGCTCACATCCACGTCGGTGCGTGTGGTCGGCTCATCCACCCAGGCGTCGCGCCAGTCGCCCGCAGCGTCTTGCTTTCGCACCAGAAGGGTTCGCGGCAGCCGCTCCTGGGTGAGGCCGGGCGTCATCTCGACCCGCATGGCCATACCGTAGGCCTGATAGAGGACAGCGGAGAGCCAGACCACTTCGGACGGCCCGAGCCGGTCGGGAAAATAGCCCACCTTCTGACTGCAGAACGCCGGACATTCGTCTGCGCGCGTCAGATCGCATCCGAGCCGGACCAGCACGGCGCGGTCGCCGGGGTTCAGGCCGGACGCAGGCATGAACATCAGACGCAGCCACGACTCCTCGATCGTGCGTTCGAGCGGCGCGCGGTCGTCTGGCCGGGCGTGGCTCATGATCGCATCGTGGAAGGCCGTCCAGCCGGGATAAACAGAGATCGCGCGCCGCGCGGGATCACCCTGCTTTGAGAACAGCACGAACCCCGGCTCGGCCGACCCGTGCGGCTGGACGCCGAAGACGTGCCCAAGCGTCATCCACGGCCACGGATCCAAGGCACGGATGTGGTCGGCCACATCGTAGAGCCGCCGCCAGGCGGAGACCGGCGCCCCCGCGATGCGCCCTCGGTTTGTTGTCTTCGTTTCCATACCCACCTCCCGCTTGTTCGACGGTAATAGTATACCCCAACAGGAGGACGGCCTCAAGAAGAGTCCGTGCGACGGCAGCACATCGCGAAGCCCTACCCGCTGCGCGCTGACACCGATTGCCTTTTACCACATGCCTGCGGCGCGGCGGGACGCCGCCGCCCTACCTCGCGCTGTGCGCCTTTCCCTGAACCCTGAACCCTGAACCCTGAACCCTTCTCTTCCCGTTTTCTGCCACCTACTCTTTAATGAGCGACTCATTACCGGGTCCACGCGGCGCTTGTTTTCCGCCGCATCTTTCGTTATGCTGTGCCTTTCTTTTCACGAGGTTAACATGTACCAACCGGTATCGAACAAATCGGACTTCCCGGCGATGGAGCGCGAGGTGCTCGCGTTCTGGGCGACCCACGACACATTCAAGAAGAGCTTGGAGAGGAATCCCGCTGGCCGGGATTATGTTTTTTACGATGGGCCGCCCTTTGCCACGGGGCTGCCCCATTACGGCCATCTGCTGGCCGGGACGATCAAGGACATCGTGCCGCGCTATCAGACCATGCGCGGCCGCCGCGTGGCGCGCCGCTTTGGCTGGGACTGCCACGGCCTGCCGATCGAGGCGCTGGCCCAGGAGGCGCTGGGTGTCAGCGGTGCGGCGGAGATCCGTTCCACCGGCGTCGCCGCCTTCAACGAGCAGTGCCGGTCCATGGTGCTGCGGTACGTGGCCGAATGGCGCAAGACCGTCACCCGCATGGGGCGCTGGGTCGATTTCGACAATGACTACAAAACCATGGACGCGTCGTTCATGGAGTCGGTCTGGTGGGTGGTGAAGCAACTGTGGGATCAGGGGCGCATCTATCGGTCGTATCGGATCGTCCCCTATAGTTGGAAGCTCAACACGCCGCTGAGCAACCTCGAGGCGGGGAACAACTACAAGGATGTGCAGGATCCGGCCGTGACCGTCCGGGCGCGGGTGACGTCGGGCGCGCCCGAGGCGTGGGGCGGCCCGGTCTACCTGCTGATCTGGACGACCACGCCCTGGACCCTGCCCGCCAATCTGGCGATCTGCGCCGGTCCGGAGATCGGCTACGTGGCGGTGCGCGACCGGAAGGAGGGCGCGATCTACGTCCTCGCCGAGGCGCGCCTGGCCGCCCACTACCCGGACGCCGCCGATTACACGATCGTGGCGCGGCTCCCCGGCCGCGCCCTGGACGGCTGGCGCTACGAGCCGCTCTTCCCCTATTTCGCCGGCGAACCGAACGCCTTCCGCGTGCTGAACGACGGCTACGTGACCACTGAAGACGGCACGGGGCTGGTGCACCAGGCCCCCGCCTATGGCGAGGACGACTTCCGCGTCTGCACTGCGGCGGGGATCGCGCTGGCGGATCCGCTCGACGAGAACTGCCGCTTCACCGCCCGCGTCCCGGAGCATGCGGGGACCTTCTGCAAGGACGCGGACAAGGCGATCATCCGCCAGCTCAAGGAGGCGGGCAAGCTGGTGCATCAGACCACCCTGGTCCACAGCTACCCGTTCTGCGAGCGGACCGACACGCCGCTGATCCAGCGCGCCATCGAGGCCTGGTATGTCCGCGTGGAGGACGTGCGCGACCGCCTGGCCGCCGCCAACGCCGAGATCCGCTGGACGCCCGGCTATGTGGGCGAGAAGCGATTCGGCAACTGGCTGCGCGAGGCCAAGGACTGGAACATCAGCCGCAACCGCTTCTGGGGCTCGTGCATTCCGGTGTGGGTCAACGAGGCCGATCCCGCCGACTGCATCTGCGTCGGCTCAGTCGCCGAGCTGGAGGCGCTCTCGGGGCAGCGGGTGACGGATCTGCACAAGCACGTGATTGACGCGATCCTCATCGTCCGAGACGGCAAGACCTACCGCCGCACGCCGGAGGTGCTCGACTGCTGGTTCGAGTCGGGCGCCATGCCCTACGCGCAGCAGCACTATCCGTTTGAGGGTGCCGATGTCCTGACGCGCGTGTTTCCGGCGCAGTTCATCGCCGAGGGGCTGGATCAGACCCGCGGCTGGTTCTACTACCTGCTCCTGCTGGGCGTGCTCCTCTTTGACAAGGCCCCCTTCGAGAACGTGGTCGTCAACGGCATGGTGCTCGCCGAGGACGGCAAGAAGATGAGCAAGCGGCTCAAGAACTACCCCGACCCGACGTATGTTCTCGACACCTATGGCGCCGACGCCATCCGCCTCTACATGATCCACTCGCCTGTGGTCCGGGCCGAGAACCTCCGCTTCTCCGAGCACGGCGTGAAGCAGATCCTGCGCGACCTGCTCATCCCCTGGTGGAACGCCTACAGCTTCTTTGTGACCTACGCGACGGTCGACGGGTTCTGCGAGGAGGAGGTGGCCGCGCCCGACTCGCCGCACGAGCTCGACCGCTGGATCATCTCGTCGCTGGAGACGCTGGTCGCGGACGTGACCGCGGCGATGGATGCCTACGACCTGCAGAAGTCGGTGCGGCCGTTTGTGCTGTTTGTCGAGAATCTGACGAACTGGTACATCCGCCGCTCCCGCCGCCGCTTCTGGAAGTCTCAGAACGACGCCGACAAGCACTACGCCTACCGCACGCTGCGCTACGTGCTTGTGCAGCTCTGCCAGGTGGCGGCGCCCTTCACGCCGTTCATCTCCGAGGCGATCTACCGCAACCTGCGCGGCGCGGGGATGCCCGAGTCGGTCCACCTCTGCGACTTTCCCGAGGCCAACGCGGCGGTGCGCGACGAGGCGCTCGAGCGGCGCATGGCGCAGGCGCAGAGCGCGGTGAACCTCGGCCATTTCCTGCGCAAGCAGCGCGATCTCAAGGTGCGGCAGCCGCTGGCGCGAGCGACGCTGGCCAGCGCCGATGCCGCGCAGCTCGATGATCTGCGGCCCATGGCGGGCCTGATCGCCGACGAACTCAACGTCAAGGAGGTCTCCTTTGCCGCCGACGAGCAGGCGTTTGTGCGGCTGACGGCCAAGGCGAATTTTAAGACCCTCGGCCGCCGTCTGGGCAAACGGATGAAGGCGGCGGCGGACGCCATCGCCGTCCTGCCGGCGGCGGCGCTGGCGGCGCTGACCGAGGGCCGGGGCCACACGCTCGATCTGGGCGATGGCGAAGGGGCCGTCCCGTTGACGGCCGAGGATGTGCTGGTGCAGCGAGAAGAACGCGAGGGGCTCACCGTGGCCAACGCGGGGACGCTGACGCTGGCGCTGGAGACCGCGCTGGACGAGGCGCTGCTGTGCGAAGGGCTGGCCCGCGAATTTGTCTCCACCGTGCAGGGGCTGCGCAAGGAGGCCGATCTGGCCATCTCCGACCGGATCACGCTGGAGGTGTCGGGCTCAGACGCCGTGCGCGCCGCTCTGGAGGCACACCGCGACACCATCTGCGGCGAGACGCTCTGCGTCGGCCTGCGGCTGGTGGATGAAGCTTCCGGAACGGCGGCCGAGCTCAACGGCCAGCCGTGCGTGGTCGTCCTGAAACGGAAAGCCGTCTGAATGGCGACAGGGGTGATGCGTGCTGACCGAGTGGTTTTGGACCTTTCTGGACACGCTTCAGGCCAACACCTGTCTGCAGGGGCTGGTGGCGGGCGCCGGAACGTGGATCTTTGAGGACGGCGTAAGCATCGGGTGCGCCATGCTGGCGGCCTCCCGCGACATGCACTGGCAGGTGGTGCTGGCGGCGCTGACGCTCGGCATCGCCTCGGGCGACTTCGCGCTGTATCTGACGGGCCGTTTTGCCTCGCGGCAGGTCTTCAAGCGCAACTGGATCAGCCGCCGCCGGCTGCTGTGGGCCGAGCAGTACTTCAGCGGCCACATGGTCAAGGCCGTTTTCATGGCGCGGTTTCTGCCGGGGACGCGGACGGTCACCTTTGTGGCCGCGGGGATGCTCGGTGCGCCGTTCTGGCGGTTTCTTCTGCTCGTCACGCTGGCGTCGCTCCTGCAGACCGTCATCTATCTGGCATTGGCGATGACGGTCGGCTCGGCCATGCTGCCCTATTTGCAAAACATCTGGCTGCGGGTCGGGGTGGTGGTCGGGGTGCTGGCGGGTGTGGTGTTGCTCAACATCGTGATCGCCCGGCGCCACCGGCTGAAGGAGGAGGAGGCGGTCCCCGATGTCGAGACATTGCCCGAGCACGAGACGCCCACGACCTTCTTCGAGTTCTGGCCGATCTGGGTGTTTTATTTTCCCGTGCTCTTCTACATCGCCTATCTGGCGATCCGGTTCCGCGGCTTGCGCCTGACCATGGCCAGCAACCCCTGCATGTACGCCTCGGGGCTGGTGCGAGAGTCCAAGCAGCAGATTTACGCGCTTTTCCAACCGGAGGTCGCCGCGCGCTGGCTGGGCCGGGTGGCGGTCTCGCCGCCGATCGCCCGGCACCAGACCGCCGAGGAACGGCTCGCGCAGGCGCGCGAGGCGCTGGCGGCCCAGGGCGTCGGCTTCCCGTTGGTGGCCAAGCCCGATATCGGCCAGCGCGGCGTCGGCGTCAAGCGGATGGGTGGCGAGGCGGATCTGCTTGCTTATTTCCGGCAGTTCCCCAAGACTCAGGCCGTGATCCTGCAAACGCTTATCACCCGGCCGAACGAGGCTGGCGTGCTCTATGCGCGCAAGCCCGGCGAGACCCGCGGCCGGGTCGTGTCGCTGGGGCTCAAGGCCTTCCCGAACGTGACGGGCGACGGCATCCACACGCTGCGGCAACTGATTCTGGCCGACAACCGCTGTCGCAAGCTGGCGCGTGTCTATTTCGCCAAGCAGAAAGGGACCCTGGACGACGTGCTGCCTGCAGGGGAGGTGCGCCAGCTCAACTTCGCCGGCAACCACGCGCAAGGGACGGTCTTTATCAACGGCAACGACGCGATCACACCCGAGCTGTCCGGCGTGTTTGACGGCATCGCCCAGTCGCTGGGCGAGTTTTATTATGGCCGTTTTGACATCCGCTACGATTCACTCGAACAGTTGCGCCGGGGCGAGGCGTTCACCATCATCGAAGTCAACGGCGCCGGCGCCGAGCCGATCCACATGTGGGATGGGCGGATGACTCTGCGCGGCGCCTATCAGGCGGTGTTGTGGCAGCACCGGCACCTGTACGAGGTCGGCGCGCTGAACGTTCAACGCGGTTTCCCAACCCTCTCTCCCTGGCAGGTGCTGCGCGATTATTGGTACGTCTGCCGCCTGGTAAAGACCTACCCGACGGCCGATTAGGCGGCGGGTTCAGGTCAAACGCATCTAAATTGAGGCTCTTGCAAAACCCCGTGAGTGCGGGCGTGGCACGGGCATCTTGCCCGTGTTTCACGGGCGGGACGCCCGTGCCACGTTGTGTTTTTCAAGAGCCTCAATTCCCCCCTATTAGGGTGAAACAGTCTCCACTTGTGATGCGTTCGCCCTGGCGGCGGGGCCGGCCTACGGCTTCATCATGCCGCCGGGAAGGGCGGGGGTTCCCTCCCACGTCGCGGTGGGCGACCACGGGAGATCGCCCTCGTGCGGGTCGCTCATGCAACCCGACAGGAGGGCCGCGAGCGCGAGCAGGGCAAGCACCGCCCAGAGGCTTGCAGGCGCCGACTTAGAAATACACCACATCGCCATTCTCCAGCGGATGCTGCTGCCAGTCGGAGAGGATATCGGCGACGACAAGCCCCTGGTCACGGACGACTTGACGGAGACGGATGCGGGTGATGAAATCGCCTGCGGCGGAGGTCAGTCCGGGCCGGCGAACCATCATCTCGATCTGCGGCAGCCCCTGAGTTTGATCCTTGCCGAGAAGTTCCGTCATAAACGCCGGCGACAAGGCGACCACCACGAACTTGAGCGTGTCGTCGTAGGCAACGACCTTGCCTTTGTCGCCGGGGGTCAGCACATTCTCAAGGTCTCGAGGGAGTTCCGTACCCTTCGGGCCGCCAGGTCGGAGTCCCGGATCTTTAAGACGCTCGATCTCGTTCGCCTGAGCCTTGATCGTCGCTTCATGGCTGATGATCGTGTCTTTCAGTTTGGCGATCTCGTCCTTCAAGCGGGCCTCTTCCGTCTGCAGATCCAGAATATCAGCCTCCAGCCTGCTGATCGTGGCATCGCGTTCAGCCACCACACCGATGAGGCGCGTGATTTCCGCGCGGAGCTCCTCGATTAACTTCTTGTCGGCCCGGCTGCTTTGCTTGAGGCGGTTGAACTCGTTAATCAGATCGACCAGCTCGTCTGCCGTCTTCTTCAATTCTGCGCGGGTCGCGTTGAGCGTTGCATTTTGCGCCTTGGCGCGAGCGAAGAGGTTATCCAGCGCCTCTTGCAGGGTGCCCTTGCCGCTGGTCGCGAATTTGCGCGGGTCGCGCGGATCGCGAATTCGGACAGGCTTGTTCTTAATCGCGTCGAATTCTTCATAATAGTACTGGCGCAACTGTTTGGCCATCGCATCCGTATTGTAGTCCAGCGGCTTCAGGTTGTCCTGTTCCAACGAGAAGGGATAGGTGCTCCAGAACGTCTTCCGGTCGGGATTGGTGAGCTCGGCGGCGGTCACGGGTGAAATGTCGCGCTCGGGAAGGGACCGCGCGGGCATCTCGACCGGCGGCTGCGCCTCGATGGTGCCGGCGATCCGCCTGATCCCCTCCTCGAACTTGTGGGCGCGGCCCACAAGCGCCTCGCGCATGCCGATGATTTGAAACTCCAAGACGAGCGCTCCGATGCCAAGAACCAGGATCAGAACAATCAACACCCTCAGGACTTTTCCCATAGCTGCCTCACGTTTCTGTAATCACCACATGTCGAGTCGTTTTTAAAGGTAGCGCAAAACCCCTCGTTCATGCAACAAAAAAAAGGGGGGCCGATAAATCAGATTGACCCTCGCGGCTGTTTTAGTGTAAAAAGGGGCACTTATGAATGCGTTCGTGCGTACATCTGTGGGCTGCCTGGGCGCAGTCGCTGGCGTGGCGGCGCTGCTGGCGCTCCGGGCGTCCGCGCAGACCGGCGACCCCGCCAAAGAGGCGTTCATCGCTGAGGAGACGCAGTATATCCGGCAGTTGCAGGATGATCTGCGGATGCCCGATTTTGCCGCGCGGGTGATCGAGGACCTCAAGAAGCGGTATCCGGATGCGGCGATCACGCTGCGCGTCTTGGAATTGCGCGGCATGCTCGCGCAAGGCGCTTTCGAGAAGGTTCGGGATCTGATCGCCCGCCACCCCAACCCGGACGGTGCCGAGGCGTGGGTGATGAAACTGGCGCTGGCCGATGGCTACTACGCTTACGGAAGCAGCCAAGAGGCCTTTGCGCTCTACAATGGGTTCTTTAAGCTGTTCCCGCAGCCCACGCCGGAGATGGAGTCATTCTACATCGAGGCCGCCTATAAATTCCCGCAAATGCTGCTGGCGACGCGGCTGGAAAAACAGGCGCTCGACGCCTACCGGCGACTGTTGAAGGTGAAGCTGCCCGCTCCGGCGCTGCGTCAGGTGCAGGCCGACACCGCCGAATTGTGCGTCAAGGTGGCCGAAGGCGAGACCGTCAAAAGCGCGAGGGACGCGCTCCTCGCCGAAGCCGACAAGCTGGCGAGCCAGCTGCTGTGGGATCAGGATATGTGGTTCGGCAAGGCGATCGTCATCAAGGCGCACAGCCTGGTCCTGAAGGGTGAGACCTCGCGGGCGCAGTCGTTGATCGATGATCACCGGGGCGTGCTGCAGCAGATCCACGATGCGTTGGTCGCCCAGGAGCGGGACGAGGGGGTCACCGGCCTCGTGCGGCTGAGCCCCATGGCCCAGTGCCGCTTTCTGCTGGCCGTCATGCTTCATGATGAGGCGATGAAAATCGCCAAGGACCCCGCTGGCGACAACGAGCTGATCAAAAACCTGCTGCTCGGGGAGCGCGGCCCCGACGGCAAGCGCAAACCCAATGGCGCTTATCAGCACGTGGTCAACGTCATCGGCCTTTTTCCCGACAGCCAATGGGCGATGGAGGCGGGCGAACGCGAGCAGCGGATACGCGCCTTCATCCTCGATCGCTTCCAAGTGGAGCTCCAGCCCGTGTTCACGGACGAGGTTCGTGACCGGATGCAGCGGAAGCAGTTTCAGGAGGCCCGTCAGCTCTTCGCCAACAACCAGTTTGCGGCGAGCATTCCGGTGTTTCTGGTGGTTTTGAACCACTTCCCCGAAACGGCCGAATCGGTGACCGCTCTGGGCGAGCTGGCCAAAGCCTGCCTCGCCGAACGGGGCGAGGATGGCTACCATGAACTCCTTGCGGGGACGATTGCCGCGCATCTGGCCGAGCGGTTCTGCCGGTCGCCGTATGCCCTGGACGCTGGCGGCGAGGTGCTGCGGCTGGCGGAGCTGATGGGCGAGAAAAGGCTCCAGACCTACGAGCTTTTCTTCCGGAATTTTACCAGCCACCCCGAGGCGCCCCTGAAGCTGATGATTCTCGGCGGGCAGGCTGCAGAAAGCGGAAACGCGGCCGGGGCGCTGGCCTATTACGACCGTCTGATTGCGGCCTACCCGGGATCGGCCTACTACGGTGAAACGCTGAGCCGGATCGCTCTCCTCCATAACCAGCGTCAAAACTATACCAACGAGATTGCCGCCCTCGACGCCTATCTGGCCTATCTGCTGCAGTCGGACAAGCCCGGTCTGGCCATCACAGCGACGCGCGCCCGCAGCGCGCAGGCCACCCGCGCGATCGCGCTGGCGCGCGTGCAGGCCGCCACAAACGATATCGAGCGCGTCGCGGGGTCGGAGGCGTTGATCCGGGCGGCCCTGCTGTTCAACCAGGTTCTGAAGGACCTCGCCGAGATCCCCGCCACCGTCGCCATCGACACGAACCAGGCGTTTCTGATCCGCCAGCAGGCTGTCCTGCAGAAGGCCGCCTGCCTGGCCCAGGTCGTCGCGCCCGCCGAAACCGTGGCCAAGCTCAGGCCCCAGGTGATCGAGACCTATCTGGGCTTTGTCAAGGAGTTCCCTCAGTCGCAGTACGCGCCCCATGCCCTGATCCGGGCCGGCACGATGTATACCGTCCTCAAAGAGACCGGACAGGCGCAGGCGATCTTTGCCCGGTTGCGCCAGGAGTACCCCGCTTCAGAGGAGGCCCGCAGTTCCGTGCCGATGCTCGCCGCCAGCCTGATGGAGATGGGGCTGCGCAGCGAGGCGGTCGCCAAATACAAGGAGATGTTCGCGGGTCCGGGCGCCGATGCCTACCCCGATTACCAGATTCTCGCGGCGGCGCGTGCGCTGGTGGATGCGGGCGAACACGACAACGCCCTGCAGGGGTTTGTCCGGGTGATCGCCCTGACGAAAGAGCCCGCGATGCGGACCCAAGCCCTCCTGGGCCGAACTCAGGCGCTCGTGGGCATGAAGAAATACGCCGAGGCGCTCGCGGAACTCGACTCGTTTATCGCGATGTACACCAATTCGGTCCTCATGGTCGACGCCTCCCTGCTGCTCGCCGACGCCGCCAGCGCCGAGGGTGAAACCGAGAAGGACAATGCCCGGCGGCAGCAGCTGTTCTCCCGCGCCATCGAGGCGTTTAAGGTCGTCCGCAGCTACCGCAAGGAGAACAAGGACGTGATGGCGCTCGACATCCAGGTCGGCCGGACGATGATGCGCAAGATGAACGCCGAGAAGGCCCTGGGCCTCGACGATCAGGCCGGCATCAGCCGCGGCCAGGCGATTGTGGCGTTCAAGCAACTCATCTACGCGACCCCGCCCGGAAGCGCCGCGTCCGACCCCTTCATCGAACAGGCCTACCTGTTGAGCATCCCGCTCGAGTTGGAGCACAAGAAGTTTCAGGGCGCCGCCGAGGCGTGCGAGGAGTACCTCGCCGCGTTTTCCGGCAGCCCCAACGCGGCCCAGGTCCGGACGTGGCTGAATCAGGCGAACATCGAGCTGGCGTCCCGCAAATAAGCGAGTGGATTCAAGGAGTGCAAACATGAAACGGATCAAACTGCATCGCTGCGCGTGGATGATCACCCTATGCGCCGTGTTGGTGGCGGCCCCGGCGGCCCGGGCGCAGATTCAGGGGACGCTCACGCTGAAAAGCGGTCCGCGGACCGGACTGTTGCGCTGGCAGGGCGGAACGAAGTCCTACGTGCTCTCAGACAGGGGGATTGACGTCACCATCGCTCTGGCCGATGTGGTGAAACTGTCGGTCGTCAGACCCCGGGATCTGGATCCGGCGATCAAGGCCGTCCAGGCGAACACCGGCGCGGCGGCCATCCCGACGCTGACCAAGATCGCCTCAGACTATTTCATGCTGCAGCACGACGAGGAGGCGACCCGCTGGCTCGCCGAGGCCTACCTGCAGGCGAACAACGGCGCCGATGCGATCCGGGCGATTGAGCGGATCACCGCCGTCCGCCCGGAGGCCGCGTATCTCGGCGATCTGGCCACGGTCTACTGGCGCGCGCTGCTCCGCGAGAACCGCGCGGCGAAACTGGAAGACATGCTCGAACAGGCCGTGAAAAGCGGCAATCGCCTGGCCTCGGCGACCGCGCTCATCCTCCGCGGCGACCTGATCCTGAAGGTCGGCGACACCCAGGAGCACCACATCCGGGCGCTGAAGGATGGCTACCTGCGGGTGGTCACGCTCTACCGGAACATCAGGGAGGTTCAGCCGGAAGCGAACTACAAGGCCGCCAAGAGCCTGGAGAAGCTGGGCATGACCGCCCGTGCGCAGGAGCGCCGCGAGACGATCCGCAAGGAGTTTCCGGGCAGCGAATGGGCTGGCAAACCCTGAACGGGAGAGGCTCTTGCAAAACCCCTCTGGGGTGTTTGCAAGCGCCTCGGGAGATAGGCACTGTTGAGAGCGCTGGGCGGGGGGCGCCCGGCACGGGACGCAAGGGTAACAACGCGAAGTCGGTGTAAGACCGAACGACGAAAGGCGAGAGGATACCATGAAGAAATTAGTGATGAGTGCGGTGATGCTTGCGACGCTGCTGGGCGCTCCGGCGCTGCTGGCCCAAGAAGCCGCGGCACCGGGCGCGGCGGCAGGAGCGGCGGTGGAAGCGGCAGCACCGGGGCTGGACAGCACGCTGATCGTCGATGCCGAGAGCGGCGCGCCGGTCTCCGCTCAGAGAAAGCGAAGCGCCACCAGTTTCTATGACGTCATGACAGGATCGGGACCCATCGGCTTCCTGCTGTGGATGGCTCTGTTCGGGAGCGGCGCAGCCGCCATCTACTTCATCGTGGACTGCTCGATCCTCGTGCGTCCCGCGAAGATGTTGCCCGGCACGTTGATCGACCAGGTCAAAAGCGCCATGGCCGAGGGGGATGTCCTCAAGGCGCTGAAAGCCTGCGAGAGCGAGCCCAGCTCGATGGCCAACATTCTGTCGGCCGGTTTTTCGCACGTGGAGGAGGGTTACGACATCATCCAGGAGAGCGTCGGCACGGCGGCCGACCTCGAGACAGAACGGCTGATGCAGCGCCTCACCTGGATCTCGGTCTGCGCCAACCTCGCGCCGATGCTCGGGCTCCTCGGCACCGTGCAAGGTATGATCATGGCCTTCGGCAATATCGCCACGGCGGCCCCTGATGTCGGCGCGCTGGCCCTCGCCATTGCCCAGGCCCTGTGGACGACCGCCGGCGGCCTGGTCGTCGCCATCCCGGCCATCACCTTCTACTATGGCATCCGCAACAATGCCAACAAGCTCGTCCTCCGCATGGAGGCCATGACCATGGAGCTGATCAAGGATCTGCGCAACGTCGAGGTCGTGAACGATTGAGGAGCGGACATGGGAAAAGTTAGAAAAGTCCGATCCGCCGGCTGCGATCTGAATATGACGCCGATGATCGACGTCGTGTTTCAGTTGATTATCTTCTTCGTCGTCACGATGAAGCTGACCGAGAACGTGTACGAGGACATCGTCCTGGAGGATGGCCGGCACGGGGCGATCGTCAAGGAGATGCCCCCCCAGACCCTGATCATCGAGTTGGGACGCCGGCTGCCCTTCGTCGGCGGCTACCGCATCTCGATCAACAACGCGCAGATGGACGAGTCCCTGTTGCGGGACATTCTGGTGAAGCGCGTCAACAAATACCGCAACACCAACTTCCCGGTCCTGATCCGGGCCGACCACCGGGTGCCGCACCGCGAGGTCCGGCGCGTCATGTCCGTCTGCACCGAGGCCGGCATCTGGAAGCTGTCGTTTATGGCGATCTACGAGCACACGGGTCAAAAGAAGGGAGGCGGGGGATGAAAGTCAGAAGAAAACGACGGATCACCAACGACCAGCCCCAGCTTGAAATGACGCCGATGATCGACGTCGTGTTCCAGTTGCTGATTTTCTTCATCGTTACGATCAAGCAGGAGGATATCTACTCCATGCTCGCCGCCGCTGCGCCGGCGGCGGATCCAGATGCCTCGCCCACCACTCCCCCCACGGTGCTGAACATCGAGATCAACAAGACGGGCTTTATCTTCCGCGGCACGCCCGTTTCCAAGGCGCTTCTGGAGCGCCGGCTGGCCAGCATCGCCGAATATGACAAGAAGGTCAGCGTGGTGCTCCGCTGCACCGGCGACTCGCCCCATAAATTCTTAGTGCAAACGTTGGATATTTGTCATAAACTGGAACTGACGAACCTGGCGATCTTTAGCATGTGAACCCGAACGGGGCTCGGGCTGGTGCGTGACGGGAGGTGGGTTATGAACGATCCGATTGCAGAAGCGATTCTCGCCAAGGAGGATCAGGCGCTCAAGGAGCTCAGCGAGCTGTTTCACGAGGATGGCTATTTCACCCGGATCAAGAAAATGATCAACGGGTTTGGCTGCCCCCGCGATAGCCGGGAGTTCAAGTCGGCGCGCATCGAGGCTCAGCGCCTCGCGGCGCCGGCCTGTGCCGTGATGATTCCGCTCGTCTCGGTCATCCTTCTGGCCGTCCTCGCGACAGGCAAGATCAGCAACACCTACGAGGTTCAGGTGGAGATTCTCGAGACCCAGGAGGTCCCGGAACTGAAGAAGGAAGATCTGGTCGAGCCGGAACCCGTCGAGACCGATATCCACATCGACACCGATGTGACCGTCCCGATCGACACGCCGGTGGCGACCACCACGGAGCCCATCACCCAGCAGCCGACCCCGGTGGATTCGGTTCTGCAGGTCAAGAGCCCGGTGATCATGCGCAACATTTACGGCTCGCGCAACCCCGGTATGGCCGGCCAGTTGAGGAAGCGCTTCGGCGGCGACGATAATACGGAGGCGGCGGTGATGGCCGCCCTCCGCTGGCTCAAGAAGAACCAGAACGCCGACGGTTCGTGGAACAAGGTCAAGCCCGCCATGACGGCGTTGGCCCTCCTGTCGTTTCTGTCGCATGGCGAGAGACCCGGGGCAGACTATCCCGAATTCGGGGAGACGGTCAGAAAAGCCCTGGATTATCTCATCAAAACGCAGAAGCCCAACGGACGTTTCACCAATAGTGATGACCACGAATATGCCCTGCCCATGGTCGCTTATGCGTTGTGCGAGGCCTATGGCATGACCATGAACCCGGAGGTCAAGGAGGCGGCCGGCAAGGCCATTCAGGTGCTGATCTCCGGCCAGAACCCGTCCGGCGGGTGGGACTATAATGTCAAGCCTTCGGAGCGAAATGACACCTCCTACATGGGCTGGTGTGCGCAAGCGCTGAAGGCCGCTCACCTGTCCAAAGCCTATGCGGATACCCAAGCCCTCGAAGCGGCGATCAAAAAGGCGATCAAGGGCTTCCAGAGCAACTATGCGAGCGGCGGCGGGTTTGGGTATACGGCGCCTGGAACGGGGGGGCTGTCGGCCATCGGCGTCCTCAGCCTCCAGTTGATTGGATCTGGCAAGGGACCCGAGGTCCGCAGTACGCTCACCCTGATGGAGCCGTGGATACCGGCGATTACCGACAAGGATTTCCCGAAGGATGTCAAAAGGCTGGGCGGCAGCATCCAGTACTATTACTACTATGCCACCCAGGCCAAGTTTCACGAAGGCGGCAAGCAGTGGGAGTCTTGGAATGCCAGGATGAAACCAGACTATCTGAAGGCGCTGATTATCGAGAAGGGTGTCTACACGGATCATCTCGGAAAACTTCAAGATATCGGCCACTGGGTGAACGACGATAACCACACCGATCGCCCGGTGATGGACACCTGCCTCGCCGCGTTGCAACTGATGGTCTATTACCGCAACCTGCCAACGACCCAGGCCGCCGCGATCATGGATGAGCTCGGCATCACCACGGCGGATGCCGCCGATCCTAAAAGCGCGACGGGCGACATCGCGGTCAATGTCGGCGATCTGTAGTCGGATGCCGAAAGGAGGGCGCGATGCCTGACTCCACGAGCGACGACGCAGCCGACCCGGTCCGCTCCAAAGAGGAGCAGGCGCTGGCCGCTATTGACGAGCGCTTTCGCGAGGACGGCTATTACACCCGGATCAAGAAAATGATCCGGGGGTTTGGCCGCCCGCGCGACACGCGCGAGTTCAAGGAGGCGCGCCTGGAGGCCCAGCGCCTCGCCGCGCCCCTCTGCGCGGTCCTCATTCCGCTGATCGCCGTCATCCTGATTGTCCTGCTGGCCGCCGACGTGATCGCACCTGAACCCACCGGGCCAACGGTCACATTCAAGCCCGAGCCGCCCGAGCCGCCCGAGCTGGTTCCTGTGCCGCCGACGCCCCAGCCGCCTCAGCCGCCGGACGATACCTCCGAAAAAATCAATCGGATGGGGGATGTGCCGACGATACCAACACCGACACCGACACCGGAATGGCGGCCCCAGCCGCAGCCGGAATGGCAACCGCAGCCTCCGCAGCCGCCCTCGACCAACCCGCCCGTGGTGGTCATCCCGACCAACGGACCCTGGTGGCCTGACCCGCCGCCACCCACCAACGGGCCGCCCGACGTCACGGCCTCCGAACAGGCGGTGATGCGCGCCCTGCGCTGGCTCAAGAAGAACCAGCAGGCCGACGGCTCCTGGCCGCAGAACAGGGTCGCCATGACCGGCCTGGCCGTGCTCACCTTCCTGTCGCACAGCGAGACACCGGCAACCAGCCCCGAATTCGGCGAGACGGTGCAGCGCGGGATTCAATTCCTGATGGGCGCGCAGGAGACCGACGGCCGTTTCAAATACAGCGACAGTCATGAGTACGCGCTGCCGATCGCGGCCTATGCGCTGAGCGAGGCGTCTGGCATGATTCCCCACCCCGATATCAAGGAAGCCGCAGACCGGGCGGTCCATGTGCTGGTCACGGGCCAGAATGCCTCGGGCGGCTGGGATTACAACATGAAGGGGTCGGAACGCAACGATACCTCGGTGATGAGCTGGTGCGCCCAGGCGCTCAAGGCCGCGCAACTGGCCAACGCCTACCGCGACAAACCGGCCCTCACCGCAGCGATGAAAAAGGCGGTGCGGGGGTTCCGCCAGAACTACCAGTCCGGCGGCGGGTTCGGTTATGACAAGCCCGGCGCCAACGGCCTCTCCGCCGCAGGGGCACTCTGCCTGCAGCTTCTGGGCGCGGGCGGCGCCGCCGAGACGCGCGCGACGCTCGACCTGATGGATGCGTGGACGCCCGCTTTTCTTGCGGGTGACGCCAAGGGGTTGGGTGGCAGCATCCAGTACTATTACTACTACGCCACCCAGGCGAAGTTTCACGCGGGCATCAACGCCAAGCGATGGACGTCGTGGTGGGACAAGCTGTGGCGCCTCTATGTCCGAGCCCAGAGGATCGAGCTCGGTGCCTACACCGATCCCCAGGGCCGGCCCCAGGAGATCGGCTGGTGGGAAAACACCGACGCCCATACCGATCGCCCGGTCATGGACACCTGTCTCGCCGCGATCCAGCTCATGGTCTATTATCGCAATCTGCCGACC
>Ga0194125_10002154_pt1 | contig 32900 bp, 25 predicted proteins | sample TA2KigC250mmetaG_FD_148626 | JGI IMG/M metagenome (GOLD analysis project Ga0194125, IMG submission 148626) | Freshwater microbial communities from Lake Tanganyika, Tanzania - TA2015034 Kigoma Deep Cast 250m | ecosystem: Environmental > Aquatic > Freshwater > Lake | place: Tanzania: Lake...
CGCTTCGCCGCAGGGCGCTCAGGTGCTCGCCGAGGGCGTCGATGAGGTAGACAACCTCTTCCGGGGCATCGAGGCCCTGCCGGGAGCCGAGTGGGTGCTGATGCTCGCCTCGGACGTGCCGATGCTCACCGCCGACGCGGTCGATGACCTCGTCGCGAATGCGCCGGAGGTGGACTTCGTCTTCCCGATCTGCGAACGGAGCGTCACCTTGGCCCAGTACCCGGACCGCAAGTGGACCTTCGTGAAGACGACAGACGGGGCCTTCACCGGCGGCTGCGGCTTCCTGTTTCGACCGCAGGCGGTGCTCGAGCGCCGCGCGTGGGTTCAGGAGGTCTTCGATTCCCGCCGCAACCCGTGGAAGCTCATGCGCATCTGGGGCCTGATCTTCGGCCTCAAGGCCCTGCTGGGCCGCGTCTCCCTCGCCGAAGCAGAAGCGCACATCAGCCAGGTCCTCGGCCTCACCGGCCGCGCCTACATCACGCGGTACCCCGAGCTGTGCTACGACCTGGACTATGCGCCGCACGTCGCACAAGTACGAGAGCACATGCGACAGCGGATGGGATCAGGGCCGTAGGCGGTCGGAAGCCCGTTGCCGTTCAGTAGGCTCCTCTGCCGGTGAGGACTGCGGGGATGGTGAGAAGGAGGATCTTGAGGTCCAGCCACAGGGAGCGGTTGCGGACGTATTCCACGTCGAGGCGCATCCACTCGTCGAAGCCGATGTCGCTGCGACCGCTGACCTGCCAGATACAGGTGAGACCGGGCTTCACGCTCAGGCGCTGCAGCATCCACGGCTCATAGCGCGCGACCTCGTCCGGCACCGGCGGGCGCGGGCCCACGAGCGACATCTGCCCGGTAAGCACGTGCCAGAGCTGCGGCAGCTCATCGACGCTCATCTTCCGCAACACGCGCCCCACGGCGGTGATGCGCGGGTCCTTGCGGATCTTGAAGACCGGGCCGCTGACCTCGTTCATGCCCTCCAGCGCCGCCCGCAGGACCACGGCCTCCTGGCACATCGAGCGGAACTTGAAGAACTCGAACGGCTCGCCGCCTTGGCCCAGGCGCGTGTGGTGGAAGAACACGGCGCCCGTCGATTCGAGCTTGATCACGATGGCGGTGACGATCATCAGCGGCAGCGCCATGAGCAGCGCGACGCTTGCGCCGACGAGGTCGATGGCGCGCTTCGCGATCCGGTAGGCCGGCGAGTCGGTGGCTTTCGGAATCGTCGGGACGATATGGATAAGCTGCGGCTGCGGCTCTTCGAGTCTCACTGCAGCCATCGAGCGCCCTCCTGTCGTCCCCCCAGATGCGGTGCCCGCATCATCCCAGACCCGCGTATCAGTGCCCCAAGGCCGATGTAAAACAATCGCAACATCGCGGCAGGACCCGCACCCCCGAAACGGGAAGCCCTGAGCGAGGAACGCCACCGAATGCACGGACTCCTGGGGAGCCTGGTTCTGTTGAGCACCGCCAATGCCGCCGCCAACCTGGCGCCGAACGCATCCTTCGAGGCCGGGGCCGAGGCGCCCGGCAGTTGGGATGCCTTCCGGCCCGCCGGGGCGCGCCTCTCGCGCGATGCGAACGTCGCCCGCTCCGGCAACGCCTCGGCGCGGATCGACAGCGACGCCGAGGGCGCGAAGGAGTACCCGAACTTCCGCTACACCGTGCGGGACGTGAAGCCCGGCGAAGTCTACCGCGCGTCCGCGTGGGCGCTCAACCGGGAGATGACCGACATCGGGGCATATCTGACCCTCGAGCCCTACTCCGGCGCTCAGCGTGGCACGTTCGCATCGAGCGACTTCGCAACGGCGAGTACCGACCAGTGGCGGCACCTCTCGGTGCGCCTGATGGTCGGGGAGGGGGAGGACTCGCTGGTCGTGTGTCTCGTTGCCCACGGCGAGGGCACCGTGTGGTTCGACGACGTGGAGTTGGTGCGCGAGTCCGAGGCGCCGCCCGAGTCAGGCGCCACCGAGGTGACACTGCGCCTCCGGCCACGCACCGTCGTCTGCCCGCGGTTCTACGGCTTCGGCGCGCAGGGGGACTACTTCCTCACGCGAAGCTGCAACACGAGCAAGGGCGTGGACGACGCCGACCGGAAGCTGGTGCTCGACCGCGTGGCCGCAATGCGCCCGGCTCTCATCCGCACCTTCTTCGATTACCAGTGGTGGGAGCCCGAGGAGGGGCGACAGACCCCAGACAGCGAGGCGATGCGGGACTACGTAGGCTGGGTGCGCTTCCTGGGAGGGATCGGCACGTCGGTCCTCCTCTGCCCATGGGGCGACTACTTCGCGTATCCCGCCTGGATGCGCGACGGCGAGCAGCGCCTGCCGCACCCCGACAAGCGCGACGCGATGGTGCGCAGCCTGGTCGATCTCGTCGCCTACCTGCGGCGCACTGAAGGCCTCGACGACGTGCGCTTCCTCTGCCTGATGAACGAGCCGGACAGCGCCTTCCCCGTGCGCCCGACGCCGCTCGACGAGTACGTGCGCCTCAACCGCCTCCTCGACCGGATGCTGCGGGACCGGGGCCTGCGGGATGAGGTCTTCCTCCTCGGCCTCGATGAGTGCCAGAGCGGGCCCCTCGAGGTGAGCGATTGGTTCCGCACCAACCTCGCGCGGGAGTCCCGCTGCTATGACGGCCTCTCGGTGCACACCTACCGGCACCGCTACACGCCGGCGTTCGTGCCCTGGTTTGCGGGCCGGCAGCACGCGCTCACGGCGGCGCAGACGGACGGCCGCTGGCGGCCGATCCTCATCACCGAGTCCGGCTACGGCGGCGGTACGTTCGACAATCCCGAGAACGGGAAGTACGAGTACGGCCTCTGGATGGCGGACTTCGCCGTCACCGCCCTGCGCGAGGGCGCGGCGGCGGTGCTCACATGGTGCCTATTCGATACGTACTATACCGACGAACTCGCGCAGCACTGGGGCCTGTGGCAGTACAAGGACCACGGCTGGGAGCCGCGCCCGGGGTTCTACGCCTGGTCGCTCCTGACGCGGTACACGCGAGCGGGGAGTCGCGTCATCAGGGTCGACGCGGTGCCGAGCGCGCCGTCCCTGCGGGCCACAGCGCTCCTCTCGCCGGATGGGAAGCTGACCGTGCTGATCGTGAACCGGTACCCGCGCCCGATCACGGTGCGCCTCACCGGCGGTCCCGAGCGCACGCTTCGGGAGTACGTCTACTCGGCCGAGTCGATTCCCACACCCGATCAGCGGATGATACCGCCCTCCGGCACGCTGAGGGCCTGGGGCACAGAGGCGCTCGTGGTGGCGCCTCAGTCGTTCGTCCTGTTCACCGACGCCGGCTAGCCGGCCGTCAGCCGGACCATGTGTTCGTGCGCTTGCTTCACATACGCGTGTAGGTTCCCAGGGTCGGTGACCTCCATCTCAATCGCCAGCGCGGCCTCGTAGCCGATCGCACGGAGCTCGGCGATCAGGCCCGGCAGGTCGATCTCCCCGGCGCCGATGGCGACCGACTGCGGCCCGATGTGGTCCTTCAGATGCACGTTGTAGATGCGCTCCGGGTACTGGCGGATGAGCGCCTTCCAGTCCACCCCCGCCGTGTGGAAGTGCCCCGTGTCCACGGTGATCCCAAAGCGCGGGAAGGGCAGCTCCCCCATCAGGCGGTCGTACTCCTCCGCGTAGAGGATCTGTGAGCCGACGTGCGGTTCGAGCGCCACGCGGATAGGGAGATCGCCGAGCGCCTCGTCAAGCTGCTGCAGCCCGGCGAGCGTGCGGTCGAGGCCTCCCTCGGAACGCGGGCCGCCGGTCTGCACCAGCAGGTCGCAGTCGAGTTCCCCGGCGGCCTGGGCGGACAGAGCGATGTGCCGGGCGCCCTCGGTGGCGCGCTCGGGCGTATCGGTCGGGATCGGCGGCGTCCAGACCTCGGTCAGCCGCGTCAGCCCGGCCGCCAGCGCGCCCGCCTTCACCTTCGCTGTGTCCATCCACTGGATCAGGCCCGGCTCCCAGGTGAACGGCCCCCCGAGCCCCCACGCCGTGAATCCGGCCTCGGGCGCCCAGCGGAACGTCTCCTCGATCTCATCGCGGCCTCTGCCGCGCAGGCTGCACGTCGTGCAAGACAGGATCATGGGGGCCCCCGGGTCGCGCGGTGGGTTGCCTGGAAGCGCAAGGCGCGCAGGCCTATCCGACATTCTGCGCCGGATGGGCAGAGCCCTGCCTCTGTTCGGGCGGCCGTAGACAGAGCAGGAAACGGGCCGCTTGGGGGGAATCGTCAGCCTCAGTCGCCAAACTCGGCGGAGGAGGCCCTCCGATGTACGTGGTGTTCCTGGACGAGAGCGGATCAGCCTATGCCGACTACCGGAGCTTCCGCGACAAGTACGAGACGCGCCTGCAAGCTATCGCTGGCGGGCCAGTTCCCCCATATCCGTACTTCGTTCTCGCGTCCGTCGGGTTGCGTGAACACCATCTGCCCATGGTTGACCAGTGGCTTGGGGACATCAAACGGAGTTTCCTCGGCAGCGCGAGCCCTCAAGCCAGACAGGAGTATGAGATCAAGGGAGAGGTGCTATACTCCCTGCGCGAGGGGCGAACTCCGGCCGCGTGGCAAGGCACACGCAGGAAGAAGCAGCAAGCAGCGGCTGCGGCTCAGATGGCCATCTGGCGGTCCTTGGCGCCTCACGATCTGGCGCAACTCGAGGAGTCCGTCTTCGACCTCCTTGGTCGCCTCTCGCCGACGGTATGGGTGGTGGTTGTCAGGCAGCGAGACATCTTCAGGAGGTTCCGCGAGCGAACGTGGGCCCCCCACTACTGGGCGCTGACGTACGTTCAGCAGCGGGTCGTCCAGTACGTTCAGATGGCCCGAGGCGCTTACGAGCGTGCGATGTTTCTGATGGATGAGACGTCTAGCCTGAACACCGCAGCCCAGTTCGACCGGTACCTCGCGGTTCGGGAGACGATCAACAACAGCGCTGCGTGGCCGGTTGAGTTTGGGCGCCATCTGCTGGACATCCCGGTGTCCGGCAAGTCGCACCTTCACCAGGGGCTGCAGCTAGCTGACATCGTCGCACACGCCGTCTGGCGTCACGTCCACAAGCACGATCCCCTGGGCTGGTTCGGCCGCATCGAGCCGTACCTTCAGCGGCACTGGAAGACGGGCACGTACCGCAACGCGGGCCTCACCTACATCTACTAAGGGGCCACCACAGAAAAGGCCACCCCGAGAGGTGGCCTGGAGAAGCAAGCGACCAGGCACGAAGCCCGCCACTCACCACTGGTAGGAGTATACCACAAACACGGCTGATGTCAACATCGAGAAGGATGCGCTCTGCTCAGGGCCCCGTGCTGGTCTGCGGTCTTCTGGTCCTCTGCCGCACGGTTCCTGCTGAGGAGGCCCCCATGCTGACGATTCGCGAAGGCGACCTATGCGTTGCCCTTCGGGACGGGGCGAGTGTGCCCGAGCAACGCGCGGCGGAGCTGCTCAGCGCCGAGGTGTCGCGGCGCTGCGGCTTCGCAGTGCCGGTCGGCGCGGGCCAGGCGCGCTACGCGCTGCACCTCGGGATCGATCCAGCGCTCCCGACCGACGGTTTCCGCCTCGAGATTGCGCCCGGCGGGCGTCTCTCGATCCTGGGCCAGAGCCCCAGCGGCGTCGTCGCGGGCGTCGGCAGGCTCCTGCGGCTGATGCGCTACCAGGACGGCAGCCTGGAGATTCCTCAGGTGGACGTGACGGACGCGCCCGTCCTGCCGATCCGCGGCATCTACTTCGCCTCCCACTTCTTCAACTTCTACCACGTGGCCCCGCTGGAGGAAGTGGACCGCGTCATTGAGGACTTCGCGCTCTGGGGCGGCAACCAGCTCATCGTTTGGTTCGACATGCACCATTTCCGGGACTTCCGGGACCCGGCGGCTCAGGAGCACTTCGCCCGGCTCAAGCACTTCGGCGAGACGGCCCACTCGTTGGGAATGCAGTTCGGGCTGACCTTCATCGCGAACGAGGCGTATGACTCAAGCCCGGTGGAACTGCGCGCCGACTCGCGTACGGGCACGGCGCACTACGAGCGTGAGCTGTGCCCCTCTAAGCCCGGCGCGCTGGAGCTGATCGGCAAGTGGCAGGCGGAGGAGCTGGACGCCTTCCGCGACGTGGACTTCATCTGGATGTGGCCCTACGATCAGGGCGGCTGCGCATGCCCGGACTGCGCGCCGTGGGGCGCCAACGGCTTCCTGAAGTGCTCGGAGCAGCTCGCGAAGCTCTACCACGACCGCTTCCCCGAGGGCAAGCGCTGGCTCTCGACGTGGCTGATCGACCAGGTGAACGCCAAGGGCGAGTACGAGGGCCTCTTCCGCTACGTCCGCGAGAAGCAGCCGGACTGGTTCGACGGCTACGTCATCGGCACGCATGGCGACTGGATTCCGCAGCCGCTGCTAGAGCGCCCGTTCCCCGAGCGCTACCCGATGGCCGCTTTCCCCGAGATCTCGATGTACCGCATGGGCCCGTGGGGAGAGCACGGCGCGAACCCCTTGCCTGGCTTCAACACGCGCCTCGCCGAGAAGCTCCGGGGCAACATCCTCGGTGGCTGGCCCTATTCCGAGGGCATCTACGAAGACCTGAACAAGTGGTTCTGGTGCCGCTTCTACTGGAACCCGAACGGGGCGACCGATGAGATGCTGGCGGAGTACGCGACCTACTACCTCAGCCCCGAGGTCGCGACGGACGCGGTTCGCCTGTTCCACTTGATGGAGCAGACCCACGCGCGGAACGGCTGGCGGGTGGCGAACCTGGAGGGTGCCGACGAGGAGTGGCGGCTCGCGCAGAGCATCGACGTGCGGCTGCCCGCCTGGGCGAAGCAGTCGTGGCGTTGGCGCATCCTGTACATCCGCGCCGCGATCGACGGGACCCTCCAAGAGCAGGGCTTCAACGATCCCCTGGCCCGCGAGAAGCTGCGTCCGCTGTGCGACGAGCTGGTCGCGATCTACCACGCCGACCGCACGTTCATCCGCCCGCCGGAGTTCCCACCCGCGCCCGATCCCCGCAACGTCGCCTACGGGAAGCCGGTGACGGTGTCGTCATGCGGAGTGGGCTACGAGGATCGGCCCAAGCACCTGACCGACAGCGTCCTCTCGCAACATGACGGTGAGAACTTCTGGTGCCACAATCCCAAACAGGAACCGACGGCGACCGTTACGATCGACCTCGGCGAGCCGGTGCGGGTTGCGGATGTCCGCTTGCAGTTCCGCGGCCTGCACGGCGTGTACTGGTTCATCCCGGAGAGCCTGGAGCTCCAGACCTCCGTCGATGGCGAGCGCTTCTCAACCGTCACGACCACGCACGACCTGCCGGTCGAAGGCAGCCCCTACGCGCCTGACCTGCGTGTGTACGCGGTGGGGGCCGAGGCGCGCTACGTCCGCCTCGTCCTCGGCCCGTCCCAGCACAAGGGGGACCAGTTCGCAGGGGTGATTGAGCTGACCGAGGTGGAGGTCTACCGGGGGTAGCTTTGGAGGACAGGCAAGAATGCCTGTCCTCCACCACTCGCACTACTCGTAGTTGAGGACGATGAGGCGGGTGGGCGCGTCCGGTTTGTCCACCTCGGCCTTCGTGATGGTGACCGAGTTCACGTCGGACTTCGTCAGGACCCAGTCCCCGGGGATCACCTTCAGGAGGTCCTCCACCGGCGCGATGGGCAGGTCGGGCTTGGTGGCGGCGGTCTTGTAGTGCATCGGGATGACGAACTTGGCCTTGAGGTCCTGGGCGGCCTGCACGGCCTTGTTCGCATCGATGGTGAAGAAGCCGCCGACGGGCACCATGAGGACATCGACCGGCCCGAGTGCGGAGATCTGGTCGGGGCTCAGCGAGTCGCCGAGGTCGCCGAGGTGAGCGAGCTTGATGCCCGCCCTCGTCCAGCGGAACATCACCACATCGCCGCGCTCCGCATTCTTGCCGGGCTCATGGTGCGGCGCGGCTACTCCGACGAACGTCAGACCCTCAGCCTCGGTGGTGCCGGCGGTCTTCACGACCTGCGGGTCCCCCGAGACGGCCGCCACGTTGCTGTGGTCGAAGTGCCCGTGGCTCACCAGGCAAACGGTCGCCGCGAGTTCCGGCACCTTGTAGCCGACCTTCGCGTCGAACGGGTCGAGGGCGACGCTGTGCGCGGCGTCGTCGGTCACCAGGAAGCACGCGTGGCCGAAGTACCTGATCGTGACACCCGGTTCCATCGTGGCGGCCTCCTTCTGCTTGCCCGCCCCGGGCTGCGCGGGCGGCGTGACCGTCTCCTGAGCAGGCTGCTTCGGGCAGCCGCCGACCAGCAGTGCCGCGAGGGCGATCAGCCCGAGTCCCGGCAGTGTATGCGCGGCAGTCCTCGCAGCGCTCATCGTGGGTACCGTCCCGGGGTGTTTGTGGGATGCGCATGCAGTCCGTGCGGAACAGAAACAGGGGACAGTCCATGCGTCCCGATCCCGCAGGCGGGATCGGGACTTGGACAGTCCCTGGCAGCGCTAGTGGTCGAGCCTGGGCGCGAAGGGCTCCAGGTACTGTTGCCACTCATCGACGCGGACGGCCCGCGCGAAGGCGCTGAAGCTGATGTGCGGGACGAAGCGCGGGCGGCGGGGCTGTCGGATGAGCGTCAGGCCGGCCTGTCTGGGCGTCCGATTGCCCTTCGAGTTGTTGCACTGGATGCAGGAGCAGACCAGGTTCTCCCACGAGTGGCTGCCGCCGTTCATGCGCGGGATGACGTGGTCGATGGTGAGCGGGCTGGTCTGTCGGCCGCAGTACTGGCACGTGAAGTTGTCGCGGGCCAGGATGCTCCGGCGGGAGATGCGCAGCTCGGGCCGCGGGCGCTTCACCAGGTAATTCAGGCGAACCACGCTCGGCATCCGCATCTCGATCCGCTCCGAGCGGACCCACTCGCCGTTCGTCTCCAGCACCGTGGCTTTGTCCAGGAACAGCAACCCCAGAGCCCGGCGGAAGCTGCAGATGTTGAGCGGCTCGTAGTTGAGATTGAGAACGAGAACCTGATGGCTCATGGCAATCGCGGCGGCCTTTCCGTGCACGCGCAAACAATCGCCCGCCGGCCAAAGGTGGCGCAGCGGGCGACGGGACGCAGCTACAGTTGTCGGCGTCTGACTATCCAGACGTTGGGGCTTACTCGGAACTCGAGGGCGTAGGCCGGACCGACCGGCCCCTGCGGCCGCCCGGCAACCAGCGGCACGGGAGCCAGGCACGGGACAGCCGCGCCGGCCACACCGCAAAGCGCCCTTCCGCAGGCTTGTGCAAGGCGTTCGACAGGCTTCATGGTTCACCGCGCCCCACGGCGCAAAGTGCAGCCGGAGTGTACCAGAGGAGAGCGCCGTTCGTCAAGCTCTCGAGCACCCAAACGCAGGTGTCGTGGGAGGGGCCGAATGCGAAGCATCCGGCCCGGTGTCCAGCGCCCCAACGCGGGCGTCGTGGGAGGGGCCGAATGCGGAGCATCCGGCCCGGCGTTCAGCGCCCAGACACGGGTGTCGTGGGAGGGGCCGAATGCGAAGCATCCGGCCCGGCGTTCAGCGCCCAGACACGGGTGTCGTGGGAGGGGCCGAATGCGGAGCATCCGGCCCGGCGTTCAGCGCCCAGACACGGGTGTCGTGGGAGGGGCCGAATGCGAAGCATCCGGCCCGGTGTTCAGCGCCCAGACACGGGTGTCGTGGGAGGGGCCGAATGCGGAGCATCCGGCCCGGTGTTCAGCGCCCAAACACGGGTGTCGTGGGAGGGGCCGAATGCGAAGCATCCGGCCCGGTGTTCAGCGCCCAGACACGGGTGTCGTGGGAGGGGCCGAATGCGAAGCATCCGGCCCGGTGTTCAGCGCCGAAGCGGCCTATCGGGCCGGTTGACACCCGGGGACGAAACTGCTACCTTTCGTGCCGCGGGAAGCCTGCGCCACGGGGAGGGCGCCGGGCGGGCAAGAGGGTGTGACCGTGGCCGACAGCAGATCACCAACACCGACCGAGCGACAGCAGCGCATCCTTGCGGCCATCGTGCGCGAGTGCACGCGAACGGGTCACCCGGTCGGCTCCAAGACCGCGCGCGAGGCCCACGAGATCCCCGCCAGCTCGGCGACGATCCGCAACGAGATGGCGGCGCTGACCGAGATGGGGTTGCTCGAACAGCCCCATACCTCCGCCGGGCGGCGCCCCACCGATCGCGGCTACCGCTACTTCGTCGAGAATCTGATGGCCGAGGAGCCGCTGGAACTGCGTGAGACCGCGTGGGTCCGGAGCGCCTTCCGCCGAAGCGTGGACCGCTCGTCCGACGTGTTGCGGGAGGCCGCGCGACTGCTCTCCGAACTGCTGCAGTGTCCGGCGGTCGTCCTGTCGCCCCGTGAGCCTTCCCGCCAACTGCAGCACTTCCACGCCTCGCCCGTCAGCTCTCGGAACGTCCTCCTCGTGTTCGTGACCGCCGACGGTCACGTCGAGAACCGCCTTGTGGAGCTGCCCGCGCCGGTCACCTCGCCGCAGCTGGAGCGACTGAGCGAGGTTCTGAACCGGCGCTTCGTGGGTGCGGAGATCGGGGCGCTCACCCGGCTCGACGTCGAGTACGTGCTTGCCGAGATGGGCGACCTGGCGCTACCGCGGGCGGTCATCGAGGCGCTCCGGCAGGGCATGGAGCACGAGCAGCAGCACGACGTCTACCTCGACGGCGCGATCTACATCCTGCAGGACCCGGAGTTCACGCGGGCTCGCGAGCTGCGGGACATCGTCGAGACGCTGTATCAGGAGCGGCTCATCCGTCAGCTCCTCAGGCCCTTCGCCCGGGAGAGGCGCGTCTGCGTACGAATCGGGGCCGAGAATCCTCTGCCCGCCGCGCGGGGATGCGGCGTGGTGGCGACGACGTATGTCGGCGGCACGGGCTCGCGAGGAGTCGTGGCGGCACTGGGGCCCAAGCGCATGAGATACTGGCGCGCGATACCGGCCGTCACGTGTGTGGCCGGTGAGTTGACCGAGCACTTGGGCGCCGCCCGGTAGCGCCCGCACAGTCGGAACGTCGCCAAACCGCGACCCTCCCCTCGGCCGAGGGAAGGGTCGCATTCGCCAGAGGTGTCGGCCATGGGTGAGACCCCTGCTACACCGTCTTCGTTGTCCGATGTGGACGAGAGGCGACGCGCGCTCCGCTCGAACGCCGGCGCGGTGCGCACCATTGCGTCGGCCGTCGAGGGCACCCTGGGGCCCAAGGGCCTCGACGTCATGCTGGTCGATCGCTACGGCGACGTGACGATCACCAACGACGGATCGACCATCCTCGGCAGGATCGACGCCCAGCACCCGGCCTCGCGCCTGCTGATCCACGCCGCGCAGGCGCAGGACGAGGCGGTCGGCGACGGCACCACCACGGCGATCGTGCTGGCTGCCGCGCTCGTCGAGGCAGGCGTGTCTCACATCCTCCAGGGCGTTCCGGCCACCAAGGTCATCGAGGGGATGCGGGCGGGCCTGCAGGCGGCCCTGGAGTGGCTGGAAGGGGCTGCCGTAAGGGTGACGAGTCTCGACGATCCGCTGCTTTCGGCGGCGGCGCAGGTCTCGGCGCGCGGCAACGCGGCGCTGGCCGACCTGGCGGTGAGGGCGGCGTCGATCGTGCCGCCGGACAAGCTCCTGCACGACCCGGCGTTTCGGCTCGGCAAGTGCGTGGTTGCTCAGGAAGGGGCGGCGGATTCGGTCTTCGAAGGCCTCATCATCGACAAGGACCGCCTGAACCGGCAGATGCCCTCGGTGGTGCGAGACGCGCGCGTGCTCGTGGTTGCGGATGCGCTGGAGCCGGAGAAGGTCGATGACGAGGCGCTCGCCACCGAGGCCGGGTTCCGGCGACACACAGCCTTGCGCGAGGAGTTCGAGGCGAGCATCCGCGGGCTCATCGACCTCGGAGCCAACTTCGTGGCGGTCGAGCGACGCGTCGATGAGGTGGCCGAGGAGCTGCTGACCGAGGCGGGCGTGATGGTCCTGCGGCGCCTCGGACGCCGGGACCTGGCGGCGATCATCGACCACTGCGGCGCCAGGCCGATCATGCGGTCCGGCCTGCGGCGTGGGGGAGAGGAGATCGCCCGGGCGTTGGGCACGGCCGAAGAGATCGCGGAGGATGAGCGGCTCGGCTTCGTCTCCATCCGCGGCGGCGGGGGCGTGCCGGCAGCCACCATCCTTGTCGGTGCGGGAACGGCCGAGGTCAAAGACGAGCGGCTGCGGATCGCCCACGACGCGGCCTCGGCGGTACAGGCGACGGCGAGGGGAGGTGCGCTGCCCGGCGGCGGCGCGGCGGAGATCGGCGCCCTGCCGGCGGTCGCGCGATGCCGGGACGAGCTGACCGGCATGGCGGTCTACGGCGCCGAGGCCGTGCTGGCGGCGCTGCGGCGGCCGCTGGCGCAGATCGTGGCCAACGCGGGCCTCAACCCGCTGGAGAAAGTGGCCCAGGTCGTGGCCCGGCAGTCGGCAAGCGGCAGCCCTGCGCTGGCCATCGACTGCGACTCGGGCGAGATCGCCGACATGCTCGCCGCGGGCATCGTCGATCCGGCGCCCGTGAAGCTCTCGGCTCTGAGAACTGCGGGCGAGATCGCGGAGGCCATCCTGCGTATCGGTGTCGTTATTAGAATGAGAGCGCCCCAGACGAGTGCCGACGGGGAAGAGCCCCCGGGCACGGCGCGCGGCGCGTCTCTGACGACGTCTGATGTTGGGGGACTGTAGGATGGGCAAGACCAACGCGGAGGGTGGAAACGGCCCGCGGCGGATTCGGATCTCCTCTCCCGAGGACGAGCCTCTCGCCGAACCGGAAGCCGCTGAGTGTCCCTTCGTGCCGGGCGCCGACGCGGCCTCGGCCGAGATACCGGCGGCCGTGCAGATCGAGAACGATGCGGACGAGCAAGCCACCGAGGAGGAGATGGGGAAGCTGCAGGAGCTGCTCGGCGAACTCGAGCAGAAGTGCGCCTTCGCCGAGGACCAGCATCTCCGCGTGGTGGCCGAGCTCCAGAACTACAAGCGTCGCGTCCATCAGGAGAAGGAGCAGATCGCCCGGTTCGCGCTCGAAGGTCTCGTCACGGAGCTGATCCCGACCCTGGACAACTTCGAGCGCGCGATGGAGGTCACGGTGGACTCGGCCGGTGCCGAGTGCCTGATGGCCGGCGTGAAGATGATCCACGACCAGCTCCAGACCGTCCTGGCGGGCCACGGCGTCGAGCGCATCGAGGCGTTGGGAGCGGACTTCGACCCTCACCTCCACGAGGCGGTTGAGAAGGAAGAGTCCACGGCGCTCCCTCCGAACGTCGTCGTGCGGGAACTCGCGAAGGGCTACGCGCTCAACGGCCGCCTGCTGAGGCCCGCTCGCGTCCGGGTCACCGTGCCGCCGGCGCCGGAATGACTGCGGCGCCGAGGAGGCGATAGGACTGTCTCGTCTTGTTGAAGTCTGTGCCGACGAACAACCACCGGAGGAGCAGGCAGGCTGCGAGGCGATGCTGCTCTTCTGGTACGTGGACGAAGGGAGCGCCGTCGTCGAGGAGGAGGACCTGGCGGAGATCGAGACGGCGAAGGCCGTGGTCATCGTGAAGGCGCCGGCCTCGGGGGTCCTACGTCAGGTGCTCGTGAGGGAGGGGGACGCTGTAGACCCCGGCCAGACGCTGGCCGTAATCGAGTGTCCCGACTAAGCAGGGCTCCGCGATTCTCGTCCGAGCCCTTCCCGTGTGGGGGCGCGACTGTCGTCCGAGCCGTTTCCATGTAGGGGCGCGATTCATCGCGCCCAAGAACCGACATCGCGGATTCCCACATAGGGGCCTATCCCCGCCCGTGAGGGCAAATCAGCCGTTCAGGAGGGTCGCCGTGAAACGTGCGCTGGTAGGGTGCATCATTGCCTTCATCCTTGCTTCTCTGATTGTTGGTTGCCCGCCAAAGACGAGTGAGAAGACCGCGCTCGACGCGCAGTTGCCGAAGAACGCCACGCCGCCGGGGGAAGGGGGCATGACGGCCGCGGCGACGGGGACCGTGAGCGTTGACATCCCCTGCGGCCTGACGGTGCCGCTGCGCGAGGCGATGGCGGCCTTTGAGAAGGCCAATCCGGGTGTGAAGATGGAGGGCACGTATGACAACGCCATCACGAACGCCCGCGAGATCCTCAAGAAGGGCAAGCGCCCCGACCTGTTCATCTCCCCCGGCAAGCGCGAGATGGGGATTCTGGAGGAGCAGGGGCTGATCGACGGGACCACCAAGGCCGCGATCGGTTTCTTCGAGCTGGTGGTGGTGGCGCCGAAGGACAACCCGAGGAACGTCCACTCGCTGCAGGACCTGCCGAAGGCCGACGTGATCTCGCTCCCCAACCCGGAGTACAACTCCATCGGCGTCTACGGGAAGGAAGCGCTTCAGAAGGCCGGACTGTGGGACAAGCTCACGCCCAAGGGCGATGAGAAGATCATCCGAACGGAGTTCCCCATCACCGCCTATGAGATGATCGCGTCCGGCAAGGCCGAGGCGGCGCTCATGTTCCGCAACTGCCCGATGCAAACGTACCCCGAGAAGCTGAAGAAGGGCAGCGTGGTGATCGTCGCGGATGTGGACAAGAAGCTGTACGAGGAGCCCCTCTGCTACATCGCAGTGATGAAGGACGCGCCAAACCCGTCCGCGGCCAAGCAGTTCATCGCCTTCCTTGCGACCCCCGAGGGGCAGAAGCTGCTCGGCGACAACGGGCTGGATGCTCTGAACGAGCGCGCCCAGGAGTTGCTGCCCGAGGGGATCAAGGGCCCTGACGCAGCCGCCATCGCAGCCGGCGCCGTCGCGCCGGACCCGAAGGCCGAAGGCGTCGCGGAGGCCGGCGTGGGCAAGGCCGAGGACCTCAAGACGCCGATCAAGGTGGAGGCGTACTACCCGGACAACGCGGGACACGCGCACCTCAAGACGCTCGTGCAAGAGCTGCCAAAGCGCTACCCAGGCAAGGTGCAGGGGGAGTTCATCGACTTCACGAGCGACGAGGGTTACGTGCGGTGGCACGACGAGCGCAAGATGAGCTGCGGCGGCTTCCTGCTGAACGGGCAGCAGACGTTCCTTGTTGACCGCAGGGGGAAGATGGTCGAGGTGACGTTCATGATGGGCGAGGGCGGCGAGTGGACGCGCGAGGACCTCTACTGGGTGCTCGACAAGGCCACGGGCAAGAAGCCCTGAGGCAGTCCGCGGGAGGCGCACCCGTTGGAGGTCTACCTCGACCACAACGCGACGACACCGGTCCGCGCCGAGGTCATTGAGGCGATGGAGGAGTGCCTGCGCGCCGATGGCGCGTTCGGCAACCCCTCCAGCCTCCACGAGGCGGGCCGCCTGGCGCGCAAGCGGCTCAGCGACGCCCGACGGCTGGTGGCGGACGCCCTCGGGGCCGAGCCGGCCGGCGTCACCTTCACCGGCTGCGGCTCCGAGGCCATCAACCTCGCGCTGAAGGGCACCTTCTTCACCTCGACTCTCCCCCACAAGCACATCGTCACCACCAGCATCGAGCACTCAGCCGTCCTCAAGACCTGCGCCTGGCTGCAGACCCAGGGCTGCGAGACCACCTACCTGCCCGTGGACAACACGGGCCGCCTCGATGTGGAGGAAGTCGCGCAGGCCCTGCGTGAGGACACGATCCTGGTCTCGCTCGTCCACGCCAACAACGAGGTCGGCACCCTCCAGCCGACCGCCGAGATCGGCGCCCTCTGCCGCGAGCGCGGCGTGCCGCTCCACGTCGATGCAGTACAGGCCGTGGGCAAGTTGCCCGTCACCCTCGAGAGCCTCCAGTGCGACATGCTCTCCCTCTCGGCGCACAAGTTCCACGGCCCGAAGGGCGTGGGCGCGTTGGTGACGCGACCCGGAGTCGAGCTGACGCCGCTGATCCACGGCGGCGGCCAGGAGCACGGCGTGCGCAGCGGCACCGAGGCCGTCGCACAGGCCGTCGGACTCGCCAGGGCCCTCGAGCTCGCCCTCGCGGAGCTGCCGCAGACCCGGGAGAAGCTGTGGGCGCTCCGGCATCGATTCCTGCGGGTGCGCGAGGAGTTGGAGGCGGTGAAGCTCAACGGCCATCCCGAGCACACGCTGCCGCACACCGTGAACCTCTCGTTCATGTACTGCGACGGGATGGCCCTGGGCCTGAACCTGAACCTGCGCGGCATTCGCGTGTCGCAGGGCTCGGCGTGCGCGTCCGGGCAGATCGAGCCCTCGCACGTGCTGATGGCGATGGGCCTCAGCGAGAAGGCGGCCCACGGCGCGATCCGCTTCTCACTGGGCCGGGACAACACCGAGGAAGAGATCGACTACGTCGTCGCCGAGCTGGTGAGCACGGTGAAGAAGCTCCGCCTCCTCACCGCGCCCGAAGACATCGGCAAGTGCGACGAGAACTGCCCGTGCTTCGTGCTCCAGGAGGCCTGAGAGCGTGTATGACAAGGGTGGCCGGGCGCCATGAATGGCGCCCCTACACAACTGGGCGCGATGAATCGCGCCCCTACATCACAGACGACCGTACATCGCCGTCATGTAGGGGCACGATTCATCGTGCCCGAGTGTAGGGGCGTGATTCATCACGCCCAATGCCGTGCTTCTCATACACCCTCTGAGAAGCAACGGGCGAAGGACATCCAAACGCATCGCCGGGGGGCGAACATGGTTAAGGTCAAGCTGTTTGCCAATCTGCGGGAGGCCGCGAACGGCCAGCGTGTGGTCGAGTGCGCGGTCGAAGAGCCCGTATCCACCACGGAGTTGCTGCGAAAGCTGGCGGACCAGTATGGGGAGAAGGCGCAGAAGCTCCTCTTCGACAAGGGCGGCGGCGTCTGGCAAAGCATCGTCATCATGCGTAACGGCGAGATGGTGCGGGATCGCGAGGCGAAGACCATTGGGCCTGGGGATGAGATCGCCGTGCTGCTGCCGGTTGCCGGGGGCTGACAGAAGGGAGCGAGTGCGTTGGTCGAGCTGACCGAGTGGGAACTCGAGAAGTTCAAGCGCCAGATCCAGATCCCCGGCTTCGGCGAGGAGGCGCAGCGCAAGTTGAAGGCCTCCTCGGCGTTGGTCACGCGGGTGGGCGGGCTGGGCGGCCCCACGGCGATGTGGCTGGCGGCGGCGGGGATCAGGCGCCTGGTGCTCGCTCACGGCGGCACGCTCACACCCTCCAACCTGAACCGCCAGATTCTGATGCGTGGCGACGGCGTCGGCAAGCCGCGAGCGCCTCAGGCCGACGAGACGCTCCGCCGCTTCAACCCCGACCTCGAACTGAAAGCCTACGGGGAAGATGCCAAGCCCCACAACGTGGCGGAACTCGTGGGCCAGGTGGACCTCGTGTGCGACTGCTCGCCGGACTTCGGCGAGCGACTGCTGCTCAACGCTGAGTGCTGGCGTCAGGGCAAGCCGATGGTTGAGGCGGGCATGAACGGCATGGAGGCGCACCTGACGACGATCCTCCCGCCTCACACCCCCTGCCTGCAGTGCACGGTGCCCGAGGTGCCCGACTGGTGGGACCCACTGGGTTTCGGCGTGCTCGGCGCCGTACCCGGAACGCTGGGCGCCTTGACGGCCCTGGAAGCGATCAAGGTGCTGACCGGCTTCGGGGAGATACTGGCGGGCACGCTGCTGGTCTTCGATGGCGAGGACATGACCTTCAGCAAGTTCGCGATCAGCAAGCGCCCCGACTGCCCCGTGTGCGGGTGAAAAACGGGACGGAGGCGTTTTCCGATTCGTCTCGGAAGATGCCTCCGTCCCATTTCTCGCACTCCTCGACTCGTCCTACGTCGTCCCTGCATCCCCCTTCGCCGGCTCGGCCGGTTGCTGCTCCTTGCCCTCGCCTGAGGGCGCCGCGGGCTCGGTCTTCTCGCCACCCGTTGCCGGTGTTACGCCGCCGGCGGGGCGCGCCTCCAGCACCATCCCCCCGCACTTCTCGCACACGCCGGGCTCCGACGCCACCACATCGGCGTGCATCGGGCAGAAGTACTCCACCGGCTCGGTCGTGTCGGCCTTCATCGGCTTGTCGCAGGTCGGGCACTTCGCGGGCTTGTCGGACTTCTGGTCGGGGTGATCCGGGCAGACGTAGGTGAACGCACTCGTCGTCGCCGCTCCGCTGGGAGCATCGGACGGCGGGGGTCCAGTGACCGGGCTCGTCACGGGCGGCGGCTGAGTCTTCCGCGGGCAACCTGTCGCGTACAGCCCGGCCCCGACGATCACCACCAGCAACACGACAACCATCACTGCTCTCTTCATCCTTCGAGTCCTCCGTGAGGTGAGATGGGCGCTAAGTAGGAAACCGCGATTCTCGTCCGAGCCGTTCCCATGTAGGGGCGCGATTCATCGCGCCCGAATGTAGGGGCGTCATTCATGACGCCCGCCGTGTAGGGGCGACATTCATGGCGCCCAAGAACCGATATCGCGGATTCCCATATCGACCTCACGCCCTTACAAACGTGAGTCGAGACAGAGCCAACGAATCCTACAACGACCGCGGGCACGTCACGGCCCTTGCAGCTTCACCGGCACGGGGAGAGAGACGGTGAGGTCGAGGTGGAACCGATCGTCGGCGCTCACATCCCGGCCCCCGTCCTCCATGATGGCGGGGAAGCGGACCTCGAAGACCGGGTGCTCCCACTGGCGCAGGTCCTGGACCACGACGTCGGTCGGCGCACGCAGCTCGATGGTGATGGCGTCCTCGGCGCCCTTCGCGATCTCGATCTTGGCCCCTTCTCCGTTCCAGATCTGGAAGTTGTTCTCGCGCTGCTGCAGCGGCAGGCCCACGATCTCCGGATCGCCCTCGACCTGCGCGATCGTCAGGTCCTTGCCGCCGTACTGCGCCACCGGCAGGTTCACGGAGAGCTGCAGTCCGTTGAGCTTGAGGGCGCCGGTCATGCTGAGGTCGTACTCGAGCCGGAGGCTCTGGGGCAGGGCCTTCACGCTCTCAATGAACCGGATGCCGGCGCCGGCGGCGGTCGGGATGGGCAGCGTGCCCTCGAACCGCTTCCCGGTTCGGTCCGGGAGGTCGCTGATCTGGGCGGTGGCGCTCTCCTGCGGGGCGTGCGTCCAGTCGGTGCCGTGCGCGTTCAGCTCGATCATGGCCAGCTGCACGTCGCCCCGGTAGAGCCGAACCATGCCGGAGGGATCGAGCTTCGCGGAAACCGTCTCCTGCGCCCACACCCCGTTCGCCGCGGCGGAAGCCGCAGCCACCAGGACACTCACGAGGACCGTTCCAGCCTGTAGCCTGCTCATGCAATCGCCTCCCTCGCTGGATATGCTGACACCCGGAACCCGCGACTTGTTCCGACGCCGAACCTCCGCCTCTGGGAGGCGTTTATATTGGCAGGTGCTCGTGACCCTCTCGCCGTGGCGGATTCCGCACCGGCGCCGGAGTGACTCGCCTGATGAAGCCCTGGCTGATCGCGGCGCTCCTCTCGTTCTGCGGCGCGCACACTGTGGCCGCGCAGACGGTGCGCCCGTTCGAGAGCGACTCCTGGTCCGTGCCCGCGAACGGGGTGGACACGCGGGTGCTGGCCGGGCTGCAGAAGAAGGGCCTCCAGCCCGCGCACCCGTGCTCCGATGAGGTCTTCATCCGGCGCGTCTACCTGGACCTGATCGGCACGCTCCCTGAGCCCTCCGCAGTTCGGGAGTTCCTCGCGGACGCCAGCCCCGACAAGCGCGCCGCCCTGATTGGGGCCCTGCTGCAGCGGGACGAGTTCGCCGACTACTGGGCGCTCAAGTGGGGCGACCTGCTGCGGGTGAAGGCCGAGTTCCCCGTGAACCTGTGGCCCAATGCCGTGCAGGCGTATCACCACTGGATTCGAGAAGCGGTCAAGGAGAACCGCCCCTACGACCAGTTCGCGCGCGAGCTGCTGACCTCCAGCGGGAGCAACTTCCGCGTGCCGCCGGTCAACTTCTACCGCGCGGTGCAGGGGCGCGAGCCGGCGGCGCTGGCGGAGGTCGTCGCCCTGACCTTCATGGGCACGCGCCTGGCGAGTTGGCCGGCCGGCAAGCGCGCCGACCTGGCCACCTTCTTCTCGCGGGTGGCCTACAAGAAGACCGGCGAGTGGAAAGAGGAGATCGTCTACCTCGACCTCGCCCCGACCGAGCCGCTCGCGGTCGTCTTTCCCGACGGGACCAAGGCCTCGATCCCGGCCGGCGATGACCCACGGGTCGCGTTCGCCGACTGGCTGATCCGTCCCGACAATCCCTGGTTCACGCGCAACATCGCCAACCGCGTCTGGGCGTGGCTCTTCGGGCGCGGAATCGTCCACGAGCCCGACGACATCCGCCCTGACAACCCGCCCTCCAACCCGGACTTGCTGTCCTACCTCCAGCAGGAGCTGGTGAACGCGAAGTACGACCTCCGTCATCTCTACCGGCTCATCCTCAACTCCCGCACCTATCAGCAGTCCGCGATCCCGCAGAGCACCGGCCCGGACGCCGAGGCCTTGTTCGCCTGTTACCCGGTCCGGCGACTGGACGCCGAAGTGCTCATCGACGCCCTCAACTGGGTCGGCGGAACCCACGAGAGCTACACCAGCCCGATCCCCGAACCGTTCACCTACATCCCCGAGGATCAGCGGTCCATCGGGCTGCCGGACGGCAGCATCACGAGCCTGTTCCTGGAGATGTTCGGACGCCCGCCGCGGGATACGGGTCTCGAATCTGAACGCAACAACCAGCCGACCGATGCGCAGCGCCTGTACCTGCTGAACTCGACGGACGTGTACCGACGCATCACGCGCAGCCCGCGTCTGCACGCCGTCGCGAGGGCGGCCGAGGGCGATCGGGCTGCGCTGGTCCAGGGCGTGTACATGACCCTCCTCTCACGCGAGCCAACCGCCGAGGAATTGAGTGCCGCGGAGCAGTACTTCGACACGCCCGAACTGGGAGCCGAGCAGGCTGCGATCGACTTGGCCTGGGCACTCATCAACACCATGGAGTTCCTGTACCGACACTGAGGGCGGTCCGAGAGCCCTTATGAGAAGGGTGGCCGGGCGCCATGAAGACTGTGTTGACAAACGGTACTGGCGGCTCTGGTGAGCCGCCCCACGAGCTCTACAAGACTCGTGGCGCGGCTCACCAGAGCCGCGATACGCCTTGCTCAACAGAATCTGAATGGTGCCCCTACGTCACAAACGACCGCATATCGCCCTCATGTAGGGGCGCGATTCATCGCGCCTGCGTGTAGGGGCGTGATTCATCACGCCCCATACCGTGCTTCTCATACACGCTCTCAGAGGGAAGCGAGGGAAGGACGATGGACGAGCGAGAGATGATCGGGCGCGTAGGTCGGCGCGAGGCGCTGAAGCGGGCGCTGTTCGGAGCGGCTGGGGCGGCGCTCATGGGCCGCGGGCTGGCCGATGCACAGACGGCCGGGCGGCCCAAGCCGGCGGTCGCTCCCACGGCGAAGGCCAAGGCGGTCATCCAGATCTGGCTCTGGGGCGGGCCGCCGCACCTGGACACCTTCGACCCCAAGCCGGAGGCGGGACGCGACTACTGCGGGCCGCTGAACCAGCCGATCAACACCAACGTGCCGGGCATCCGGATCAGCCAGCTGCTGCCGCTGCTCGCCCAGCAGGCCGACAAGTACTCCCTCATCCGCAGCCTGACCCACGGCAACAACGGCCACGAGACCGCCGCGTACATCCTCCAGACGGGCCGCCAGCCCAACGACCGACTCGTCTACCCGTGCATCGGGGCCATCGTCTCCAAGTTCAGGGGCTACGAGGGCGGCTATGTCGGCCTCGTCCCGCCCTACGTGGTGCTGACCCAGCCCCAGGGGCGCTTCGACGAGGCGGGCTTCTTGGGGCCGCGGTACAAGCCCTTCGCCACCGGGGGCGACCCGAACGGGCAGCGTTTCGTCGTCGAGGGGGTCGTCTCGGGCGACATCACTGACGACCGCCAGCGCTCCCGACGCGAGCTGCTGCATTCCCTCGACACGCTCAAGCAACTCCTGCCGCAGAACCCCCAGGCCGCGAAGCTCGACACGACCGAGACCAAGGCCTACGACATGATCCTCGGCGACGCCGGCAAGCTCTTCGACCTCTCACAGGAGACGAACCAGCTGCGTACCCAGTACGGCCGCAACACCTTCGGTCAGTCCTGCCTCGTGGCGCGCCGGCTGGTGGCCGCGGGCGTGCCCTACGTCACGATCAACAACGGGGGCTGGGACACGCACAAAGAGCATTTCCAGACCATGAACTGGAAGCTGCCTCAGCTGGATCAGGGGTTGGCGACGCTCCTGCAGGACCTGGCCGACCACAACCTGCTCGACAGCACGATCGTCTGGTGTTCCGGCGAGTTCGGCCGCACTCCGCGGGTCTCGTGGGAGGCGCCCTGGAACGGCGGCCGCCATCACTATGGCGACTGCTTCTCGGTCCTGGTGGCCGGCGGGGGCTTCAAGGGCGGGCAGGTCGTTGGCGCCTCGGATGCAAAGGGGGAGCACCCGGCAGAGCGCCCGGTGTCTCCGCAGGACCTGCTCGGGAGCATGTGCGAGCTGCTGGGCGCCGACCCGGACGGTCCGCTACCCAACCCCCGAGGACTGGACGTGAAGCTGATGCCGCCGGACCAGGACCCGGCCAAGGGAGCCGGTCGCCTCAATGAGATCATGTAAGAAGACGAAATTAGGGACAGGCACCAATTTCGGACATGACGTCCGTCCGAAATTGGTGCCTGTCCCTAATTTCGTCCTCGCCCTCCTCCTCGCCGCCTCGGCGCAGCCCCAGGCCGTGCCGCGCATCGGCTACGTCTACCCCGCCGGCGGCCGGCAGGGCACGACCGTCCGCGTCACAGTCGGCGGCCAGTTCCTGCGGGGCGCGGACGAGGCGTACGTCTCCAGCCCGGGAGTACTCGCCTCGGTCGTGGAGTACATCCGACCCCTGGATGCCGGCGAGCTGGGCGACACGGCGTGGTTCCTGCGCGAGTTGGTCAGGAGGCGCTGGAGCGCGCGGGTCATGGACGCGGCCGCCAGGCAGGACGCGCCGGACCTGCCCGACCATCCCTGGCTGCGGGACCTGGATGAGAAGAGCCCCGGAGAGGTCACGCGGCTGTGGACGAGCCTGTTTGACCCCAAGAAGCAACCGAACGCCCAGATCGCCGAGCAGGTAACGATCGAGGTCACCATCGACCCGAACGCTCCCCCCGGCGACCGCGAGCTGCGGGTGGCGACCGCCGGCGGCCTGACCAACCCCGTGCGGTTCCAGGTGGGCGTGCTGCCGGAGGTCTCCGAGGAGGACCTGGGCGCCACGGAAGCGGTCGATCTGCCCGCGCTGCTGAACGGTCAGATCATGCCGGGTGAGGTGGACCACTTCCGCCTGCGCGCGCGCAAGGGCCTGCGCCTCGTCGTCCGCCTGCAGGCGCGCCGCCTGATCCCCTACCTCGCAGACGCCGTGCCGGGATGGTTCCAGGCGACGATGTCGCTCCGCGATCCACACGGCAACGACGTGGCCTACGGCGATGACTGGCGCTTCGACCCCGACCCCGTGCTCCTCTGCACCCTCCCCGAGGACGGCGTCTACGAGCTTGAGGTCCGCGATGCTCTCTACCGCGGGCGCGACGACTTCGTGTACCGGATCGCGGCGGGTGAGCTGCCCTTCGTCACGCAGGTCTTCCCACTCGGCGCGCAGGAGGGCACGCCGACGATCGCCTCGATCGCGGGCTGGAGTCTGCTGACCGACAAGCTCACGCTGGACACCGCACCGGGGGGAGGCGAGACCCGAACCGCGGAAGTCGGCCAGGACCAGGGGCTGTGCAGCGAGATCCCCTACGCCGTGAGCGCGCTTCCCGAGTGCCTCGAGGGCGAGCCCAACGATACCATTGACAAGGCGCAGCAGGTCACGCTCCCGATCATCGTCAATGGCCGCCTCGGCCAGGCCGGCGACGTGGACACCTTCCGCTTCGATGGCCGGGCCGACGAGGAAGTGGTGGCCGAGGTGTACGCCCGCCGGCTGAACTCCCCGCTCGATCCCGCGCTGCGATTGGTGGACTCGACCGGGGCCGTCGTGGCGGCGAATGACGACCACGATGACCCCGAGATGGGCCTCATCACGCACCAGGCCGATCCCTACCTCCGGGCGCGTCTCCCGCAAAACGGGACGTACTCGATCCGCCTCTGCGACGCACAGCAGCAGGGGGGCGACGCGTACGCCTACCGCCTGCGGATCGGGCCGCCCCAGCCCGACTTCGCCGTGCGCCTGACGCCCAGCACGGTGAACGTGCCCCCCGGCGGCTCGGCCACGCTGACCGCCCACGCGGTGCGCAAGGACGGCTTCGATGGCGACATCGACGTGGTGGTGATCGACACCCCTCCGGGCTTCGCCGCGGGCACCGCGCGAATCCCCACCGGGAAGGACTCGGCCGAGCTCAAGGTAAGCGCCCTGCGCGGTGCAGCCCGGCAGCTCGTCCCCTTGCAGTTCGAGGCGCGCGCCCAGATCGCCGGCCTCCTGGTCAGCCACCCGGCCGTGCCTGCCGAAGACATGATGCAGGCCTTCGCCTATCGGCAGCTCGTGCCGCAGCAGGTCCTCCTGGTCGCCGTTCCGGGGCCTCGACCCGTGCCGGCGGTCTGGCGTCCCCTCGTGGCGGGCATCCGCCGGGCCGCCGAGGCTCCCGTTCGGATTCCCCTCGGCGGCATGGCGGAGGTGCAGGTCCAGGCTCTCCCGGACCGTCAGGGCCCCGCGCTGGAGACGCTCCGGTTCGCACTCAGCGCCCCGCCGAGAGGGGTCACGCTTCGGGGGACGACCTTCACGGGGGGGCACGTGATCTTCACGGTGAAGGCCGACGCGAACATCTCGCAGGCGGGCGAGTCCGGCAACCTGATCCTCGAGGCGTTCACCGAGGGAATTCGGGGACATGACCCGATTCAGGCCTCACCGAATCGGGATCGTGTCCCCGGATTCCCGGTCTCAGGCAAGCAGCGCCTCTCCCTCGGCGTCCTGCCCCCCATCCCCATCGAGGTCGTGAAGCCTTGATGAGGCCGGCCCCGGTTGCCCTCGCTCTGGCGCTCCTCGGAGGCACGCAGACGATGACCGCCGCCGATCCGCGCTTCTTCGCTCCCCCAACCGACACCGACCGCCCCGTGTGGGGCCTGCGCAATGGCCTCCGCTTCGGCATCTGGCCCGGCGCCATCGGCGGACGGGGACCGGGCGGGCCGCGCGGCCTGATCCGGGTAGGCTACCCCGCCCTGCCTGGCGGGGCCTACCTCCTGGTGAACTTCATCGCCATCGAGCCGGTCGTCGAGGGGCAGCGGGCGCGCGGCTTCAGTGAGCTGGAGGTCAGCACGAGCGACGGTCGCCCCGGGAAGACCATCGACGCCGGCCCGCCACCGGGGGTCGAGTGGCGCCCGACCGAGGCCGAGCCCATCTACCCAGGGCGAATCGAGGCGCTCGACGGCGGCGCGGCCCGACTGACGGTCTGCCTGCGCATGGAGCGGTTCGCCTCGGGGGCACACGTCTACCTACTCGCCTCCGTCCGCACCGACCGGCCCGACGAGCTGGAGCTCCGGACCTTCACCGAGGCCGATTCGGCGCCCCTCGCGGCCTGCGTCCTGACCGCGACGATGGGCAACTTCGAGCGCCTGCGCCAGCTCCACCTGAGGGACCGCGTCGTGACGACCCAGGAGCTGTACCCCGACTTCACCGGCAACGACTTCGCGCCACACAGGCGGTTCGCCCTCGACCAGCTCTCCCGGGCCGCCGACGGCAGCCTCCTCGTCGCCGCCACCACCGACGAGCCCGACCCGGCCGCCACCCTTCCCGACCCGAACCGCCCCTGGTTCTGGCACTACAGCGGGCAGAAGCTCACGCAGTTCTGGCGCAAGTACCCGGACGCCGTGCAGCCACTGCTCGCCGTCGCGGTGAACGCCCGGCGGGTCTACTGGGCCTCGACGTGGCCGATCCCCAACGGCGCCGCCTTCGAGAACTTCGAGCTGAACGAGCCCTTCCTGCAGGGCCAGACGACCGCCTTCGGCCTCACCCCCCTTTCCCCCACCCAACTCCTCGCCTCCCCCTAAGCCGTCGCCGCTGTGCCTGCGAGACTCCCGTCTCGCAGCCGTCCCGTCGCCGTTGTGCCTGCGAGACTCCCGTCTCGCAGCCGTCCCGTCGCCGTTGTGCCTGCGAGACTCCCGTCTCGCAGCCGTCCCTGCCGTTCCCCTTTCGTGTCTTTCGTGTGTTTCGTGGTTCCTCGCCGTGCCGTTCCCCCGCAGGACTCCGCTCCTCTTCCGTCGAATACCGGTTCGGGGTGTGATCGACATGGCCGAGTACACGCTTTCGACGTTCCAGCAAGACCCCTCCCACGTCCAGGTCCGCTTCGCCGCGGGAACCGCCTCTCCGTCCGTCCACGAACTCTCCCTCGATGCCGTTCAGGCCTTCGCCGCCGACGTGGAGGCGAAGCTCCAGCTCATCGGCAACCACGCCGGCTGGCTCCAGCCGCAGCTCGACCTCGGCCGCGCGCTGTACCGTTGGCTGCACGAGGTCACCGAGGGGCGCATCGACGAGGCCGTCGCCTCGCCCGGGACGTTGACCTTGCGCTTCGCCCTCCTCCCGGAGCTACAGGTCCTGCCTTGGGAGCTGCTCGCCCGCGGTACCTTCCTCGCCCATGACGCCACGCGCCCCTTCTCGCCGGTGCGCGTGTGCAACGCGACACATGAGTGGCCGCCGCAGGCCAACCGTCCACTGCGCGTGCTCTTCATGGCCTGTTCGCCGCAGAACCTGCCGGAGGAGGAGGTGCTCCGCTTCGAGGAGGAGGAGAACCTCATCCTCGATGCAGCACGGGGCCCTTCCATCGAGCTGCAGGTCGAGGAGAGCGGCAGCCTCGCGGGGCTGAAGCAGCGCCTCGCGGACTTCGGCGATGGGCACTTCGACGTCGTGCACCTCACCGGCCACGCGAACATCGTGGATGGCAATCCGTACTTCGCCGCCGAGGATGACTTCGGCCAGGCGAAGCCCGCCTTTGCCGATGACTTCGGCGAGGCCTTCGGCACGATCTGGCCGCGCGTGGTGGTGGTGTCCGGCTGCAAGACGGGCCAGGCCGGCGCGGGCGGCGCCTTCCCCTCGCTCAGCGAGAAGCTCGTCGAGTCCGGCGCGGCGGCGGTAGTCGGCTGGAGCGCCAGCGTCGCCGACGCGACCGGCAACGTCTGCGCCCAGCATCTCTACGGAGAACTCTGCGGCGCCCGCCCGCTGTGCGAGTCGGTCGCCGAGGCCCGCCGCGAGCTGCTCAATGCCAACCGCTCGGACTGGCACCTCCTCCGCCTCTACACCGGTCATGGGCCACTCGGCCCGCTCGTCACCCCGCTCAACACGAAGCGCCGCGCGCGCGTTCATCTGCGCCCCGCGCAGACCCAGATGCTCGGGCAGGGCTGCAAGACCGAGGTGGCCAAGCGCGAGAGCTTCGTCGGCCGCCGCCGTCCGCTGCAGGCCTGCCTCCGCGCCCTCTCCACCGTGCCCGGCACGCCCGACCACGTCCACGGCGTACTCATCCACGGCATGGGCGGCCTGGGGAAGAGCAGCCTCGCCGCGCGCCTCATGGATCGCCTGTCCAGCCACCGTCGCGTCGTCATCCCCGGCGCCTTCGACGAGACCGAGTTCATCCGTCGCGCCGCCGACCAGCTTCCCGCCGAAGCCGGCAAGCTCCTCAACGAGCCCGACCTCAGCCTCCGCCACCGCCTCCAGGCCGTCTTCGAAGGTCCCTTGGCCGCCGAGTCAGCCATCTTCCTCTTCGATGACTTCGAGCACAACATCGACCTCTCCCTGGATGCGCATCCGCCCTCCCCGCCTACGGACCCCACGTGTCTCGTAGGTCGGGATACCAATCCCGACATCGCCTTTGTCAACACAACCCGTGCTCTGCCCCCGCCTTCGCTCAACCCCGACGCCCGCGACGTCCTCGCCGCCCTCTTCCACGCGCTGGAGGACACCGGCTCCGATACCCGCGTGATCGTGACGAGCCGCTACCAGTTCCCCGTCCCCGCGCCTGGCCGCCTCTCCGACCAGGGCCTCCTCTCCATGCACGGGGCCGAGCTGCAGAAGAAGTGCGACCTGCTCCCGGCATGGCAGGCGGGCAGCAAGGTCGAGGCAAAGGCACGGCAGGACGCCGTGCACGTGTCGGGCGGGAATCCGCGCCTGTTGGAGTGGCTGGACAAGGTGCTGGCTGGCTATACGGGTGCGGAGGCGCAGGGCATCATGGCGTCAATGCAGGCGAAGGCCGCCGAGTTCCGCGAGGACGTCCTCGCCGAGCAGCTCATCACCCGCGAGGGCGAGCCGCTGCGCCGCCTGCTGGCCCTCTGGTCACTCCCAACGCTCCCGGTCCCTGAGGCCGCCTTCCGCGCTCTCGCCGGCGATGCCGACTTCGGCGACGCCCTCACTCGCGCCGTCAGCGTTGGCCTCGTCGAGGCCGGCCTCGACGAAGAGACGCAGCAGCCTCTCTACCATGTCTCCGACACGCTGGACAGGCTGACCGACTCCGCCGTCACCCCCGCCGACCGCGAACAGGCCGCCTATCGCGCCGCGGAGGCGCTCCACCAGGTCTGGTGGGTGCCGCGGGGAGGCGCGCGCGAGGACCGGGCGTGGGAGATCCTCCGCCTGGCGGTCGATGGGAAGCACCTGGAGGTTGCGGCGGGGGTGGGTGATGCGATCAGCGCGGCGATGTACAACCGCAGTCGCTTCCGCGAGGCAGCCGCGGTGGCCGCCATAGCCTTGTCGGTCGGCGAGGACTACCGCCTTCTTCACGCCCTCGCCCGTGCGGAGGAGGTGCTGGGCGAGGCCTCCGCCGCCCTCGTCCACTACCAGAGGGCTCTGGCCCTGTGCCCCGCGGGCGACGCGTTGCCCGCGGCGGTCGTGCGCGAGCGCGGGTCCATCTTGCACAACACGGCCATCCTTTGCGTGCGCCAGGGCGACCTCGGAAGCGCTGTGGCGCTCTGCCGCCTGTCCCTGGCCGCCAAGGAGCAGACGGGCGACGACGTCGGCACGGCTGCGACACTGCACGTCTTGGCTGACATCCATAGGCAGCGTGGCGAACTCGACGACGCTCTGGGCCTCTGCGAACGGGCCGTGCGCATCTGCGAGACGAGGCGAGACGCCCGCGGCAAGGCGGCCACGCTGCACCAGATGGCTGGTATCCACGAGCGGCGAGGCGACCCAGAACAGGCCCTGGCATTCTACCAGCAGTGCCTGCCCATTCAGGAACGGATTGGCGACGCCCTCGGCATGGCCGCAACGCTCCACAACATGGCCCTCATCAACGAACAGCGCGGGGACGTCCGAGGCGGTCTGGCGCTCTACGAGCAGTCCCTACGCATCTCAGAGGAGATTGGTGACGCCCACGGCAAGGCGGCTACGCTGGCCGGCATGGCGGCCACGGCTTGGCGGCGAGGGGACACCATGGCGGCGCAGACCTACTCGGCCCAGGCGGCCTCGATCCTCGTCGCCGCGAGAGCCTGGCCGGACGCCGTGACCGTCATCGGGAACCTGTCGGAATACGACTCAGGCCGAGCGCAGACGTATCTGGCGCAGACGCTCTGGTTGGCCCTACGGGCGGAGGCCCAACTGCAGCAGACCATCCTGACTGCCGGGCACTTGCAGCAGGACCTCGGCAGCGACCAGGCCGTCGCGCCCCTCCTCGCGACGACCGCGATGTACTTCGTCACGAGGCGCGGCGAGAAGCATGTGGAGCGAGAGGAACTCGAAGGCGTCGCTTGGGGCATGTTGGGGGCCTGCGCTGAGGCCCGAGGAATCGCGGCAGAGGACATCCCCGCATGGGTCGAGCGCGAGCGCCTCAACGACGCAGACTACTTCCTCCCGGCGTTGAGTCGAGCCTTGGAGGAGATGGTCGGCGAGGATGAGTGGCTGTTCGACCGAACCCAGGTGCCCCGGCCCGAGTGGGACGCCTGACCCACGACGGGCCGCATGCCTGGGCGTCGAGGGTCCTCGACGCCCAGGCATGCGGCCCCTCCCCTTGGCGCTTCACTGCCTGCGTTCCAGCTCCTCGTAGATCCGGCTCCGGTGGCCCGCCCAGACCACGGTCACGACCCGCGCGTCGTCATCCACGCGATAGGCCACGCGGTAGTCGCCGATACGCAGCTTGCGGAACGGTCGGAGCGTGCCGCTGAGGGCTTCGCTGCCCCACGGGCGAGGGTCGTCGGCCAGCGCGCGAATCCCCGCCCAGATGCGATCGACCACCGGCTGGGGCAGCCGTCTGAGGGCGCGAGGGACCTGGGCCTCCACGCGAACGGTGTAGCTCACCGCTTCAGCTCTGCCTCGGCTTCCTCGAGGGTGAGCCACTCGCTGTTGGGGTCCGCCAGTATGCGCTCGCACTTCTCGGCGAGTAGACGGTCCTCCAACTTGTCCAGCAGTTCGAGATCGTCCAGCGGCACGACCGCAACCAGTGGCTTCCCGTGTCGCTCCACAATCACCCGCTCCCGTCCGAAGGCGACGCTGTTGACGACTCGCGCCAGGTCCCGGCGCAGGTCGCCCATCGTGATCGCATCCATGGTGGTTCCCCCTCCGCGAGGTTAGTGACGAAAGTGATGATACATACGTTTCGTCACTTTGTCAACAAATGCCGTGCCGTAGGAGCGTCCCGCCGTCCCGGGACCCTCGTCCGCATGCCGTGCCGTCGCCGTTCCCCTTCCGTGTACTCCGTGTGCTCCGTGGTTCCTCGCCTCTATCCGTCAGCCGTTTCCCACGCCGCCTTCGCCACCGCGAGGTCTGCTTCCGTCTGTTTGAGGAGTTCCTCCAGGGAGAGGTCGCCGTACTCGCTATGGAGGGAGATGAAGCCGTCGTAGGGGATGGCTTTGAGGCAGGTGAAGAACTCCTTCCAGTCGGTCATGCCCTTGTCGAAGGGGAGCGTCTTGGACTTCCAGCGCACGCCGGCGCCGCTGGTCTCGGGGAACCAGCCGAAGGTCTTTGCTGCGACGAGGCGCAGGCGACCTGAGACGAGGTCCAGGCCCTGCCTCCAGACGCCGTACCCGCCCTCCAGGACGATGTGCCCGGCATCCACGTAGATTCCGATGGCTTCCGAGTCGAGGCCCTCGACGAGCAGGGAGCAGATGGCCGGATCGGCCGTCAGGAAGTTGCCCGAGTGGGTATGGATGCAGGCGGTGACCCCGTGCTCCAGGGCGAGCGCCTCCAGGCCCTTCAGATCCCCGCGCACCTTCCCGATGGACTCCCGGATCGTGCCGAAGCCCTGGTAGAGCCAGTAGCCCAGCTTCAGGTACTTGACCCCGCACGCCGCCGCCGTGCGGAAGATGTCGGCCGCGTGGGGGTCATCCACGCTGGTAACGCCGGTGGTCAGCATGCCGACCACCAGGCCCTTGCCGCGCAGCATCTCGACCGCGGGCGGCAGCTCGGCGACGACGTTCTCGGGCAGGATGTGACCCTGGTCGCGGACGGTCAGGTCCACGCCGTCGAAGCCCATCTGCGCGATCGCGTCCCCCGCCTCGGCGATCGAGAGCTGCTGAAGCATCTTGGAGAACATGATGAACTGCACGGCTCTTCCCCCTTCCCTGGAGTCGCTGCGGCCTTCGCCGTCGCCCGCTTGCTGCCCTCCGTCCTTTGGGGAGGTGGCCTTGCCTCTCGCAGTGAACCGCCTCCGTGGCACGCGCGGCTCGCGCGTGATGCTGTGGCAGGGCAGGCCGTTCCCTGACTTTCGTGTGTTTCGTGTATTTCGTGGTTCCCAGGCCGTTCGATCGGAGACCGGTACCCGCTTGATGCCCGAGACGATCCGCCCTCCGACGCCTGAGACGCTGGCCTACCGCAACACCGGCGTCACGGCCCGCATCCTGATCATCGCGTTCCTCGTCGTGCCCTTCAACGCGTATTTCATGTCCTTCCTGCAGGGGCCGCGCGGGCTGGAGGGTCCGACGGTCGTCTCGCTCTTCTACAACGTCGTCTTCCTCCTGCTCCTGTTCGCCGGGATCAACGCGGTCCTCCGGCGCTTCCTGCCGAATTCGGTCTTCACGCCCGCCGAGCTGCTCGCGTTCTTCATCCTGCTGTCCGTGGCCACGTGCACCAGCGGCCAGGACACGATGAACACCACCTTCGGCACGATCCAGGGGGCCTTCCGGTTCAACACGCCCGAGAACGGCTGGGACCGGATGTTCATCAGCTACATCCCCCACAGCATGACGGTGAGCAACGAGGCTGCGCTCGAGCGGCTCTGGCGCGGCGACACGAGCATCTTCAACCCCGAGAACTACCGCGTCTGGATCGGCCCGATGCTCCGCTGGTGGCTCTTCTACAGCGCGCTCTGGGCGGCCCCCGCGGGGCTGATCGTGATCCTGCGGAAGCGCTGGATCGAGCGCGAGAAGATGACCTTCCCCGTCGTGCAGCTCCCGATGGAGATGTCCCGCCCGGGCGTCCCCGCCTTCCGCAACCCCGCGTTTCTGATCGCGGTCGGCCTGGCGGCCTCCGTCAACGTGATCAACGGGCTCCACAGCCTCTATCCTGCGGTGCCCGAGATCCCCGTGAAGATGTGGCAGAGCGAGGCCAACGACATCGGGCGCTTCTTCAGGGCCGCAGGCAAGCCCTGGGACGCCATCGGTTGGATGTACGTCTGCACCTATCCCTTCATCATCGGCCTGGCCATCCTGCTGCCCGGCGAGCTGAGCCTCTCGCTCTGGTTCTTCTACCTCTTCTGGAAGGCCGAGGCGATCTTCTGCAGCTGGGTCGGCTGGCTCAACATGACTCCCGAGTTCCCCTACTTCAAGGAGCAGTCATTCGGCGGCTACATCGCCATGATCGCCTTCAGCGCCTGGGCCGCCCGCGACCACCTCGCCCTCGCCTGGCGCCGCCTCCTCGGCCGCGGGTCGCCGGAGGTCGACGCCGGCGAGCCCCTGACGTACCGCGCCTCGATGATGCTGTTCGTGATTCCCTTCCTCTACGTCATCTCGGTGGGAATCTCCCAGCGCATGGCGATCTGGGTCAGCGTGGCCTTCTTCGTGCAATACTACCTGATGAGCATGATCGTCGGCCGCATCCGCGCCGAGATGGGGCTGCCGACGCATGAGCTGGAGCG
>Ga0194125_10002160_pt1 | contig 32877 bp, 25 predicted proteins | sample TA2KigC250mmetaG_FD_148626 | JGI IMG/M metagenome (GOLD analysis project Ga0194125, IMG submission 148626) | Freshwater microbial communities from Lake Tanganyika, Tanzania - TA2015034 Kigoma Deep Cast 250m | ecosystem: Environmental > Aquatic > Freshwater > Lake | place: Tanzania: Lake...
GGGATTATCGTCAGGAGTACAACCGACACAGGCCGCACAGCCGATTGGGCTATCTCAGCCCGGCGGCCTTCGCCAAGACTCAAAGTCCATCCCCGGCTCCGGTCGGGCTCCGCCCTCCCTCCACCGGAGATGGACTTTCCGCAGCGAACCAACCACCACCAATCAGCACCTAAAACTTTCACATCCCTTGGAGCAGATTTTGCGGTCCTGTCACCTTCGCCATCCGGGCTACGGCGCGGCAAGCCCGCCCTCCGCGGGAGCCCTCTCCGCGCCGGAGCGGCTTCGGCCGCGTAGGCGGGTGAGGTGCGTGATCGAGGGAGACCGGAATTCGAATAGGCTGAACGGTCAACGACTGAATGAATCCATGAAAACAGCGCTGAGGAGAATCGAATCGGCTTGGAGACGCTGTGTTCGGATCGCCGCGTGGCTCGTCTGGTTGCCCGGCTCATGGGTCGCGACGTCTGAGCGACATCAACGTGTGGGTAATTCGCAAGGACCAGCAGCCCGCGCTTAGCCCGGTTTGCGAAGCTGTCTTCCATGGCATCGGCTTTCAACCCGACCGACGACATCACCCGGACGCGGGAAGAGAACTGCGCTACTGGTCCGCGGTTCTGCTCTCCGCCGCCGACGGTGCCGGAGACACCGCTCAAGCCGTTTCTCGGCCGGTCCGTGCGGAGTCGCATCGGCATCGCTGCCGGCCTTCTTTTGAACAGCCGCCGGGTCCTGCCCTACGCGGAGCGCGGATTTGATTTGCTCACCTACAAGACGGTGCGGTCCGCGGCGCGTCCGTGTTATCCGCTGGCGGTGGAAAGATTCGATTCGACCCCATTTCTTGCCGCGGCCATATAATCCCGCATGGCCCACTATATTTCTCAGAAGCGGCTTCTCGGCCGGCGACATTTCCTCCGGGGGCTCGGCGTCGCTCTGGCCCTTCCGATGCTCGACTGCATGAGGCCGCTGCGCGCCGCTGCAAACACGGCCCGGCCGCGGCGGAGCATTTTCATTTACCTGCCCAACGGGTTGAACATGCATGAATACGAGATGACCGCGGAGGGGCGGGACTACCGGCTCTCGCGCGTGCTCAAGCCGCTGGAGAAACACCGGGCGAATATCACGCCGGTCAGCGGGCTCTATCATCCCAACGCCTTCGGCGTGGCGCACAACGCCACGCAAACGTGGCTCACCGCCGGCAAGCACGGCCCCACCGACCGCAACACGATTTCCGTGGATCAACGGATCGCTGAAGTGGCGGGAAGCAAAACGCGCTTTCCATCGTTGGAATTGAGCAATCAGGGATTTCCCATGGCGGTGAGCGCGGACGGCATTGCGCTGCCGGCGCAGGGAAATCCAGGTGTGGTCTTCCGGCAACTCTTTGCCGAACCGTCGGGCGGGATCGCGAGCCAGCGCCGTCGGCTCCAGCGCAAGGAGAGCATGCTCGATCTGGTTCTCGAGGATGCCCGGTCGCTTGCGGGCCGGCTGGGACACGAGGATCGCGGGCGGCTCGACCAGTTTCTCACCTCCGTCCGCGATGTGGAAATCCGCACCAGGCGCGCCGAGGCCTGGCTTGAATCCCCGCGGCCCAAAATTGACGCGGACGTTGCCGCCAAGCTCAATCGCGAGGTTCAGCTGGATCGGTTGGGCGAGTATCTGCGTACCATGTATGACATCATCGTGCTGGCCTTTCAGACCGACACGACCCGCGTCGTCACGTTCAACACGGGCAACGAGGGCACGGGGCCGTCGGTGCCGGAGATCGGGATCAGTCGCGACCGGCATTCGCTCTCGCACCACAATGGCGACAAGGAACTGCTGGAGCAGCTGGCGCGCAGCGACGAGTTCAATGTGCGCCAATTCGCTTACTTCCTCGACCGGCTGGCCGAGGTGAAGGACGCGGACGGCCCGCTGATGGAAACGACGCTGGCGCTTTTCGGCAGCGGCTTGTCCAACGGAAACAGCCACGGCACGACCAGTCTGCCCCTGGTGCTGGCGGGTGGCGCCGGGATTGGTCTGCGTCACGGCGCACACGTGGATTACAACCGGCAGGTGAAAGACTTCAAAGGCTACGGCCACGGCGTCGGATTGTATCACAGCCCGGTCAATTCGAAGGCGCATTTCAGCAATTTGCTCCTGACCATCGCGCAGAAGATGGGGGTCGAAGCCGGGACGTTCGCCGACTCCACCGGAGTGATTTCGGAAGTGCTGGCTTGACCCAGCCGGTCAAACGAAACGACGACCACGCCGCCGCAGTGCCAGCGACAACGAACAAGTTCAGCCAACTCCTCGCCGCGACAGTGCTGGCCTGTCTCGCGCCGGTTCACGCCGATGAAGCCGGCGACAAGTCCCTCCGCGGTCATGTTCCGAAGGCCGGAGTATTTCCGCCATCCGGAGCGGGCGTTCATTTCGACGGCGATCTGGTCATCAGCGATCCGATCAACCGCCGCGGCGGACTGCGCCGGGGCGACGGCAGCTCGGAGCCCGGGCGACGACGCTACTTCGCCATGCTGCCCTACGGCATGGTCCGGTATCACGGCGCACCCGCCGATTTGCGGGACATCCCGCCGGACACGCACTTGCACGCGCGGCTTCTGCTGCCACCGGAGGGCGAGGAAAAAACGCTTCCTTCGCCCACGGACGGAAAATCGAAGCGGAATCCAAACGGTCAGCAGAGCCAGCATAACCACGCCATTCTGCTCGAGGACGATGCCAGCTTCTATTCGCGCCAGGGCCGATCGTGGAAAGTGATCGGCATCGAGCAGGGCGGCGGTCCCGCGCCGCGCTTGAAGTTGTCCGTCAAGCCCGCCGGCGCCGCCACGGTCGAGGGCGGAATCAACAAGCCCGCGCTGTTCGACATCGATGAGGCCACGCGCATCTGGAAGGACCGGCAACTGGTCGGCCGGGATCGGATCGCAGCGGGACAGGAAGTGCAGGTGAATCTGACCTGGGGGCCATTCGACAGCCTCGCCACGACGGACGTCTGGCTGGACCAGGCGAGCCTGGACGCCTGCAGAGAGATCCAGCGTCAACGCCATCTGCGCCTCATCCGTTCACGATTCCTGCCCGGCTGGGTGGACGAGGTGAAGAACTTCGACACCGGCGGCGGCGAGGTGACCGTCACGCTGTTCGGAGGCATGGATCCGCAGCTTTATCAGGATCTCCGCGGGGCGAAGAATCTCCGGATGTGCGATGCGGCGATCACACTGCGGACCTGGGGCTATCACCAAGAATACGCCGTCCAGTCCGAGACGCTGGGTTGGAAGGAAACGGAGAACCCGCCTCCCGGGAGCAGCGGCCGGCAGGTGCGAATGAAAGTGGCGCAGATGCTGGATGGGTTTCGGCCCGGCCGGGTCGTGCGGCTGAAGGGACCCTGGCCCTACGTCCTGCTGCCGCATGACGAATGGCTGATGGAGCCCGAAAACCTTGAGCGCGCCTCGAAATTCAACCCGCCATGAACCTTCCCCGGGACATGCTGAGGAGTCCGTGGATCAGACGACAATTCTCGTCGGCATTGACGGCGCTGGTGGCCGCGGCGTTCCTGCTGACGGCGGCCACCGCGACAGCAGGGGAAACGTCGTTGCCCGGATTCGAGAAGACGGCCACCGATTTCCTGCAAACGCACTGCACGCGTTGCCATGATGAATCGAAGCAGAAGGGAAAGTTCCGCCTCGACAAGCTGGGCACCGACTTCGCCGACCCGGCGACCGCGGAGAAATGGAGCGAAGTGCTGTTCCGCATCAACGCCGCGGAGATGCCGCCGAAGGAAGAACCGCAGCCCACGGCGAAGGAGTTGGGAGGAATCGCCGAGGTGCTGGCACGGAAGATCAGCGAAGGGTCCGCGGCGCGCATGGCGCGACGCGGGCCGGTGCAGCATTACCGTCTGAGTCGCCAGGAATACGCCCACACCATTCACGATTTACTGGGCGTGGTCTTCGACGTCGAGGCCCCGGGCGCGCTCAACGAGGATACACGTTGGCACGGGTTCGACCGCATCGGCGCGATGCTCGCGGTGGCTCCGTCGCACATCGAACGCTACTTCGAAGCCGCCGACGCTGTCGTGGCACTTGCGTTTCCCGACCAGGAAGTGGTTTCCAAAGTCGACCGCCGCATAGTCGGCGAAGGCAAACGCCAGCTTCTGCAACTGGGCGAAGGCTGGACCTTCTCCGTGAAAAGCCCTGGCCGTTACCGCATTCGTATTCGCGCCAGCGGGTTGCCGGCTTTTTCCGGACTGCCGCCGCGCCTGTCGCTCTGGCACACGCACCACCGGCGTTCGTTCGCGGGCGCCTACCTGACGACGCCGGAGACCGAACCCGCGACGCTGGAGTTTGCCGGCCTGTTTCCGGCGGGAACCTACGAAGTGCGGAATCATGGCCGCACGCAGCGCGCGGTCAACGGAAGCATCGCGCTTTTCCGGAACGAAAAGATCGATGCCGCGAAGCCCGTGGCCTCGCTGACCGCTGGTCAACGGTCGCCGTGGACCAAGGTTGTGGATGAAAACGGGAAGCCTACCATGCCCCTGCTTCTGGTGGACTGGGTCGAGGTGGAGGGCCCGCTGCTGACGGCGGAGGACAGAGCCAAATGCGACGGCGTGTTTCCCGCCGACGAAAACAAACCGGAGGAATGGCGCAGGGGCCTGCGGCGCTTCGCCGAACGCGCCTGGCGACGGCCCGTGACCGAGTCGGAGATCGAACGCTTCGCCGCGTTGGTGGCTGCGGAGCGGGAAGCGGGTGAATCGTTCCATTCCGCCTATCGCTCGGCGCTCGCGGCCGTGCTGGTATCGCGTCGTTTCTTGAGTCTGGAGGAAGGTGACCCGGACAAGAATCGTCCGCAGATTGACGGCTTCGAACTTGCCAGCCGCCTTTCCTATCTCCTCTGGAGCTCGATGCCGGATGAACGGCTCTTTGCTTCGGCACGCAGCGGTGACCTGCGTTCGCCGGATAAGCTGGCGCAGGAGTTCGACCGGATGATTGCCGATCCGAAAGCCGCGCGTTTCCTCGATTCGTTCCCGAAGCAATGGCTGCAACTGCACCGCGTCGGCATGTTCCAGCCCGATTCGAAGCTCTACCCCGACTACGATCCCTGGCTTGAGGAAAGCATGGTGCTGGAGACCACGGCCTCCTTCGCGGAACTCTTCCGCAACGATCGACCGCTGCGCGAGGCCTTCGATTCCAACTGGACGATGCTCAATGCGCGCCTCGCCCGTCACTACGGCCTGCCGCCCTCGTCGTCCGCAGACCTCACCCGCGTGACACTGAAGCCGGAGTCCGGACGCGGCGGGCTGCTGACCCATGCATCCATCCTCTCGCTGACTTCCGACGGGACGCGCCATCGTCCCGTCCACCGCGGAGCCTGGCTGTCCGAGGCGATTCTGGCCTTCACGCCGCCTCCGCCCCCGCCGAATGTGGATCCGCTGGAACCCGTCCCGGCTGACAAACCCAAGACCACCATCCGCGCGCAACTGCAGGCCCACGCCACCTCGGCCAACTGTGTCTCCTGCCACGCGAAGATCGATCCGCTCGGGTTGGCCTTCGAGAACTTCGATGCCATCGGCCGCTGGCGGGAAACCGAACGCGTTCAGGGTGGCACGGGCGACGATCCCCGGGTGGATGCCTCTGGCGTGCTGCCGGACGGGCGCACCTTCGCCAACGCCGCCGAGTTCAAGAAACTCATCGCCGCTGATGAACGACGCCTGGCTGAAGCGTTTGTGGAGCAACTGGCCACCTACGCCCTTCGCCGCGTGATGACCGTGGATGACAAGGATCAACTCCGCGCCATCGTGGCGGCTTCCAAAGAGGCGCACTACGGCGTGCGGAGTCTGATCCGCGCATTGGTGTTGTCCGAACTATTCCGAAAACGGTGAGCGGAGGCCGGCGATTCGATCCGTTGCTCCCCGCCCAAGGTGATGAATTACCTTTGCGATCGGGCGAAGCCCGCCCGCATGCCCCCCCGGCCGCCCGTCGATCCGCAGCAACCACGCCGGAGCAAAAACCAACGACGCCGACATCCAGTCGCCACGCGGCGAGCCCGAAGCCAGCGGGCATCCTAGATATATCTGAAGACCAAGGGGCAGGACGGTCAGTAAGCCGCCAGCGACGATTTGCTCCCCGGTCCCAAGCGCAACTTCCAGATTTTCGATCCGTTGGACTTCCTGGCCGAAGTGACTCAGCACATCCCGGATATGGGCGAGCATCTAATCCGGTATTACGGGTGGTATTCGAACAAGAAGCGCGGGCAAAGAGCCCAGGCGCAACCGCCGCCACCGGTGGCGTCAGCAGTGACAGGACCGCAAAAACTGCTCCAGGGGATGTGAGAGTTTTAGGCGCTGGTTGATGGTGGTTGGTTCGCAGGCGCTGCTGGTGGGTCTTTGGGAAGGCGTGGACGGCGAGGCCTTGAGAGATGTTCTCCTCGATCCACGCGGCGAGCTTCGGGGCGGAGGTGACGTAGGAGGCAACGTTGCAACGGCAGGCCCGGTCTGTTGCGGCGGAGCCGGATACGAGCGAGCACCAGTTGTTTCGGGAGTCCCGGTTCTGAGTTCCTCATGCAACGATTCCAAATCCATTCCCACATCCTTGCGGCGTTCCTCCAGTTGGCGCCGCTGGCGCGTATCGTGCAGAACACGCCGGGCATGATCGTCAACCCGACAGTCTTTCTGCTCCGCTGGGTGTTCGGCACCGCAGCGGTGGCCGGTAGTTTCCATGGGCTTTCGGGGGCTACCGGCGTCGTTCCTTCGGTCGTCCAGGCCACCAACGGAGTCCGCGCCTCTGTAACCTTCTCAATCACCAGTCCATTCCACGGCACGGCCCGCTCCTATTCCGCCTCTGGTTTGCCACCGGGGATGACTTTGTCTACCCGGGGCACGCTTTCGGGAACCCCAACCACCAGTGGATCCTACACCCTGAAGCTCAGGGGATGGCAGACCACCGACCAGGGTGGTAATTGGTCAGACCAGAACGTGGCCGTAAGCGTGGTGGGAGCCATTCCGACGGCCATCACGTTGCAACCGACAAGCTTGACCGTGGCGCCCAGCGAGGCAGCTACCTTCACGGCGACCGTCACCGGGGATCCACCCGTCGCCCTCCGATGGTTCAGGGAGGATCTCGAAGTGCTCAACGCCACGAATGCGACCCTCACCTTGCCCAAGGTTCAGGCTACGGATGCGGGGCGATATCGGCTGCGGGTGGTGAGCGACCTGGGTACGGTTTTCAGTGATTGGGCCACCCTCACGGTGACTGCGGTGGATGACACGCCGACGATCAGCAAGATCTCGGCTCAGACCACGCCTGAGGACACGGCGACCGGGCCGATTGCCTTCACGGTGGGTGACGTGGAGACGGCGGCGACCTCGCTGACGGTGACGGCGACGTCGTCGAATCAGGCGTTGGTGGCGGCAGCCGGGATCGCGCTTGGGGGAAGCGGTTCCAACCGGACGATCACGTTGACGCCGGTGGCCAATGCCAGTGGGACGAGCACGATCACGGTGACGGTGGCCGACGGCACCGGTGGTTTGACGGCGACCCGCTCGTTCGTGCTGACGGTGAGCGGTGGGCCGCTGGTTACCCCGGAGTCGCTGGCGCTAAGAGTCGTCGGCCCGATGGTCGCTGGGCGTATGGAACTGGAGATCCGCGCCCCGAAGGGAGTGACGGTTTCGCTCGAAGCCTCCGTTGACCTAAACACCTGGAACGAAGCCCAAAGCCTGACCGGCCAAGGATCGGCACAACCATTGACTCTTACCCCGGCCATAGCTCCTGAAGAGGGCACCCGGTTCTGGAGGCTCCGCGTGAGGTGAGAAAACCGTCAGTAGAATCGTCAGTATTGGTGGGTGGACGAGGGTGGTATTGATTTGGAGGAAGGTGGTTGAAGAGGCCGCAAACATTGGGTATTTCACTCGTGTTCTTTGGATTTCCTTGGTCGATTCCGACCCTCGCCTCCAGTTCGTTTTCCTAAGAAACTCGAAGGTTTTGTGGGCCAAACACCCCTCAAACCACCCGAGTGACACTGAAAGTGACACTGGGAACCCCCGGAGTGCCACCTTCCGGCACCGTCCAGGCAACTGGGACATTGTCACTTTCATGGTCAGTGGCGCGTCGCTTTGACCGCGCCCGCTCCGCGGCCACTGCGCCTGCGTCTTCCGCTCGTTCCACTCGCTCCCGCCTCGGCATCAGCCGTCCTGCCCTTGAGAAAATCGAGCGCGGTCGAAACGTCTTTTCCGCCGCTCTTCGCAACAAGGTCTTCGTCGCCACCGGCACGTGCCCTGGGTGGCTTGCCCACCAGCAGGGGCCCCTCCACACCGCCGATGGCTACGCAATAACCCCGGCTGAACTGGCCCGCTGGGAAGCGTGGCTGGAGGTCAAGCTGCCTGCCGGTGAGGATCAGGCCTCACCTATCGCCTTGGGCGGGCACCGACTTGGCCCCTGCTACCGGAGGGATTGTTGTCCCGGACCAGAGCGCCTGCCTATCCACGGTCCACTGGATATTCCTCGGACCGGGACCGTTGCCGCGAGGCGACTCCAAAAAAACCTGCAGTGCGAGCAACGACGACAGCTCTGTAACCATCTGATCGACCGCGCTCGTGGAATCGCCCAACGGGCGTTGGCCACTTGGGACGATGCTGAGAAGCCGCTTTGGGAGCTTCTAGGGGCTATGGACAGACATTTTCCGAATGTGCCACCGGTTGCGGACCCAACCAAAGCCAAAGCTTCGGTGATCTTCAGCCCACCCAATTGTTCTACCAACAAATCTCGAAAGTCGCGCAAGCCTGCGGTTCCTGCCCGGGATTCCGGCAAAATCCAGTAAACTCCAGCCGGGTTTGGAGCAACTCGCGCAGCCGTCAGGCAGCCCGATTGCTTGAGATAATCGAACCGCGAGCCGCCGCTATTTCAATCGGCGCCCGTGACAGGACCGCAAAAACTGCTCCACCGGGGATGGACTTTGAGTCTTGGCGAAGGCCCTGAGGGCGGTACGACGATCGATGCGGTGCTTGATCATGGGAGGTTCACGGTTGTGGGGGAGGGTTGGCTCCCGGGGTCCGGGTGCATTCCCGGCATGCCGCCGGGCAGGATGCGTCTACAGGTCTGTACGACGTGCGGGGCCAGCACGATGCTCTAAGGGCGTGATTTGGTTGAGGAGGCCATGTCAGAGCCACGGCGGTCTCCGTCGGGCAAGGAGATTATCGGCGGACAGAAGGTGGAAGTGACGTGACCTCACAAAACGGATCCAGACTCTCACATCCCTTGGAGCAGTTTTTGCGGTCCGGTCAGGCGAGCGTAGCGAGCCCAGCGGAGCCGACCCCAAAAGGGAAGGGAGGTGCACCGCACGCGCTAAAAACTGGTCGGGGGCGGGCCAAGTTGGCTTCCTGTTGGGGTTGTACCAAACACATCCAACAAACGCCTCACATGGCTTACCGAGCCCAAGCCGAACTCCTCAATAGTTTCCTGCACTCATCAACGAGCACGGCGCCGAAGGCCTCCCCGAGGGCATCCTGCTGCTCGTCAATAAAGCCACGCGTCACGAACGCGCCCAGGAATTGAAATATTTTGGAATTTTTATAAAATCTGAAGACGACAAGAATTGGTTGATTAGCACCCAAGGGCCTTAATAAGCGAGGCACTCATGGAGTTCGAGAATTCCGGTCTCGCTTTTTCATTGGGAAGTTCTTGGAGCAGATATTGCAGCCCTCCCACGAGTCATCCAAAGGGAGACAGACGTGACAAAGAGGACGAGCGGAACAAATCCCAGGCCCACCCAAAGGGCCCGGGTTATGGTGCCGCCGAAGGTTCCTGCGTGGATTGGGAATATTGATCTTAAAATTCGTTGAGCACGCGTGCGTTCAGACTGCAAGTCGACGCTCAGCAGGCGTCCATCAGCCGAGTCGATTTTGAGGTGTTGTGAGCCCTCCAACCTCCAGTCGCCTGGTAGATGCTTCCGCACCGTAAAATAACTGCGCTGGCCCTCAGGCAGGCGGATCCAATTCGGCGGCGCTTCAGGGAGAACAGCAGATGAAACCTCCAATACCCGGTCGAGGGAAATCCCGGAAGTCATTGCGGGCCTCTGATCTGCTATCGGTGCGCTCTCCGCCGCAGACGAGTTTGTCAGTGTGGAAATCAGCCACTCGAACGGCGCATTAAAGGGGAAATAGGCCCCCGTGATGACCACCGCAAGCATCGGCAGGACCGCCCAGAACCCCACTGCCCGGTGCAGATCGAAGGCTTGGCGTCGCCATCCGGCGTTCGGTAGCACACGAAGGCCCTCGGTCCAAGACCGGCCCCGGGTTGGGATCCACAGCAAGATTCCTGCGACCAGCAGCACCGTCCACGCGAGGGAACTGGCGCCGTTGACCCGCTCGCCCCAGCTGCCTCCGAGTAGTTGGGCATGGAACAAATAGAGCCATTCGGTCACGTCGCTTTCCGCCAGCCGCGAACCAAGGAGATGTCCCGTGTAGGGGTCTGTGTAAACGTGAAACGAACGCCCCTCTGGGTCATGGCCCCAGAATGAGATCGAGCGGCCAGGGGCTTCGGGGATATTAACCGTTTTGAAAACGGCGTTGGGGTGCTCGAGACGTGCCCGATCAAGCGCCGGTTGGAGCGGCGCTTTGGATCCGAGTGGAGCTACCTGCGTGAGATCCCTGTTGAAAAAAACTTCTATCTCCTCGCGGAACACAAGCAATCCCCCGCTGAGGGATACGAGGACTAGCCAAATTCCAAGGAGAACGCCGATCCGCCGATGCAAAATACGGAGTGTTGCGCGCAGGTTGTGGGACGCTGGGCTATGGTTTCGCATGAAAATCATGTTCTTGTAACATATCGGTCAGGGGGATCCTAGATCAGAATTCTCTGTCTTGAGGCAGCCCAAGCTGAACCGCCGCCGCGGCCAAACGGCACCGCTGGAGCGGAGACGCCGGGACGTGAACCCTGGCACCCTGCCAGGCTCGAAGCGCCCATTCCGGCAGTGTGGGAAGTCGGGCCTGTGTTGTAGCGACGTGCTGCCTCACCTCTACGCCCGCGTGGACAGGCTGGCCGTCATCAAGCCGCTGTACGCCGATTCCTTTGCGCATGGTTCGGCCACGATCCAGATGAACAGCGAGCGCATGCTCAAGGGTTGGCCGTCGATAGCTTCGCGGGCTCATCAAGGAACTCTGCCGCATCGCCCACGGCTGTCTGGCCGAGTTTCAGCGCACCCCGATGGGCCTGCCCGAGGGCATCACCGGCGTCGTGACTGCCTTCCATACCTTCGGCGAATACCTCGACCTCCACCCCACCTCCTCGCGCTGGCCGCCGACGGGCTTTTCACCGAAGGCCGAGCTTGTCCACATGATGCCCGAGGCCAGCCTCGGGCCGCTGGAGGAACCCCTCCGTGCGCGGGTCATCGCCTTCCTGGTCAAGGAAGGGCTGCTGCCGCCCGAACGGGCGAACCTGCTGCGCTCCGGGAAACATTCCGGGCTCAACCTTACGTTAGCCAGCGCGTCCCGCCGGGCAAGCGCGAGGAGATGGAGAAACCTCCATGCCGGAGAACGACACCGGCAGCGGAGTGCGGATCGTCTTCCTCGTGGCGGTGATGGCCTTCACCCGTCAGTTCGACGCCGCGCTGGTGACCGCCTTGCTGCTGGACATGGCGTGCGAACTGCGAGCTACGCCGGGTGGGGTTTCGGTGGCCATGCTGGGCTATCTGATGGGAGCGGTCGTGTCCTTCGCTTCCGCGGGCAAGCCGGGCGACAGATATGGCCTGGGCAACGTCCGTCTCGTGGGCTGCATTCTGACGACAACAGGCACTATCCTCTGATGCGTCTCCCATACGAACGGCATGCTGTTTCTCAGCCGTGTGATCCAGGGCGTTGGCGCCGGTGCTTTCGTTGCAACCGGATATGCGATGATGCCGGCCTTTGTACCGCCGCAGCGCGTTGGCTGGGGCTATGACATGCATTCGCTGGGCGCTGGCGCGGGCATGGTTACGGACGTGCCGGTTGGCGGCGTGCTCTCGCAGTATCTGGCGTGGCAGTGGATATTCATGGTGTCCGTACCAGTGTTTGTCTCGCTCCTGTGCTCCGCCTGGCGTTTCGTGCCTGAGGCGCGCCGGCAACCATTGAATAGAGGCGTACTCATCCCTTGGGATGTCATGGTCCTATTCGCGGTGCTCCTGACAGCCGTCACGGTGGTGTTGAGCTGTGGCTCTCAAAACTGGCTGGCTGTCGCCTCCTGTGCTTGCCGCGTTTGGCGTCATCGTGCTCATGGCGCTGGGGCTAGGGATTGCCGCGTGTCAGGTCCGCTGGTTGTTCTCGAAAGGATTGTTGGCCAACGCGTCCACCATTCCTGCCCTCGCCGCGATGCGGTGTATTTCCGCGATTGCGGGTGGGATGCGCTATGTTCTGGCCTCCTATCTGGAAGCGGCCTGCGGCCTCAGCGTTCCAGGGAGCAGCTATCTCCTGCTCGCCTATCCAGAAGCTATGCGCCTGTTAGCGTCGTGGCGGGCCGCATATCGGACAGGTTCGGCTCGCGCCGTATCGTGTTGCTGGGCACGTCTTACTGCGTGTTGCTGTGCATGGTTTCTTGCGTGCTAAGCAGGCGCTATTCGCCATGGCTGGCGCTGGTGGCCATGCTGGTCTTCGGGGCGGCAAGCGGCCTCTTTCTTGCCCCCGCAAACCGGTTGATCATGAACGTGATGACCAAAGCATTATGTGGCGAGGCGGAAGGCGCATTGTCGGTGATCTTCAACTTCGGCACCCTACTGGGCGTGGCATTGTTCCAGGCGGCAATGACATGGCGCGGGGCGTGCGAAGACAGCGCCAAGTCATCCGGCGTCGATGTCAGCGACAGTTTAGCGGTGGGCGCGGCACTTGGGGCGCTTGCCGTTCTGTTCGGCCTGCGCATATCGGCCTCGCGGGTACCCAGTTCCTCGCGCATCTCGCGGGCGATCGCCACGTCCGGAGGCTCTTGTTCTTGCGGCCGCCGACCGGCAAGCCCCAGTAGCGGCGGCCAATGGGTGTGCTCCACCAGCAGAAGCCACGCATCGGCGCCAACGGCGGCGGCGAGCACGCCGAAGGTCTGGGGCCTCGCGACCGAAGACGCCTGGCTCAAGCGCAGCGACAAGCTGGTCCTTTGGAGCCAGAACTGGTCGTCGGCCCACTGCCTGCCGTCACTCGATCACCCGGAAGCGCGCGTGACGGATTTCTACGTGACCTCCGTCGCGGCTGAGTTCCTGGAACCCGATATGTCCCCGGCGGGGCCGGTCCCGCAGCGGGGCGACTTTTCGGCCGTCGTGGCGCTGGACCACGTTGGTCTGGGCGGCGAGATCGCGGTCGTGGATCGGGACACCGTTCAGGCGCACCAATAGGCGGGTGCCGCGCAGCGAGAGTTCGCAGCGGTTCCAGACTTCCGGTTTGTAAACCTGCTCCTGCGGCGCCAGGGCGCGGTAAAGACCCCCGGTGAGTTCAGCCGGGGTCGCATTGGTGTTGTAGCGGTAATCCGCCATCTGGAGTTCCATGCCGTCGAACGCGGGGTCCCCGGCCAGCGGCGCCCGCAGCGCGAGTCCGCTGTTGCCGCGGCGACCCAGGCGAAATTCGTAGTCCAGGTCGAAGTCTCCCAGTTCCTGCGTCCACATCAGCCAGCACCCGCGTGCCCCTTGGCTGGTGAGCACGCCGTCGCGAACCTCCCACACCGAACCGGCCGGCCCGGGTTTGGCCACATCATCCCAGGCCCGCACCACCCAGCCCTCAGGCACGCCGGAGGCCGGAAACAGGGGTTGCCAGACGGGTTCAGGGCGACGGGCGCACCCGGCCATCAGAAGCAGGGCGAGGAAAACGGCGCAGCGGTCCACGGAGCTAGGAAACTGCGGCCCTCAGGCCGCCGCAATGCTGGAAACAGCCCCGAGGCTTCCCAGGGCACATCCTTTCCACCTCGCTGCTTGGGCGGACCGATCGCCGCGATGGGGCAGGCGGCCCGGAGGGGCATCAGACGCGGCATCGTGGTAGCCGCGTCAGCGTCGTGAAGCGCGCGCGGCGAAGCAAAGCGAATCTGCCGCGTTGCGCCAAGAAAAGGGGGGCACGGGCCGCACGGCCGGTTGGGCTACCTCAGCCCGGCGGCCGTCGCCAAGACTCCACGTCCATCCCGGCTCCGTTCGGGGATAACTCTCCGCAGTGAACCAAAAACCACCACCAGCGCCTCAAACTCTCATCTCCCCTGCAGGAGTTTTTGCGGTCGGGTCACTCAGAGCAGTTTGCCAACGTCACCCTTTATGCTCGCTGCCGTCGCATAGGACGCCTTGGCGGATGCCGAGACGTATTTCGGCGAGCATCTGGTGCGGAATGACTATAACGCGGCAGGTCAACTCCATCCTGGCCAGTAGATGGGTCTGTATGCGGAACCCCTAAATCTGAAGGAGGTCTCCCGCGGTTAGTTCCATGCGATGTACGAAAATCGCGATCCGCCGCCCCACAGCAATCTTGCGGGGGAACAAGCGGAAAGGGCACCCACTCAGAGGCGCCGCGACGCATCGGTTTCGCTAAGTCCCTTCTAACCCGCTCAGGCCTTGATTGCGTTAATCTGCCGGGTTGCGATGCCGATCGGGCGATCCAGGGGGATGCCGGCGCAGGACAGCAGCGTGGTGAGCAGGTCGCCCTGGTTGCCCTGCACGTTGGACAGGAAGCGTCCGGTCTTGAGCGTGCCACCCCCCTTGCCGGCGATGATGAACGGGAGGTTGTCGCGCCGGTGCTTGTCGCCGTCCTCGAGGCCCGAGCCCCACATCATGATGCAGTGGTCGAGCAGGGTGCCGTCCCCCTCCTTCAGCGCGTGCATCTTCTTCACCATGTAGGCGAATTGATCGACGTTCAACGTGTTGATGGCCGCCACCTTGCGGATCATCTCCCGGTCGTTGCCGTAGTGCGTCTGTGAATGGTGTTGGTCGGAAAACCCCAGCTCGGGGTAGGACGCTCCGTTGGGACGGGAGCTGATGTAGGTGCTGATGCGGGTGGTGTCGGTCTGGAAGGCCAGGACGGTGAGGTCGCACATGACCTGCATGTACTCACTGCGCTTGTCGCCTTCGGGGATCTTCACCTCGATGAGGGCCGAGTCGTTGGCATGGCGTCTGGAGGGAGCGACACCATTCTTCTCCAGCGCCGCCTCCTGTTGGCGGCTCTCGATGGCGGCGATGCGACGTTCCACCGAGCGGACGCTGTCGAGGTATTCGTCGAGCTTCTGCTGATCCCCCCGGCCCAGGGAGCGGCGCAGGTCGCGGGCGCCGCCGAGCACCCGGTCCAGCATCTGCCGATCCAGAGGGTTGGACTGCGTGACCGTGCCGGCCTGGCCGCGCTTGCCGAAGAGCCGGTTCAACACATTGCGGGGATCGGTCTCGGCCGGTACGGGTTGGGTGGGGGAGCGGAAACTGCAGTGGTTGTAGTACCCCTCGTGCAGGCCCTCCTGATTCTCCTTCCAGGTCTGAGGCATCGTGGCCAGTTCGAGCGACGGGAGCAGCGTCTGGGCGCCGACATAGTTGGCCATGATCTGGTCGGCGGAGATGGAGATGTTGATGCGGTCTCGAGAATCGGGGTCCGGCAACCGCGCGGTGAGCCAGGTGGACAGTTCCAGGGCATGCGGTGCCCTGCCGAAGGGCGTGGTCGGAACCCCCGAGATGCCTTTCATCATCAGGCATTGGTCGATGATGGGGTGCAGCGACCGGAGGATCGGCGGCGGCGAGTGGAGAAACTCCTCCTGATCCCTGGGCCAGAACTGGTCCATGATCACCCCGTGGGGCATGTACATGAATGCCAGGCGCACCGGCGGTGTGCGGGAATCGAGGCCAGCCGCCTGAAGTGACTCCAGGAACGGCAGCGCGAGGGAGACCCCCACTCCTTTCAGGAAGGTGCGGCGATCCACGATGGAGGTGTGTCTGGTGGTGTTCATGAGGGCGGTCTGCTGGGGGTGACGCGGGATCATCCTTTGACTCTGCGGTGGGTGAACAAATAGCTGGAGATGACTTCGGTGAGGATTGTCTGGACCCGGTATCCGTCTCCGGCGATCCGGGTCATCAAGTGGTCGATGACGACCTCATCGTAGCCTTCCAACGGTCGGCCGAGAGCGTAGGCCATGAACCGTTCGGTAAGGTTCCGGGCAAGGTCGGCCTCTCGCCCGGCCAGGAGGCGTTTCAATTCCGCGGGATTGGAGAAGGTGGCCCCGGTGGGAAGCTTCCCAGCCGAATTGATCGCGTCCCCGGTTTCATTCCGATCCCGCCACCGGCCGATGGCGTCGAAGTTCTCCAGACCAAAGCCGATCGGATCGAGCGTCCTGTGGCAGTTGGCGCAGATGGAATCCTTCGTGTGGAGTTCCGTCCGCTGCCGCAGGGTCAATCCTTTCACCCCTTTCGGCTCCTGGGTGTCGAGTGCGGGGATGTCGGGCGGGGGAGGCGGCACGTGTTCGCCGAGGATCTGTTCCAGCACCCAGACGCCCCGACGCACGGGGCTGGTCCGGGTGGGAAACGAGGTTGCTGCCAGGGTGGCCGGCATGCCGAGGACACCTCCCCGGTTGGGGTTCCCCAGTCTGACCCGGCGCAGTCTGGACCCCTTGACCGAGGACCCGAGGCCGTACAACTGGGCCAACGGTCCATTCAGGAAGGTGTAGTCGCTGTCGATGAACCGGATGGCCCGTTGGTTCCCCTGCACGAGGTTTTCGAAGAACAACCGGGCCTCCTCCATCATGGACTCCCGCAATGCGGGGGTCATCTGGGGGAACAGGGCGGGATCGAAGACCTGTCGCTTCAGGTCGTTCACCTGCAGCCATTGGGCACCAAATCCGTCGAATAGGGCCCGGGCGCGGGGGTGGAGCAGGAGCCGCCTCGTCTGGGCTCGCAGTGTCCTGGGGAGGTGCAGTTCGCCCGTGTCGGCCAGGGCGGACAATTCGGCGTCGGGCGGCGCCGACCACAACAGGTAGGCGAGACGTGCTGCCAGATGGTAGTCGTCCAATCGGACGATCTTTTCGTCGGCTGGAGCTGCTTCGGTTGGGGCAATAAAGAGGAACTGCGGTGAGACGAGAACCGCCTTGAGCATCAGGCCCAGCGACGCGGTGTAGTCTAGGCCCCTCCCCTGGGCGAGGTCGAAGATGTCCGCGAGGACCTCCACCTCGGTCGGGGTGGGCGGTCGCCGGTACGCATCGCGGGCCAGGGAGCGCGCCACGCGGCGCGCTGTGTCGCGAGGATCGACCCCCTCGGGTGGTTTCCTGCCAAAGAGCCGCTTCTGGACTGCGGTGGGCGTCTTGTCTTCGGGCGCAACGATCTGCCCCACGACCTCGTTGGCGATCTCGAGGAACAGTTCCGACTGCAGCGGGGAGATCGAGTTGAGGTAGCCCTCCCCGACGACCTCCTCCGGAAGGCGGTCGGCGATGGACGTGTCCACCCCGTAGAGATCGTGCAGCGTGTTGGCATACTCGACCTTCGACAGCCGGCGCATCACGAACGGGCCAGGGTTCCTTGGACTCAGGTGCTTGAGCTTGCCGATCCAGCCGATGAACTGGAGGCGCTCGTCGTCGGTGGGCTGTTTGGCCGCGTCCTGCGGTGGCATGTCGTGGACCCGGACGTTCGCCACGGCCTTCTTCCATTGCAGGAAGGCGGTGCCGCGTCCGGGATCCTTCAGCGCCACTTCGAGGTTGACGTTCGCCTTGGCGCGGCCTCCGCCGTGGCACTTCGTGCAGTAGGTCGTCACGAAGGGTTCCACGTGCTCCTTGAAGGTCTTCCTGGCGTCGTCCCGGAGCGCCGCCGCATCCGCGTCCCCCCGGTCGGCTTCTCCCAGACACGGTGAGATCAGCGATACAACAAAGGCATAGCCCACCGCCGCGATCGTCGCGGGAACCAGCCGGACGAACCGGACGAACCGGACAAGCCGGGCGAGGCGTGGGGGGTGCATGCGGTGATCCAAGCATGGGTTCCTTGGGAATGGAATGCAGAGGATGCCCCCATGCCAGAACGCCTAAGGTCTCCTCGGCGTGGTGGAGGCTGGGTAGGCGGGAATCGAGTCCCTCCGGTGGGGCGGACGATCTGGGTCAGATGGGGCTCATGGCCTCCACGGACCCTGCTTGGGAAAAGGAGGAACGCGGACTCACACGGCGACGCGGAGGGGGGTGGAGACCGGGTTCGCTCTAAGGGATGTTGTCGAATGAAAAATTGGGGTCACTCGCGCTTGAATTTCCCGTGACGCATCCCGCTCTTCGGGAGGTTTCCGAAGAGCTGACCCCGACGAATTCTGATTCCGGGGGATCAGCGCCTAAGGTCGTGGTTGGTAATACCAGTCAACCTTCCCGTTGAGCCCGTTGGAAAGGGTCTTCCAAGGCATCATGGAGGTGTGGCCGTCCGCCCACGAATAGTTGCCGCCCTGTCCGTGACGCATGTAGCGGAACAGGGGCACCTTGAGGCTGGGCGGGTACAGGTAGCCGTAGTTCCACCACTCCAGCCCCTTGGTCGGGTCGAGGCCATCGCCATTGAAGATGGTGTCGGCCGGCTTGGTGACGAGGGACAGCTTCACGCGGTCGGCCGGTGTGTATCCGAGGTAGGCGTAGTTGTGTCCGTACCCCCCATAGCCCTGGTATCCGGGGATGCGGGTCGGGATGACGTTGGTGCCGATCTTCGCGATCGGGCAGGCCACCACCTTGTTCCTGGCGACGAGGTTGGTGAAGTTGCGGTCGTCGTTGGCGATGTAGATCGAGATCTCGGCAAACCAGCGGCTGGGGGCGACCCAGCCGGAGCCGATCGGGGTCTCGGTGCCGGCGACGGGCAGGGAGTCGTCGTGGTCGGTGGCGTAGAGCTGGTATCCGAGGGCGATCTGCTTCTCGTTGCTCGTGCAGCGGATCATCTGCGCCTTCGCCTTCGCCCGCGACAGCGCCGGCAGGAGCATGCCCGCCAGGATGGCGATGATGGCGATCACCACCAGGAGCTCGATCAGCGTGAAGGCCCGACGCGAGAGCCGCAGGGAGTGAGCGTTCGAGGCAGGCATGGAATGGGGAAAGCGTGTGGAGCGATGAGGGCGTCAGGGATCCGATGGCGTCTCGGCAATGAGGCGTCGGACCCAGCCTTCGATGGCCTGATCGCCCCGGGCGCCGTGCCAGTAGAGCTCGCCCACCCACGCGTAGCGGAGGTAGCCGCGTTGATCGACCACGTAGATGGTCGGCCAGATGGAGTTGTCCCAAGCCTTCCACGACCGGTTGTCGAGGTCGAGCTGCACCGGGAATCCGAACTCGCATCGGTGGGCCGCCTCCGTCACGCGCTCCCGATCCTTCTCGGCCTCCGTCTCCGGGGTCTGGATCCCGACCATTTCCACCCCCAGATCGCGCAGGGACTTCACCCAACGGTTGTAGGTGCGGAAGTTGGCCTGACAATTGTGGCACTGGAACGCGTAGAAGTGGACCAGCACGACCTTGCCCCGGAGCCGAGCCATCGTGGTGGACTTGTCGTCGATCCAGATCGCCCCGGGAGGAAACTCCGGAACCATGGGCTGGGTCCGCTGGAACTTGGCGGTGTCCATGCGCCGTCCCACCGCATCCCGCCAGCGGTTCGACTGCTCGGCCGACAGGAATCGGGGCGCGGCGACATCCTCGGCAGCCCGGAGGCGCTTCCACGATTCGAACAGGGCGGCATCCGGGGTTCCGGCCTGGACCGTCTTTCCCGCCTGTAGGGCGACCTGGTCGGTCTGGGCCACGAGCGCGTTGAGCTTCCGTCGCTGTTCGGGGGTCAGGTCGAGGAATCGGGCCACCTCCTCGCGCAGGAGGGCGCGTCCACCCTGGACCTGCAGTTCGAGCTGTCGGAGTCGACGGAGGCCCGGGTCACCGAGATGCTTCCGGAGACCCGATGCGAGCCGATCCTCCAGTCGTGCCATCACCGGGTGCTGCTCGACCTCCCCAGGCGGATGGTTGGTGGCCCAGTCGCCATCGAGTTCCCGGATCAGGGCATCGATCGAGGTCGTCTGCGCCTTCGTGACTCCCATCTCCTTCTGTCCCTCGATGGAGCGGGCCAGCTTCAGAAGTGTCCTGGGCACTCGGGTCTCGGTGGGGGGGAGAGCCTGGAGTTCCAGCGCATCCGCAGCCTTGACCGCCAATGAAGCGGCCCACACCCCCATCCCCACGACAATGATGCCATAGAATCGTCGGAGGCTCGGACCTTGGTGGAGGCGATGACTGACAACCCCACGCCAAGCGGCGCCGAAGCGGCCTTCGGCCCTGGGCACGTTTCGACACCGTGCGGGTGATATCATGTGCTGCGGCTCAGGACTCATGATTCGGTGCGTGGTGGAAGGGAATCTGACCAAGGTTTCCTTGGGAATAGTCGCCTCCCACGGCGCATTCTGTCCAGCGGAGGCCCAGGAGGCCCAGGAGGGGCACCCGACCCGCGCCGGTCTGTGGCACTGAGCTGTCGACAAGGTTGGGCCCAGCCGTGAAGGCTGATCCCGATCCGGTTTCCGGATCCGATGCCATACCTCCCTCCATCGCAGGTCTTCCCGGTCGCGTCCCGCTGGGGCTGGGGGTGTGTTGCACTGTTCCTTGGAGGCTGGGCTGTCGCCCGTGCGGAGCCGACCTTCAACCGAGACGTGGCGCCGATCCTGTACCGGCACTGCACGCCGTGCCATCAGCCGGGCTCCGCCGGACCGTTCCCGTTGCGGACCTATGAGGAGGCGCGGTCGAAGGCACCCCAGCTTCTGAAGGCGGTCGAGTCGCGGACGATGCCGCCCTGGATGCCCGAGCCGGGTCATGGCGACTTCATGGGGGAGCGCCGTCTGGCCGATGCGGAGATCCAGGTGATCCGGTCCTGGTTCGCCGCGGGTTTGCCGGAGGGGCGGGCCGAGGATCGTCGGGAGCCTCCGGCACCGCCCCGGGACTGGTCCCTGGGAACGCCCGACCTGATCCTCGATTTCCCGGAATCGTACCTACTGGGTCCGGAGGGGCGGGACGTTTACCGAAACTTCGTGGTACCCATCCCGTCGGGAACGAACCGATTCGTGCGCGCCTTCGAATTCCAGCCGGGGAATTCCGCGGTTCACCATGCACGCCTGCTGTTCGATGCGTCGGGTGAGTCCCGTCGACGGGACTCGGCCGATCCGGTCTGCGGTTTTGGCGGCACGATGCCGCCGGCGCGGTTTCCGCCCGGACATCTTCTGGGATGGGTGCCGGGCCGTTCGGCGACGGTGCTGCCCGACGGGATGGCGTGGCCTCTCGACGGGGTCGGGGATCTGGTGGTCCAGCTGCACCTGCAGCGCACCGGGCGTCCGGAGACGATCCGACCGCGTCTGGGTCTGTACCTCACGAACCGGCCTCCAACCCTCGTGCCCGTACTGCTGGGGCTGCTGGCGCAGACGATGGACATCCCGGCCGGGGCCAAGGACTACACGGTGGTCCGGAGCGTGCGTCTACCGGTCGACGTGGAGCTGTTCGCGGTCCTGCCCCATGCACACCTTCTCGGAAGGCGGTTCGAGTTCACGGCGACCGCTTCGGGTGGGGAGAGCCGATCGCTGCTGCGGATCCCGGACTGGCGGTTCCATTGGCAGGATGAGTATCGCTATGCGCGGCCGGTGTCGCTGTCGGCAGGCACCGTGTTGGAGATGCGGATTACGTACGACAATTCCGCGGGCAACCCGTCGAACCCCAACGTGCCGCCGCGTCGGGTTCTGCACGGTCCGGACTCGGCCGACGAGATGGGGGAATTGTGGCTCCAGCTCCTGCCCAAGGATGCTGCGGGGGCGTCTGCGCTCCGAAGGCTGCACCGGGAGCTGACCCAGCAGGAGATCGTGGCTGACTTTGGGGTGCGGATCGGACGGGAACCGGCCAACGCGGACTATCGACTTGAGCGGGGCAAGGCCCTGGGGGCCCTCGGTCGACAGCGCGAGGCCTTCGAGGACCTGAACCGGGCCGTCGAGCTGGATCCGCGGCTTGCCGAGGCCCACCAATACATCGGTGTCAGCTTCTTGGAACGAAGCCTCTTCACGGAGGCGAGGATGGCCTTCGAGGAAGCGCTGGCCCTCTATCCCAACCTGCCACGATGCCACGTGGGGCTCGGCCTCATCGCCGAGGCGGAGGGGGATCCGGTCGCTGCGGAGCGTCACCTGTCCCGTGCGCTCGAGCTGAATCCGGCCGATGAGGCGATCGGGAGGAAGGTGGCCGCACTGCGCGGGAAAAGACCGTCCGGATCGCTGCCGGCACCCTGAACGAAGACGGTGGTTTCCGTGACGGCCAGGAAGTCCCAGATCAATGGGTGGTGCGGACCATGCCGAGGCTACGTCCGCTGGCATCCTGGACTCGTGTCGAACTGGAGTCCTTGGACACCGTTGTGGTCATGCGGCCGAGGGTCCGACCGGAGCTATCGGTGAAGGTGGTGTTGACGGTGTTTCCGGAAACCCGTCGTTCGGCGCGCCCCTGAAGACGTCCCGAGGCGTCTTCGTAGCGGATACGGGTTCCCGAGGAGGAGGTTGTGGTAACAGCTCGTCCTACCGTCCTTCCCGAGGCATCGGTCACGGTGCTGCGGGAGGTGGTCCCGGTGGGTGAGGTGAGGATCGTGCCCTCGGATCTGCCGGAGGCGTCGGTCATCCGGATTGTCGCCGTGGTGCCCGAAGCCGTCGTGGTGGCACGTCCGATGGTGCGACCCGAGGCGTCCTGTAGGGCGCTTCTCGACGGCGCCGGTGGTTGCAAGCCGATGAGGACGTCCGAGCGTCGGGGTGTCGGGGATTGTCCGAGCAGTGGAAGGGCGGCGAGGAGCAGAGGGACCAGGATCGGAAGGGGCTTCATGGATGTGTGAGCTGAGCTATCGGAGTGGACTCTGGACGGATCTGGGTATTCAAGAGCCGTCCGGGTCCGAGAACGACATGGACATGGGCTCGACCCCGGAGTGACCCTTCCGCCACGCGGCCTGCCTCTCGGAATCCAACACGGGGTGGACCTTTCAATCATGGCTCTCTCTCCCCTCGCCGGCCGTCCTGCCCCCAAGGATCTCATCCTCGATCCGCAGCGGCTCATCGCCGACTACCTTGACACCAGACCCGACGTCTCGGATTCGACGCAACGGGTCTCATTCGGCACCAGCGGTCACCGCGGAACCTCCTGCAACGGCACCTTCAACGAGGCCCACATCCTGGCCATCACCCAGGCGATCTGTGAATTCCGGCACCAACAGGGCACGACGGGGCCGCTCTTCCTCGGGAAGGACACCCACGCGCTCTCCAGTCCGGCGCAGCAGACCGCGCTCGAGGTCCTCGCCGCCAATGGGGTCCAGTCCGTCATCCAGTCCGGCGACGGGGTGACACCGACCCCGGTCATCTCGCGCTCGATCCTCGTCCACAACCGCGGCCGTAGGTCGGGTCTGGCCGACGGGATCGTCATCACGCCTTCGCACAACCCACCGGAGGACGGGGGCTTCAAGTACAATCCGCCGAACGGCGGTCCGGCCGACTCTGATGCGACCCGGTGGATCCAGGACCGCGCGAACGAGCTTCTGAAGTCCGGTCTGTCCGGCGTTCGCCGGCTAGCACCGGAGGCGGCACGGCGGTCTGGGACCATCCAGGAGCAGGATCTTGTCACGCCGTATGTCGAGGATCTGGGTTCGGTCATCGATCTCGATGCCATCCGCGCGGCCGGGTTGCGGCTCGGCGTCGATCCGCTGGGAGGCGCCTCGCTGCCGTTCTGGGAACCCATCCAGCGTCGATACGGACTCGATCTCCGCATCGTCAACCCGCGGCTCGACCCGACCTTCGGCTTCATGACGGTGGACCATGACGGCAAGATCCGGATGGACTGCTCGAGTCCCTACGCGATGGCGGGGTTGCTCGGCCTCAAGGACGACTTCCAGGTCGCGTTCGCGAGCGACCCGGATGCGGATCGGCACGGGATCGTGACGCCCTCGGTCGGGTTGATGAACCCGAACCATTATCTCGCGGTGGCGATCGACTATCTGCTGACGCATCGCCCGGAGTGGTCGGCCTCGGCGGTGGTGGGCAAGACGCTGGTGAGCAGCGCGCTGATTGATAGGATCGTGGCGCGACTGGGACGTCGCCTGCGCGAGGTGCCGGTCGGGTTCAAGTGGTTCACGCCGGGACTGTTCGACGGCACGCTGTGCTTCGGCGGCGAGGAGAGCGCCGGTGCGAGCTTCCTGCGTCGGAATGGATCGGTGTGGTCGACCGACAAGGACGGCCTGATCCTGTGCCTGCTGGCGGCGGAGATCACGGCGGTGACGGGCAATGATCCGGGTCGGCATCACCAACGCCTGGTCGAGGCCTGTGGGGCCTCGTGGTACACGCGGATCGACGCCCCGGCGTCACCGGCCGAGAAGGCCACGTTGTCGAAGCTGTCGCCGTCTGCGGTCACGGCGGACTCCCTGGCCGGTGAGCCGATCACGGCGCGCTTGACCCGGGCTCCGGGCAACGATGCGCCGATCGGGGGGCTGAAGGTGACGACGGCCAACGGCTGGTTCGCCGCCCGGCCCTCCGGCACGGAGAACCTCTACAAGATCTACGCCGAGAGCTTCGTGGGTGAGGCTCACCTGGACCGACTAGTCGACGAGGCGAAGCATCTGGTTGGTCAGGCGCTGGGGCAGGGGGCCTGAGCCGTCGATCCGAGGGGGTGTCGGCCTACCCGGAGGAGGTTGCGCGGTGCGATGGGTCGGGCCTTCAGCCCAGTTGCGGAAATACCCGCAATCCCCGTCAATCCGTCGGTTTATGACGCCCATGCATCCGCTCGAGACCCTCGTTGCTGCCACCCATACACCGTTTGATGACCAAGGGGCCCTGCGCCTGTCCCTCGTCGAGCGCCAGGCGGAGCATCTCCTGAGCACCGGGATCGACACCGTGTTCATCGGGGGCACCACGGGCGAATTCTCGTCGTTGTCCACCGATGAGCGCCTCGCGCTGTCCACCCGGTGGGGTGAGGTGGCGACTGGGACACCGATGCGGGTCGTGGTCCATGTGGGTTCGACCCGTGTCGAGGAAGCCCAGGCGCTCGCGCGTCATGCAGCATCTCACGGGGCGGTCGCCGTCTCCGCCCTTGCACCGTTCTATGTGAAGCCCCGATCGGTGGAGGATCTGATCACGGTCTGCTCGGAGATTGCATCGGTCGTCCCGGACCTGCCGTTCTATTTCTACGACATCCCGGCCCTGACGGGGGTCCATCTGCCGATGCCCGAGTTCCTCTCTCGGGCCCGCGAACGCGTTCCGAACCTCGTGGGGCTCAAGTTCACGAATCCTGATCTCATCGCCTACCAGTCCTGCCAGCGCGCCGGTGGGGGTTCCTGGGATCTGCCGTGGGGGATCGATGAATGTCTTCTCGCCGCATTGGCGGTCGGGGCTCGGGGTGCGGTGGGCAGCGGCTACAATTTCGCGGGTCCCCCGTACCGCCGGCTCCTGGCAGCCTTCCAGCGCGGGGATCTGGCCGTCGCCCGGGAGGAACAGTATCGCGGGGTGCAGGTGGTCGAGACCCTCGCCCGACGCGGCTACCTCGCCAGTGCCAAGGCGGTGATGCGCCGGCTCGGTGTGGATATCGGTCCCGTCCGGGCCCCGCTGGCCCGATTGGATTCCGAGCAGGAGGCGGCGCTCATTTCAGAGCTCGACCAGATGGGTTTCTGGGATTGGGTGGCCGTCGAGCTGCGCTGAGGGGTCAACATCGGTTCCGGCCGTCTCGAGCGGGTGTTCCGACGGATCGGTGGATTCGGATTGGCAGGACCAGGATTCGCGGTGGCTTACCCGGGTTCAGGTTGGATGCCGCAGTTCGTCGACTTCCGGGACAAGGCCTCGAGGAACGAGGTCGAGGATCTGTGGGTGCATTTCGCAGATCCGGGCGAGATCCAGCCGATCCTTCTGGCGTTGGGTCGCGCGCCGCTTCGGATCGGAAGCGGCCCAGATCTTGCCCTGGACGAGGTCCTCGAGGCGCGCAATCGGAAGGCGGACACCGAAGATCTCTCCAGGCTGAGCCCGGGATGGAAAGGATCCATACCGGTTGTTGATGGTGATCTGGATCCGCAGACGGCTGCCGGGCAGGACGGCGTTGATCGAATGCGGGTGTTCCTCCACGACGAACCCGGCCGCCTCGAGCGCCGGCGCGACGCCGGTCGCTGCAGTGATGGCGAAATCGGCGTCCAACGTCACGACCGGGTCGACGTATTGATTCACCGCGAGCCCGCTGATGAGGCAGAACGGGACTCCGGCACCCGAGAGGGCCTGGACCACATGGCTCAGGTCGTCGCTGCGCCCGGTGATCCCGGCGAAGAACTCGGATTCAGACACCATACCTGGATCGGAGCTTGGCCGGTTCAATCCCCGCCAGACAGGTCCAGTTTCCAGCCGCGTTCCCGGAGGAGGTCGAGGAGAACGGCACCGAGGATGACCAGGCCGAGCACGACCTTCTGGGTATAGCTCTCGACGTTCATCAGATTCATCCCGTTCTGGATGACCGCGATCACGAAGGCGCCCACGAGCGTGCCGAACATCCGTCCTGTCCCTCCATTGAGGCTGGCACCGCCGACGACCACGGCGGCGATGACGTACAGCTCATACATGTTCCCGAAGGTCGGGGAGCCGCTCTTCAACTGGGAGGCGAGGACGACGCCCCCGAGGCCGGAGAGGAGTCCGCTCACGACGTAGGCGGTGAGGATGACACGTCGGACCGCCACCCCGGAATAGCGCGACGCGACGCGGTTGCCACCCACGGCGTAGAGGTGGCGTCCGAGCACCGTGCCCGACATGACGAGATGGGCTCCCCCGTAGAGCAGGAGCATCAGCAGGACGGCGATTGGGAGTCCGAACGGACCGGTGCCACGTCCGAGCCAGACGAAGGAGTCGGGCACCTGGTAGACCGACTGGCCATGGGTGAGCAGGTAGGCCCCGCCGCTGGCGACCAGCATCATCGCGAGGGTCACGATGAAGGGAGGCAGCCGGAACACGGTGATCAGCGTGCCCGTGACGCCTCCGGCGAGGCCCGTGGCGACGATGGCGACCAGACAGGAGCTGGTCATGCCCCAGGCGGTGGCCTGCTGCGCTCCGGCGATGTCGCGGATCCCCAGCGTCGTAAGCACGGCCGCGAGGGCGATGAGGCTGCCCACCGAGAGGTCGATGCCGCCGGTGACGATCACCAGCGTCATGCCGATCGCGACGATGGCGATCACAGCGATCTGGTTGGCGATGTTCAGCAGGTTGTCCCGCTTGAGGAAGTTGGGCCACCGATAGGCGGTCGGTTGCTCGATCCGGGGTCGGCCCAGAGCCGGGAAATCCGTCGGCACGTCGGCGAAGACCATCCACGACGCGCTGGTGGCGTCACAGGCGATGGCGTCGAGTGGCCCCTCCGCGGCGGCCGCCTGGAGTGCAGACCTGGCCGACTTGGGATCTCCCGTGGCGAGGTGCACCTGCACGCCGCCGCGGGTGAGGTCGGTCTGCAGCGTTTCCGCGAAGGCGATGGCGTCGGCCTGATCCGGAACCGCGACGAGGATGCGCGCGCCTTTGGGGTGCCGCTTCAGAAGATCCGAAGCGAGGGTCCGGCCGGCCTCGGCCCCGGTCGGACGCTGGTCACTCTGGGTGGCGACACTGAAGAAGGCACAGAGGAGCGCCAGGACCATCACCATGCCATAGTCGGCGAGCAGGCGGGAGAGGAAACTCGGGGAGGAGCGCATTCAGAGCGTCCCGGTCTTGAGGAATTCGTGTCGGACCGGTGCCGTGACGCGCAGTCCGCCGGGGGAAATGAAGGTGACGGTGCCGGCACCGAACTCGGCCGTCTTCACCTCGTCGAACCCTGGGGGCACCCGGACCACGCCCTGGATGTAGTTGACTGCGGTCGGCCGGTCGGCCGAGAGGTCGATCGCGGTGCGGATGCCCTCGCGGGTGAGGACGTTGGGCGCGACTGAAGCGGCAAGGCCGTCGGCCCAGTGGCCGGTGATGTCCTCGATGCCGACGCAGTTGTTCCGTCCCAGCCACGGCATTCCGTGGCGTCCATGGTTCTCGAGCCAGAAGAGCGTTCCGGTCAGCACGCTGGGATCCTTCAGGGCGAACCACATCCAGCCTTGGTCGCGACGGGTGGCGGTCACCCACGCCCGCTCACCCGGGGCGTTCAGCAGCAGTATGAGGTCGGCGAAGCCCTTGCGGGCGGGCAGCGAGGCGAGGTCGGCATCGGCGGCGCCTTTCCAGGCTGCGGGGACCTTGTGGAGGTCGGTGAACCGGGCGCCGATCTGGAGCGCCTGGTACTCGGCCTTGGCGGGGTCGCTGAACAGTCCGGGGGCCACCATGCCGAACCGGAACGGACTGGTGGAGATCCGGAAAGCCCCGTCGGTCTCGGGCATCGCCAGTGTGGCGTGGTGTCCCAGCGGCGTCGGCCCGACAAACCCTTCGATCCGATGCCGCGAGTAGACGACGTTCTCGCCGTCCACGAGCGACAGTTCCTTGGTCACCCGACCCGGACGGATCTTGGTCTCGAGCACGGTCGTGAGCGTGAGGACTTCGCCCTGCTTCTTCGATCCGACGAACGTCCATGGAGACCCGGCGGTCTCGCCATGGGGCGGATGCTTCTCGCCATTCACGGCGGTGTCGTTGCCGCCGAAGGGCAGGCAGAAGAAGTCGCCGCGCAGGGGTGCGAGCACCGGTACCGGGTAGTCGTGCTTCTCTCCCTGCCAGGGCGTGATGTGGTAGGGCTGCACCGGATGGTCGGTGTCGCGATAGAAGGTCACGGGCGCCATGTGACCACCGAGCCGGGTCAGGGCGAGCTCGACCTGGTGTGTGGCGAGGATCCAGCTGGGCTGCGAGGCGATCGTGCGCAGTTTCTCGGCGCCCGAGACGGTGGGGGTCATGGCAAGGGAGAGGAGGCTGCCGAGGGCGAAAGAGGGGAGCAGGAGGGACCTCATGGCGGGCAGGAGATGGGTTTTGGAGAAGGGTTCAGGCGGATCGCAATCCCATGGCGACCTCGAGGGCGTGGCGCATCACGGGGGGGTCTGGATCCATGCCGGTCCAGTACCGGACCCCTATCACCCCCTGGTTCACCAGCATCCCCAGGCCATCGATCGTCCGGCATCCCCGGGCCGTGGCGTCGCGGAGCAGACGCGTCTGGGGCGGGCTGAAGACGACGTCGGCCACGACCATGCCGGGGCCGAGGGTGGTGACGTCGAGCGGCAGGCGGGTCTCGGGTTCGTAGAGGCCGATCGAGGTGCCGTTGATGACGATGTCGGTGTTGGCCGGGAGGCGGAATTCCCCCGTCCAGGGCACGAACTCCGCGTTGAGGTGGGCCCGGTTGCGGAGGGTGTCTACGAGATCGCGTCCCCGAGCCTCATCGCGGTTCACGACCGTGATGTGGTCGACCCCGGCGAGGCCGACCTCGACCGCGACGGCCCGCGCGGCACCACCGGCGCCGAACAGCACGACGCGACGTCCCCTGGGATCCTGGACGGCCTTGAGCGACTCGAGGAATCCCTTGCCATCGGTATTCTCGCCGATGAGCTGGTGGCCGCGACGCACGACGCAGTTCACGGCGCCGATCAGCGTGGCGGATTCGCCGAGTCCATCCAGGTGGGGGATGACGGTGACCTTGTGGGGCATGGACAGGTTGAACCCGCGGAATCCCATGGCTCGCGCACCGAGGACGGCATGGGCGAGATCGGGGGGTGCGACCTCCATGTTCACGTAGCGCCAATCGAGGCCATGGTGTCGGAACGCGGCCTCCACCATGGCGACGGTGGGATTGCCGGCGGCGCCCTGGGAGAGGCAGCCAACGAGTTCGCTGAGGAAGCGGGGAGTGGGCATGGGGGGTGGGTGAACGTGGGTTACTTGAGCGAGGGGTCCTTCTCGGCGTCGGCTTTCCGGTAGAGGCTCGTCGGGATGAGCAGCTCCTTCGGGACATCCTCCCCCTTGGAGTGTTTCACGATGGCCCGGACGATCTCGACGCCCATGCGATCGGGAAACTGGATGGGGTCGGCATGGATCTTCCCGGCCTTGATGGCCTGCTTTCCCTCGGGTTGGCCGTCGAACCCGATGATCGTGACCTGTCCGGTCCTGTTGGCCTTCTCGAGCGCGGCCCGGGCGCCGAGGGCGGAGGGATCGTTGATGGCGAAGATGCCGCGGAGGTCGGGTGTCGCCTGGAGTGCATCCTCGGCGGCCTTGTAGCCGAGGTCCTTGGCACCACCGCCATCGAGTTCCATGACGATGTCGATCCTCGGCACCCCCTTGGCGTTGTGGGCGTCTATGACGTCGCGGAAGCCCTTCACGCGGAGCCGGCAGGACTCGGCCTGCTTGAAGTGGAGGATGGCCACCTTGCCGCCGGCGGATCCGAGCGCCTCGAGCATCGCCTGGCCGGCTTCCTTGCCGCCACCGAAGTTGTCGGTCGCGACCTGGGTCAGGAGCTTCACTCCAGGCTCGTTGCAGGGGATGTCGACGGTCAGCACCGGGATCCCGGCGGCATTGGCCTCCTGGATGACGGGGACGATCGAGCGGGACTCGCAGGGGCTGAGGACGATGGCGGCGCACCTGCGGACGACGAAGTCCTTCACGTGGTTGGCCTGGCGGGCGACGTCGGTGTCGGCACTGAGGACGATCGTGTCGTAGCCCAGCTTCGCGGCCTCGGTCGTGATGGTGTCGCCGATGACCTTGAAGAAGGGGTTCTGGAGCGTGAGAAGAGTGACCCCGATGGTGCCCTTGGAGGGTTTTGCCGGGGTGGCCCCCGAGGGGCCTCCCGGGGTGCCGGAGGTCTCCTGGGACCGGTTGCAACCCAGGGCGAGGAGCAGCAGGAACAGGGGAATGGTGAGCGGTCTTGCGTTCATGGCAGGAGGTCGGGCGGAGTGGAGCGGGTTCTGGAGCGGGAAGGGATGGGTTGAGGGGAACCGATTCCCGAGGGGTTTGTCCATCTTCCGGCAGCCCGACCGCCCAGCGCCCTGCCCAGCCCGAGCGCCCTACCGGGGATCGGTCCGCCGGGTGGGATTCGAGGAGAGGGGCCGGGTCCAGGTCCCCGATCCGCGGTCTGCCCTCCTTGCGTCCGCGTGCGTCGCCTCCGGGGGACACCGTGTCTCGACACTGGCGCCGTCCGCGCCGTAGCGTTTCGCGGAACTCTCCCGTCCATGAACCTCTCACTCTCCCTCCTTTTCCCGGGCATCGCCCTCGCCTCAACCCTGCTCGCGTTCTCGACGGCCGCTGCCGGTCCCGGAAAACGCATCCTTGCGGGCGATGACTCCACCCGTCGCCTCGCCATCGTCGCGCCCGACGGCTCGCTCGAGTGGGAGATCCCGGTCACCGCGATCCACGACGCCACCGTGCTGCCCAACGGGAATGTGCTGCTCCAACAAGGGTGGACCCGGGTCCAGGAGGTGACCCCCGACCGGAAGGTGGTCTGGGAATACGACGCCGCGAAGGCCAACCCGGGCAAGCCGGTCGAGGTCCACGCGTTCCAACGTCTGCCTTATGGACTGACGATGATCGCCGAGTCGGGTCCCGGCCGGATCATCGAGGTCGATCGCGAGGGCAAGATCCACCGGGAGGTGAAGCTCCAGGTCGATCACTCCAACGCCCATTCCGACACCCGCCTAGTCCGCAAGCTGGGCAATGGGAACTATCTTGTGGCCCACGAGGCGGACGGTCGGGTCCGCGAGTATTCCCCCGAGGGCAAGATCGTCTGGCAGTACGACGTCCCGCTCTTCGGAAAGGAGGGCAAGGGAGGTCATGGACCGGAGGCGTTCGGGAACCAGGTCTTCGCCGCCACCCGGCTCGCCAACGGCAACACGCTGATCGGCACCGGCAACGGGCACAGCGTGCTCGAGGTCAATCCGGCGGGTTCCATCGTCTGGAAGGTCGAGCAGAAGGATCTCCCCGGCATCACCCTCGCCTGGGTCACACGGGTCGAGCGACTCCCGAACGGCAACACGCTCATCGGCAACTGCCATGCGGGCCCGGAGAACCCCCAGCTCATCGAGGTCACCCCGGGTCGTCAGGTGGTGTGGAGCTGGACCGACTTCAAGAACTTCGGGAATTCCACGCCGGTGGTGGCGGTTTTGCCTCCCCGGAAGTAGCTTCCCTCCATAATGGCATCCGTTCCTCCTCCCCTCCGTCGGCTCCGGTCGCGGCTGGTCCTCGCGGTGGTCGGGATGATGGTGTCGCTGGCGTCGGGCGCGGAGCCGTCCCCCGCCGATCTCGAGTTCTTCGAGAAGCGCATCCGACCGGTCCTGACGAGGGCCTGCTTCGACTGCCACAGCGGGGAGGCGAAATCTGTCAAGGGAGGCCTCCGACTCGACACCCATGAGGCTCTGCTGAAAGGCGGGGAGAACGGGTCGGTCGTGACCCCCGGGGATCCGCAGTCCAGCCGCCTGATCGCCTCGGTCCGATGGACCGACGAGGAGTTCCGCATGCCGCCGAAGCGGAGTCTCGCCGCGGCCGAGATCGCCGATCTCGAGGAGTGGGTCCGTCGCGGGGCACCCTGGCCCTCCGAGCCTGTTGCGACCGCCGGACTCCGCCGCCGTGGCTTTGAGATCACCGACCAGGATCGCGGCCACTGGGCCTTCCAGCGCGTGGGGCGTCCGGTTCCCCCGGTGCCGCAGACCGGGCCCGCCGCTTCCCATCCGGTCGACGCCTTCATCGCCCAGGGACTCCGGGATCGCCAGCTGGCGGCCGCTCCCGAGGCGGATCGGCGGACCCTGATCCGACGGGTGTCCTACGATCTTCTAGGCCTGCCCCCGACCCCCGAGGAGGTGGAGGCGTTTGTCGGGGATCGGTCCGACACCGCATGGGAACGGCTCATCGAGCGGCTGCTGGCGTCCCCCCACTACGGGGAGAAGTGGGGGCGTCACTGGCTGGACCTCGTGCGGTTCGCCGAGACCAACAGCTACGAGCGCGACGGGGCCAAGCCGAACGCGTGGCGCTATCGCGATTACGTGATCGGCTCGTTCAACGCCGACAAGTCCTTCGACCGCTTCGTCCGGGAACAGCTCGCCGGG
>Ga0194125_10002161_pt1 | contig 32871 bp, 22 predicted proteins | sample TA2KigC250mmetaG_FD_148626 | JGI IMG/M metagenome (GOLD analysis project Ga0194125, IMG submission 148626) | Freshwater microbial communities from Lake Tanganyika, Tanzania - TA2015034 Kigoma Deep Cast 250m | ecosystem: Environmental > Aquatic > Freshwater > Lake | place: Tanzania: Lake...
CCGGAACCGCGACGCGGTGTCGTCCGTCCCGATGAAGGTCCCCTGCCCCACGCCCTCCCGGATCAGACCCAGCGGGTCGGCGTCGGCGGAGAGGTCGAGACCGTCCATGATCCGCTGCACGTAGGCGAGTATCTCGCGGTCGATGACGGCCTGTTGCGGGCTGAAGACCTCGTCCACCGAGAGCTGGCCGACCGCGCCGAAGTGCCGAACGCCGAGCAGCGCCTGCCACAGGACGGAGGCGGTGCGCTCGCAGGCGGCGTGCTCGTCCGGTATCTTCGCGGTCGTGCGGAACACGCCGCTGCGGACCAGTTGGCCGGCCAGGTGCGCGGTCACCTGCAGGACCGCCGCGCGGTACAGGCACCACTCCGAGGAGCCGAAGACGATCCCCGAGTAGCGGAAGTCGAACGGTTCGACCCGCAGGCTGATTCCGCCGCCGAAGCCGAGCGCGACGCTGATGAGGTCGAAGGCGAGCGCCTCGGCCGTGGACTGCACGAGGGCAGCGAGCGGATCGAGGGGGCATGTCGCGCCCGCAATGGGGATGGCGCCGGTGAGGCTCACCGAGAGGTCTGGGTCACCCCGGAAGGCGAGCGCCGTCCGCACGCCCTTGCAGTTCAGCCGCAGCGGGCTGATGGCGACCTGCTCCACCAGGCGGTACCGCCGCCCGGCTGCGAGGTTCATGTCCACCAGGAAGCGGACTTCCTCGGGGTCGGTCACCGGGAGCGAGCCGCCGAGCCACCGAGAGTGCAGCAGGCCAATGCGCTCGGCGGCCAGCGTCACCAGCGCCGGCGGCACATCGCCCGGCTGCAGCGGAACCACGCTCGACGTGCCGCGCGCATCCCAGAGGCGCGCCATCTGCGCCGCCTCATCGCTCGTCGCCGGGCGGACGATGAGCGTCTCCGGGTCGCAGTAGTTCAGCCCCGCCCAACAGGCGTCCATGGTGAGACGCCGATCATCTTCGCCGGGCGGAGCGGACGAACGGCGCGCCGCAAGATGCGAGCGAACCGCGTCCTCCGCGAAGCGCAGACGGCCATTGACAGGCGTGCAGCCCGGCCAGGCGGCGATCTGGGCCGCGACCTCTGCGTCGGAGCACTCAACGCCGATCTCGGCGAGGACCGTGAGGGCATGATCGACAATGCGCCCAAGGTCAGGTTCGGCAAGCGGCGGATCGAGACGAGGGCGCCAGACGGACATCAGATGCGAACCTCACTGCAACTTCGGGCCCGCGATGACCTCGCCGCGAAGCTGGCGGGCCTGGTCGTCGGGATCGAAGGTGCCGTAGAACAGCGCGTTGGCATCCATCCAGGTCACGAGGCGCGCGAACTCCTCCTCGCTCAGCGTCACGCCGTGGTGGTCGGCGAGCAGCAGCTTCGTGAGGGCGCTGCCGCGGGCGCCGAACCGGTTCGGCGTGCTGAGCGGGTCGATGAGGCCCTGGTCCGAGTACGGCACACGCGGCGCAAGGGCGTTGTAGGAGGCCGAGTAGGGGCCATCAGGCGCGCCGGTGAGCTTCACGCCGCCGCCGGGATCGGTGTTGCCGTGACAGCTCACACACCGCGCATCCAGGATCGGCTGCACGAGGCGCGGGTAGCTGAAGGGGAGTGAACCCTCGGGCGCGGGCTCGATGACCGAGGGCGCACGGCTGAGCGCGGCAATCGCCCGCCGAGGTGGCGCCTCGGTTCGCGGCTCGTGGCAACCGACGCAGGTGATTGTCTCCCCCGGCTGCAGGTAGGTCTCGCTGCGCATCACCTGGACCGCCATGCCTCGCTCGTCGAGCACCTGGAAGCTCAGGGGCACACCGGCCGGCGCGTGGAAGTAGGCGGAACCGTCCGGCTCGACGGGCACCGTACCCAGGACCTGCTTGCCCGGGGCGCCGCGCGGCAGGCCGACGGGCGGGCGGTCGATTCCCGGAGTGGACTTCGGTAGGACCTGGAGGATGCGCAGCCGCTTGATCGTCTCACCTGCGAGGGAGGGTGCGCTGTCGTAGAGGTTCTGCAACACCACCAAGCCCTCGCTCTCGAGGCGGCCGGGGTCGAGCAGCGACGGCGGCTGAGGGGGCACGGGACGCGGGCGCAGCGGCACAGGCCACGCGCTGGAGAGGTTCAGGTCGCGGTAGAGCAGCTCCTTGTTCCCGAACGCATCGACCAGATAGAGGCCGAACATGTTCGGCCGGTTGCCCTGCGGCTCGCCCACCAGGCGCTCGAAGCTGTACGCGGCGAGGAAGTACCTCTCTGAGAGGGGGTAGGCGCTGCGGTAGCAGTGGCCTGGCCAGCGCTGCTGCTCGATGGGTTCGTAGGGCTCAATCCCGGGCGCGCGCAGCCGCCAGTAGGGCGCGAGGTCGTTCTCGCTCTCGGGGAAGGGCGCGTCGGGCGTGAGGCGCGTGAGGGGCGGCAGGCCATCGACGCCCGCGGCCACATCGACCAGGACGATGGAGCCCGCCGTCATCGCGTGATGCGCGGCGGCCGTCGCCATGACGCGGGTCGAGCCCGGCACAGGGCGCGCCTCCCAGATGCCCACCGGGTTGAACGTGTTGTTGCCGTAGAAGATCGCGGGCTGTGAGCCGTCGGGGAACGTAGTCCAGAGCTGCTGGTAGAGCACCGCGTAGCGATCGACGTAGTCCCAGCGCGTGTAGATGATCCGCCCGTCGTTCAGGATCGCCGGGTCCCATTCCTGGGTCTCGTGGAAGGAGAGCGGGCGCGGGTTCGAGCCGTCCGCTTCCGCGACGGCGAGCGTGTAGTTCTCGCAGCCCGGGCTCCCGCAGCGGTGCCAGCCGCCGCGCCTTGTTGAGATGAACAGGATCCGCCCATCGGCTATGTACTTGGGCGCGAAGTCGTTGTACGGCCCGTCGGTGAGCCGGCGCAACCCGGAGCCGTCGGCGTCCATCTCGTAGAGGTGGTAGTGCCGCCCGTGGTGGCCCTGGATCGTGTCCTCGGGCGTGCTGTCGGCCTCGCAGAAGGCGAAGAGCACGCGCTGGCCGTCGCACGAGACCTCCGGCTGCATGAAGCTGCCTTGCGGAAGCAGCCCAGCCGTCAGGTCGCGCGCCGCCATCGAGGCGCCCGGGTGTTCGAGGACGCAGATGCCCCCTCCCGGCCGCGCATACCGCCCATAGTACTGCGTGAGCTGGTGGCTGAAGCACGGCGGGACCTGCTTCGCGAAGACCAGCGGGCCGGCATCTGCAAGGGGGTTGGCCAAGGCGATCTCACGCTTGTGCCAGTGCACGCGACGCCAGAGGTACTCGAGGGACGGCGTCGGGGCTGAAGCCGCTCCTACCGCATGGAACTCGGCCTTGAGGGCGGACCAGGCGGCGGATTGGAGGCCGAGGTCGCGCAGCAGAGCGTCGCCGCGGTCGAGGGTGCGTTGGATTGCCTCAGCGTAAGTGCTGGGCGCGCGCGGTGTGTCGATGCCGTCCTGCAGCCGCCAGTCCCACTCGATGAGAGCGAGCTCCATCAGGGGACGCAAGGGAGGCGAGAGCGGCGGCGCACCGCGGCCGATGTCCGGTGTGGTGATGCGCAGGGGGACGGTGAGGTCGCGGTCGGCGGTGCGCAGATGGAGGTCTGCGACGTGGATGAGGACGTTGCGGCCGGCGCGGGCAATGAGACGCAGGGACAGGTCGGCCGTGGAGTCGCCGCTAATCCGCAGCTCGGCCGGGCTGTTGTCCAGAGCGACGGGCGGGGCCTCGGTGTCGCTAAGCGCCAGGGAGGCGGTCACCGGTTCTCCGGCACCACCGCTCACGTGAGCGGTGGCTGAGGCCTCGCAGGCCCCGAGCAGGCCCTGCACAGGTACCGCGATCTCGGCGCTCTCGCCCCGCGCGAGGACGATCCAGACGCCCGGAGGTTGCTCAGTGAAGGCGACCTGCGGGCCCTCGGCAGCGGCGAGGACGCGGAAGCCACACACATCGGAGGAGGGAGGCGGCGCAGGCTGCCCGTTGAGGGTCACTTGCGCTTCACCGAAGCCCGGTCGCCCTCCGGCGAGTATCTCCACCTCGGCGAGGCCGCAGGTCTGGAAGGAGTTGTACGAAGTCAGTACGAGGATCCGCAGCTTGCGGGCCTTGACCGGCTCCAGCTTCAGTTCAAGGCGGGCGAGGCTCTCATCCGGCAACTGCCCCTCCGCGACGCGACGCCACTCCGCCCCGTCCGCCGAGACCTCCACCGCGAAGTCCCGCGTGTGGTACATGTTCCCGGTCCAGGAGGCCTGGACGACGTTGACCTGACGCACCTCCTCGATGGAGGCAAACTCGAAGGTGAGCGCGCAGGGCAGCTGGGTCTGATCGCGGGAGTACCAGCACCCCTCTCCCTGCTGGAGACTACCGTCCGCCGCCTTCGTGCCGGCGTACTGCTCCGAGTACTGCGTGTCCGCGACGACGGAGGTTCCGTAGGGAGGGCCGGCGATGTTGGTGAGCGACTGAGCGGCGCCGACATGGGCGAGCAGGACGGACAGAAGGGCGATCACGGCGCTTCGCGGCATGGGGAGGGTCTCCCGGAATTGTCAGGAGACCCTTCGCCGCGGAGACGAAGGGACCTTTGCGCGCCCGCTACTCCTCGTCCGACGGCTCGGCGATCAGTTGGGCGAGTTCGTCGATGGCCTCCATGAAGGCCTTCTGCTCGGCCTTCGTGCGCCCCTTGAGCAGCGCCCCGACCGCCTGGTACAGGGGGTGTGGGGCCTGCGCCACGGCCTCGCGGCCGGCGTCCGTGGCCGTCACGAACACGACGCGACGGTCCTGGCGGTCGCGACGGCGCTTCATCAGGCCCTTGCTCTCGAGGCGGTCGAAGATGCCCACGACGGTACTCGGGGAGAGGTAGACCTTCTCGCTGATGTCGGTGGCGGTGGTCGGACCGTAGGCCACAACCGCCCGCAGGCAGACGAGCTGCGGGCCGGTAACGCCATGCATCTTTGCCAGGCGGCGCGAGTCCACTTCTACGCCCTGCGCGATCCTGCGGAGCGCGTAGAACAGGCGCTGACTGAGGTCGGGATCGACCTGGGTGCGCGAACTCCGCAAGGTGACCTCTTCCCGTCGGCGTGATGGGCCCATGCGAGTAGTAGCTCCCTTACGCTGCGGCGACAACACCAATGGTCGGCGGCACCCAAAACGTCCGGGCACCCGGGGGACCCGGCCGCAGATCGTCCGCGCCGCAACGAGTCTGCGCGCCGCGGATCAGCGCGCCCCTACAGACACCATAGACGCGAGACGACCGATTAGTGTTCAGTCCTGCTCTACGCGAATGGGTCCTGCGCCGACAAGGTGGCGGGGCGGCGCGATTGACAACCGCCTGGGCGGCGTCTACAGTACGAGCACCGCCTCTTCCCGGAGTCGAGCACGCCATGGGACTCGCCTGCCTCCTGCTGTCAACCTGCACGCTGGGGCGCACGCAGCCGGCCTACGACGCGACCAGCGACTACTCCGTGCGTGAGGTGGAGGGTTTCACGGTTCGCGTGAATCAGCGACTGCTTGACGAGCGTCCGGAGGCTGCGGGCGAGGCCCTGCAACTGCTCGCCGCCAAGCTGCTGGAGGTGCGCCGGGTGGTTCCGGCGGGGGCCTTGGCCGCGCTCAGAACCGTGCCGATCTGGGTCGAGGCCGAGGACCCGCACGGGCGCCATCTGTGCATGTGCTACCACCCGTCAAGGGAGTGGCTGGGCGAGAACGGCTACAACCCGGACAAGGCCCGTTGCGTGGAGGTCGCGAACATCGGCAACTTCCTGAGCTGGTCGCGCGAGCAACCGGCGATGGTGTTCCACGAGTTGGCGCACGCCTACCATCACCAAGTGCTCGGGTACGACGACCCCACGATCAAGCAGGCGTACGAGCGGGCGAAGGAGAGCGGAGCTTACGAGTCCGTGTTGTACTACGACGGGAAGCTGCAGCGTGCCTACGCGATGAACAACGACCAGGAGTACTTCGCGGAGTTGACGGAGGCGTACTTCGGAACAAACGACTTCTACCCCTTCGTGCGGCCCGAGGTGGAGCAGTTCGACCTTGTGGGTTTTGCGATGCTGAAGAGCGCCTGGGAGCGCCCCGCTGCGAAGTGATGAGGGAGCCAACCGATCATGCAGCCCCCTAACGACTGGGAGAACCCGCACGTCTTCGCGATCAACAAAGAGCGCCCGCACGCGGACATGATGGCCTACCCCGACGCCGCGGCGGCGCTGAGGGGGGAGCGGCTGAGTTCGCCCTGGTGCCTCTGCCTCAACGGGATATGGCGCTTCCATTGGTCCCCGCGTCCGGCCGACCGCCCGGTGGACTTCCATCAGCCCGAATTCGACGTGAGCGGGTGGGATGAGATCGAGGTCCCCTCGAACTGGCAGCTCAAGGGGTACGACCCCCCGATCTACACCAATGTGAAGTACCCGTTCCCCAACCCCGATCCGCCGCGCGTCCCGCAGGACAGCAACCCGATCGGCTCATATAGACGCAGCTTCACGCTCCCGCCGCGGTGGCGGGGCCGGCGGGTGATCCTGCACTTCGCCGGCGTGAGTTCGGCCTTCTACGTGTGGGTGAACGGCCAACGGGTCGGCTACAGCGAGGACAGCCGCACGCCGGCGGAGTTCGACATCACGCCATACGTCACTGCGGGCGAGAACATCCTGGCGGTCGAGGTATACCGCTGGTCCGACGGCGTCTACCTGGAGGACCAGGACTTCTGGCGTCTCAGCGGCATCTTCCGCGACGTTCTCCTTGTCTCGCGCGGCGACCCGCGAATCCGCGACTTCTGGGTGCACACGGACCTGAATAGCGACTACCGTCACGCTGAACTGCGCATCGAGGTCGAGGTCGAGGGCGACCGCGAGCAAGCGGCGGCGTGCCTGGTGGAGGCCGCGCTGGCCGACCCCCACGGCACGGCGACCGCGCGCATGCAGGCGGAGGCGAAGCCGGCGCCCGGAAGCCCGATCGGCGTCACGCTCACCGGCTGCATCATCGACCCGCTCAAGTGGTCGGCGGAGTGCCCACACCTCTACACGCTCCTGCTCACCCTGAGGGACGCCGGCGGGAACGCGATCGAGGTCATCCCCTGCAGAGTCGGGTTCCGGCGGGTGGAGATCAAGGGCGGGCAACTGCTCGTCAACGGCGTGCCGATTCTGATCAGGGGCGTCAACCGTCACGAGCACGACCCCGACACGGGCCACGTCGTGTCGCACGAGTCGATGGTTCGGGACCTTCGGCTGATGAAGCAGCACAACATCAACGCGGTCCGCACCTCGCACTACCCCAATGTGCCGGAGTGGTATGACCTGTGCGACGAGTACGGGCTGTACGTGATCGACGAGGCGAACATCGAGTCTCACGGCGCGCAGCACCTCGCCCGCGACCCGGACTGGCGCGAGGCGCACCTGGACCGCACCATGCGCATGGTCCAGCGGGACAAGAACCACCCGTGCATCATCATCTGGTCGCTGGGCAACGAGGCCGGCGACGGGCCGAACTTCGAGGCGACCTCGGCGTGGATTCACGAGCGCGACCCCTCGCGCCCAGTTCACTACGAGCAAGCTCACACGCGACCCCACACCGACATCATCTGCCCGATGTACACGCCGGTGCCCGGCATCGTCGAACTGGCGCGGAGCAACCCCGATCGGCCCGTGATCCTCTGCGAGTACCAGCACGCGATGGGCAACAGCAACGGCGGCCTCGCGCGCTACTGGGAGGCGTTCGGTTCGCTCCCCAATCTCCAGGGCGGGTTCATCTGGGAATGGGTCGAACACGGCATCCGCAAGCGGGTCCCGGAGGAATACGCGAAGGGCGAGGAGACGTACTTCGCGTACGGCGGGGAGTTCGGTCCGCCGGATGTGCCGAGTGACGGCAACTTCTGCATGGATGGTCTGATCTCGCCGGATCGCGTGCCCCATCCGGCAATGGCCGAGGTCAAGGTGGCGTATCAGTGCATCAAGGTTGAGCCGGTGGACCTGTGGGCCGGCACGATAGCGGTGACGAATGCGTACGCGTTCCGCGACCTGTCGGATGTGGAGATGGTCTGGGAGGTGCGGGCGGGCGAGATCCTGGGCACTCGGGGCACGAGACACATGGCCCTCGGGCCCGGGGAACGCGAGACGATTAGGCTCCCCTTTGACCCGTCGAAGCTCCTCACGAACCGCGAGGCGTGGCTGAACGTCTCCTTCCGCCTCACGCGGGATGTGCTCTGGGCGGAGGCGGGCCATGTCATCGCGACCGCGCAACTGCAGCTACCGAACGAGCCGCGCACCCGACCCGCGCGAACCGCCGACCTCCCGGCGGTGAATCTCAGCCAGGAGGGTGACGCTATCATTGCCAGCGGCGAGGGGTTCTCGGCGACGTTCAGCCGGAGTCAGGGCATGCTGACGGCGTGCTCCCACGGCGGCGTGGACCTGATCGCGACCGGGCCGGTGCCCAGCTTCTGGCGGGCGCCGACGGACAACGACCGCGGCAACCGGATGCCCGAACGCTGCGGCATCTGGCGGCACGCGGGGCGGGACCGTGTGGTCGAGGAGGTGCTGGTCGGAGAGAGCGCCGGACAACCGCCGCGCATCGTCGTACGGTCCGTGCTGCCGGAGGTGGAGTGCCGGCTCGACACGACGTGCACCGTGTTGGGCAACGGCGAGATCATCGTCGAGACCGCCTTCGAGATCGGGCAGAAGGCGCTCCCCGAGCTACCGCGTTTCGGCGTGCAGTTGGCGCTGCCTGCAGGCTCCGAGCGGCTGGAGTGGTACGGGCGCGGTCCGCACGAGAGCCACTGGGACCGCAAGCTGAGCGCGCACGTTGGCGTGTACGCGGGCACGGTGGACGAGCAGTTCACGGACTACTCCATACCGCAAGAGAATGGGAACAAGACCGACGTCCGCTGGGTCGCGATCGGCGGCCTGATGGTGGTCGGGATGCCTCTGCTCAACTTCAGCGCGCACCACTACACGACCGAGGACCTCGAACAGGCGGCTCACTCTTTCGAGCTGACGCGGCAGGAGTACGTGGTGCTGAACCTGGACCTGCAGCAGACCGGCGTGGGCGGGAACGACAGTTGGGGCGCGCGGCCCGATGAGGACGTGACCCTCTGGCCGCAACCGTACCGGTTCGCCTTCCGCCTGTGCCCCGCGCCGCCAACGACGACGGCCCGGATGGACGCGGCGATGCGAACGTTCGCCCTGTGAGGATCGGCATGACGCGCGCGCCGTTCATGCTGCAGCGACCGCCCCTGCTGCGCCCCGAGGACCTGGCGCGAATCGAGGACGGGATGGTGCGCACGCTCGAAACCGTGGGCGTGCGCGTGCTGGAGGAGACGCTGCGCGAGAGGTTGTCGGCGCTCGGCTTCCGCTCGCGAGGGGAGCGGTTCTTCGTCGAGGTCGCGACGACGCGGGCCTTCCTCGCCGAGGAGCGCGCGCGGCACGGGGATCGCTTCGGGCTTGCGCTCCCGGACGACCCGCCGGACGAGATCACCCTCTACGTCAGCCCCTACCCGCAGCACGTGCATGACCTCGGGACCGACCGCCTGGTGCCGTTCACCGTCGAGCGACTGGTCGAGGCCACGAAGCTCCTCGATGTCCTGGCCGAGCGCGGCGTCACCTCCAGTCCGCCGGGCTGCCCTACGGATGTGCCGCCTCCCCTGCAACCGGTGATTCAGTACTGGGTCGCGGCGGTGCACTCGCGCCAGGGAAGGCACGCCCCCGACCCCAAGGCGGAGCTCACGTTCCCCCATGTCGCGGAGATGGCGGAGGCCCTCGGGCACCCCATCCGCCACCTCCCCGTGTACGTCTTCAGCCCGCTGACGCTCGGCGGCGAATCGCTCCGCTGCGTTCTGCGCTTCCGAGAGCGGCTGGAGGCGATCGGCGTGGGCTCGATGGCCGCGCCCGGCTCGACGGCGCCCATCGACCCAGGCGATGCCTTCGCGCAGGCGGCGGCGGAAGTCATCGGCCCGGTCATCCTGCTGCGCGAGGCGCTGGACCTGCCCGTGCATTGGCACGTGTCCATCCATCCGGTCGATCTGCGCACGATGGCGATGGTGTTTGGGTCGCCGGAGAGCTGCCTCTTCGAGATGGCGAGCCGCGAGCTGAATGCCTACCTCGCCGGGACGCCCTACGCGCCTTGGCCGGACAACATGCACACCAACGCCAAGCTCCCCGGCGCACAGGCTTGTGCCGAGAAGTCGAGCCTGATGACGATGGGAGCGCTGATGGGCGGCCGCCACTTCGGCGCGGCAGGCACGCTGAGCCTCGACGAGGTCTTCAGCGCCGAGCAGCTCCTCTACGACCTGGAGACCCGCGACCACGTCGCGCGACTGGTGCGCGGGCTGGACTTCGGGCAGTGGGCCGCTGACGCGGCGGAGGCGATCAAGGAGGGCGTGGAGGCCGGGAGCTTTGCGGGGCTGCAGCGCACGCTGGAATGCTATCGCGAAGTCTACTGGCACCCGCAGCTCTTCGACCGCGACTTCGTCAACGCGTGGCAGGCGCGCGGTTCCGCAACCATCCGTGAACGCACGCACGCTCGCATTGCGGAGTTGATCGCGGCGCACGAGTACCGCCTCGAGGAGCCTCTGGAGAGGGAGCTGGGGCGGATTGTGGCCAGGGCGCAGACGGAGCTGGCGTGAGTGTCAGGCGGCAGGAATGGTAGGCGTTGACATCGAATCCCACGGGCGAGGCCGCCCGTGCCACCAGAGACCAGGAGGGCCCCATGATGCGAGCCATCACCCTTTCGCTGTCGCTGGTCGTCGCGCTCTCAGGAATCTCTCTCGCGCAGACCCCGCTCGATGTCCCGATGGACCGCAGCCTCGTTACCGTCCTGGTCGTGTTCGGACTCCAGGACAAGGAGCCGATCATCTGGGAGGGCACGTACCGGCTGACCGCCGGGGAGATCGTGGCCACGGATGGCTGGCGATTCGTCGGCGACGATTACGCCACGACGTCGGCGTTCAAGTTCGAGAACCACCGGCGCTACCCGCTCATGTGGCAGCGTCAGAACCGCGACCCGAACACGTTCCCCGCGGAGCCGAACGGCGTCTTCCTGACGCTGGCGAATGTCGGGCCGGATTCCGCGCTGGAGCTGAGCACGACCCAGGGCGACTTCAGCCTGCCGGTGGGGTCACTGCAGTACGGGACGCTGCAGCGCACGAGCGATGGCCGGATCGGCTACGAGCGCGTGCCGACGTATCGGCAAGTTGTGAAGGCGCCGACCGAGGACGGATATCCGGCCGCGGCAGCCGGGCCGGATGGGTCCCTGTATGTGGCCTATGTGGCGTTCACCCACGGCGAGGGCTTCCAGACGCGCCCGCCGGTCACGCAAGCTCCGACCGACTTCGGCGATCTCGCCAGGCCGACCGGCGGTGAACAGCTCATGTTCGCCGAGATGAGCGGCGGGCAGTGGACGGAACCCGTGGCGCTCACCGAGCCTGGCGGCGATCTCTTCAGGCCGGCGGTCGCAGTGGATGGGCAGGGGCGTGTGCGGGTCTTCTGGTCCGCGAACATCGAGGGGAACTGGGACCTGTACGCGCGCGTACGAAGCGACGGGAAGTGGTCCGATGCGCAGCGGGTCACGTCGGCGCCCGGTTCGGACTTCGATGCGGTTACGGCGACGGACTCCCAAGGCCGCGTATGGCTGGCGTGGCAGAGCCTGAGCGCGCGAAGCTCGGACATCTACGCCGCGCGGCATGAGGGCGACGCCATCGGGAAGCCCATCGCGATCGCCGACGGCGACGCCAATGAGTGGAGCCCCGCGATTGCGGCGTCGGCGGACGGGCGAGTCGCGGTCGCCTGGGACACCTATGTACGCGGCGGCTACGACGTGCTGACCAAGGAGTGGCGCGAGGGGAAGTGGGGCAAGGAGCGGCTGATCGCCGGCACGCTGCAGAATGAGTGCCGGGCGAGCGCGGCGTACGACGGCGGCAACCGCCTGTGGCTGGCGTACGAGGTCTCGCCGGAGGGCTGGGGCAAGGACTTCGGGCCGTACGACCAGAGCCCGCAGAAGACGGCCCTCTACCAGTCCCGGCAGCTCGGCGTGAAGGTGCTGGGCGACGGGTCGCTCCACACGCCCGAGGCCGACGTGAACCTGGCACTGCCGATGCCGGACGGCGCGAGGCGCGGGCCGCGCGCGCAACCGCGGTTTCTGGCGGCAACGCCTCGGCTGATCGCGGCGGCGGACGGCCGCGTGTGGGTGTCGGCGCGGATGCGGATGAGCCGCTTCGACAACCCGGTCGGCGGGTGCTGGATGAACTTCCTGAGCACGCTGGAGCCTGAGGGCTGGCGGGCCGCTGTCATCGTGCCGGGCACGGACGGCTTCCTGCACGAACCGAACACGCTCCTCCCGGCGCCGGGCAGCGGGCTGTATCTCGTCTCGACGTCAGACGGCGGCTTCCGCGCCGCTCCGGCGATGGGTCCGCAACAGGCCAAGCGTCGTCAACGTACAGCGGGCTTGCCTCCCGCGACGACCCGCACCTACGCCCAGTACCCCGACTGGTGCTTCAACCAGGAGATCAGCGTGGCCGACACCGGGCCGGTGCCGACGCCGAGCGGCGACCTGAAGCTCGTTGCGTCGCAGCCGGAGCAGCCGGCTGGGCCCTCGGACGGCGCGCGCGAGGAGGCCCAGCAGATCGCCGCCATCCACGCCTACCGCGCACAGGTCCAGGGCAAGCAGAACCGCATCTGGCGCGGGGAGTTCCACCGGCACACGGAGTTCTCGCCCGATGGCCAGGGGGATGGCGCGCTGCTGGACATGTGGCGCTACGGGCTCGACATGGCGAAGCTGGACTGGATCGGCAACGGGGACCATGACAACGGTAACGGGCGCGAGTTCACCTGGTGGATGACACAGAAGACCACGTCGCTGTTCACCATGCCCGACGCCTTCACGCCCCTCTACACGTACGAGCGCAGCGTGAACTACCCGGATGGGCACCGCAATGTCGTGTTCGCGCAGCGCGGGATACGTCCGCTGAATCGGCTGCAGGGCGGCATGGGCAAGGACATGGACGCCGAGGGCCCGGATGCAGAACGCCCCCACACGCCCGATACGCAGATGCTGTACGCGTACCTGACCCAGTTCGGCGGGGTCTGTGCGAGCCATACGAGCGGCACGGACATGGGCACCGACTGGCGGGACAACGACCCGAACGTCGAGCCCGTGGTCGAGATCTACCAGGGCTGCCGCAACAGCTACGAACGCCCCGGCGCGCCCCGCGCCATGAGCGAGAACTACGCCATCGGCGGCTACCGGCCCTTCGGGTTCGTGTCGCGGGCGCTGCTGAAGGGCTACCGGCTGGGGTTCCAGTCCTCCAGCGATCACGTCTCGACCCACATGAGCTACTGCAACGTGTGGGTCGAGGACCCGTCATGCGAAGCGGTCGTGGCGGCCATGAAGAAGCGACACGTCTACGGGGCCACGGACAACATCATCGCCGACGTGCGCTCTGGCGACCACTTCATGGGCGATGAGTTCACCGTCACCCAGCCGCCCACCATCCATGTGAAGCTGATCGGCACCGCGCCCTTCGCCGAAGTGGTCATCTGCAAGGACGACGTATACGTCTACTCCACCCAGCCGAACAGCGAGACGGTCGAGTTCGAGTGGGCCGACAACGACCTGCAGCCCGGCAAGACGAGCTACTACTACATTCGCGGAACACAGGTCGGAGAGACCCAGACGAAGACCGTGAAGTCGCCCACCGGGCAGGATGTGCAGGTGGACATCAACAACGGCGAGATGGTCTGGGTCTCGCCGATGTGGATCAAGTACCAGCCGGGGTAGCGGCGCCCTTGTTGGCCCGAGCCGCTGCGGCCTTGAGGGCGGCCTCAGGTGACTCGCCGACGAGGAAGACCTTTTCCAGCGCCTCCCTCAGCGCAGCAAGCGAGTCCTCGTACGCAAGCGTCGCGGACACGGGGTACGGCTGCGCGAGAGGCGTGGCGGCGCGGACGATGCGAGCTGGCTCGGCGCCCATACCCCGTTCGAGCGCCGCCGAGTTCAGCGCGGGCAGATAGGCGGGCACCGCCAGGCCGGACTCGGCGTATGCGCGGGCGCCCTCCGTGACCCAAGAGCGCGCGAAGGTGTACGCGAGCCTCGGCTCGCGGCACCGCGCAGAGATGGCGACTCCACTCGGGATGCACCCACACCCGCGCCGCTTCCCGGTCAGCGGCGGCGCGACGCCCCACATCACGTCCGTGCACTCCCTCAGCTTCCCGAAGGCATGCGGCGTCACGAGCGCCATCGCGGTGCGCCCCTGGACGAAGGCATCAACGGACTCATCCTGCGTGGGGTCCGGCGGAAGGATGACGCCCGCGGCGCTGAGGGAAGCTATGAACTCCACCGCCCCCACGCAGGCCGGCGCGTCGAAGGTGCACAGCGTACCGTCCGGCGAGACGACCTCTCCCCCATTCTGGCGGAACCAGCCGAGCAGCGAGTAGGGGTAGAGGTTCACGCTGCCGCCGTAGCGCGTCACCTCTCCGTTGGGTGAGCGGACCGTGAGCTTGCGGCACGCCCCCGCGAAGTCGTCCCACGTCCAGCCCTGGCCCGGAAGCCCGATCCCCGCCGCCTCGAAGGCGCTCTTGTCATACACGAGCAAACCGGTCGGCCCCCAGTCACGCGGCAGGGCATACAGCCCCGGCCGCCCAATGGTGTCGCCCACGGAGCGAAACGCTTCGAAGGCGGTCGGCACGAAGTCACGCGCCCCAAGGGTCGCGTCCGCGCTCAGCATCGGCGACAAGTCGGCCAGCAGTCCGCGCCGCGCGAAGTCGCCGAGTCGGCCGTAGTTGAGGATGAACACGTCGGGCGGCTGATCGGCGGCGAACTGCGCCATCAGTTTCTCGTAGTACCTCGCGGGGACGTCCTGAGTGCGGATGCGGATGTCGGGGTGCTGTGTCTCGAAGCGCGCGACCAGTTCCTCAACAACCGCGACCTCGCGCGCCTCGACCGACCAGTACGCGAAGGTCAGCGTCGCCGGGCGGGCAGGAGGCCGGCGGGGCGCTTGCTTCCCGACCATCCGCAAACACCCGGTCGTCAGCGCCATGCCGGCGAGCACCCCCGCGAGCCCGAGTCGGCGGAGCCCCATTCAGAGCACCTGCACAACCTTGAAGCGGTCGTCGCGCGCGGTGAGGTCCAGGGCCTGCTCGGGCGTGAGGTGTGAGAAGCCCACCGTCTCCAGCCTCTCCCGCGCGAGGGCCACGATCGCAGCCATCTCGTCCTCCATCGGCCGCCGCCACATCGCGCCCGGGACCGGGATGTAGCCCATGATGTGGAACGGGATCGCCGGATCGACGGACGCCACGAAGTCCGCCATGCCCGCGATCTCATCCTCGGCGATGTACTCCGGGATGTACACGCAGCTCGCCTTCATCTCGAGGCCCGCTCCGAACGCGGCCCGGAAGTTGTCGTACACCGGTTCGCGCGGATGACCCGTGTACTCCAGGTGCTTCTCGGGGCTGAAGGCCTTCAGCGAGACGTTCGTCCCGTGGAGGTTCTCGGTGATAAGCCGGGACCCGTTCGTGTGGCCCAGGTATGTGCGCACCCGTAGGCCGTCCTTGCAGAAGCGCAGCACCTCCGGCAGCTGTGGGTTCGTGGTCGGCTCGCCGCCCATGAGATGCACCCGGTCGATCTCCAGCGCGCTCAGGCCGGCCCGAATCTCGTTCAGCGAGAGCATCCGGCCCGGCGTCGGGCGGCCCGTGAGCTTGTACGCGCAGCCGAGGCAGCGGAAGTTGCAGCCCGTGTTGTGCACGGTCGCGCGGCGGTACTCGGCGGAGTAGGTGACCTTGTAGAACCCCAAGGTTGGCCTCCCTCAGTCGTCGGGGTTGGTGGACCAGTCAGCCTTCTTGGTGCCCTTCAGCGCCTTCCCATGGCCGTCGTAGAAGAGTGCGTTGAACATGCCGTTGTGCCGATACGCGACGCGCGTCACGGGCTCGGCGAACGTCCCGCCCCCGCCCACGTAGTAGCTCCCCTGCGTCGGGTCCGTCGGGTGCATCGAGTCCGCCACGTGAATCGTCCCGCTCGGATCCTGCACTTCGGCATCGCCGGGGCCGTACCAGAACGAGGGGTAGACCCCCGGGCTGAAGTTGAAGCTGTTCATGCCATAGCTCATGTACAGCCCCGAATAGGGATCCACGCGGCTCTTGTCACTCAGGCAGCGGTATAGCTCTGTGTTCCTCATGTACGGCTGCACCGCTTGCTGCCAGCGGTAGGCGCTCGCGCCCGAGCCGAAGTACATCCGCACGTTCGTGTCGTCGTAGTCGCCCAGGTACATCCTCAGGGCCAAGCCGATCTGCTTCAGGTTCGAGAGGCACGACGTCTGCCGGGCCTTCTCACGAGCGCGGCCGAAGACGGGAAACAGGATGGCAGCCAGAATGGCGATGATGGCGATCACGACCAGGAGCTCGATGAGAGTGAACCCAGCAGCCCGACGTCCGAAAGGCATGGCATGGCTCCTCGCGCCCGGTCTGGTGTTACTATTCTAACGAACGGTAACACCAAACGTCAAGAGCCGAAGGCGCGCTACGCGGTACGGATCCGCAGGGCTATGGGGTCGGCTTGAGCCAGATGACGCGGCCCTGGTGTCGTGCGAGGGGCACGGTGATCGCGCCCCCTGCGGTCCTCAGCGCCTCGTCGTGCAAGACGTCTGTCGCCGAGGCGATCTGCTGAAGGCCCAGGCGCTTGAGGTCCGCACTCACGCGGGCGTCGATTGCGTCACCCGTGTTCATTACCGCCAGGATGGCCCCATCCTTCCCCGCATACGCCGAGACAAGCACCTGCGGCTCCGACTGCGCCGCCGGCTGGCGCCAGTAGGGCTCGAATCTCGCCTCGGTGATGCCGAACGCGTCGAGCGCCTCGTAGAGCTTCGTCCACGTCGCGCCATCGGACCAGATGGGCCAGGGGTTCACGTCATGCAGCAGCAGGTACGGCGCGAGGTTGAGCGTGCCGGGCTGCTCGTTAGGCGGGCGGAACTCCGGGAGGAAGAACTCGACCGGGCCGAAGTTGCGGCCGAGGAACTCCGCGCGGAAGGCGTCCGGCGGCAGCACGTCGAGGTAGTCAGCCACGAGCTTGCCCGGACCGAACTGCTCGCCATCGAGGATCGTGTCGGTGAACGAGAGCATCGGGATGTCCACCTCGGACGACATGTGGACCATGAGCAAAGGGTCGGGCCGCGCGTGCCGGAATAGCGAATAGACGCGCCGGATGATCTCCCGATATGCGCGGATCGGGCGCGTGTGCTGTACCTTGCCCTCGGCGTCCGCCCACGCGCACGGCCCGGCCTTGCAGTCGTACGGGCACCAGCAGTCGATGTAGATGCCGTCGATCTCGTACTTGCGGATCGCCTCGTCGATGCGGTAGAGAATGAAGTCCTGCCAGTCGCGGTTCGCGGGGCAGGTGCCCATCGCGGGGAAGCCCATCGCCGCCACGTCGCTCGGCAGGACGCCGCGCGGCGGATCGCCCGCCCAGCGCGAGCCATAGTACTGCCACTCCGGCGCGCCGCCCGAGCAGTAGTTCAGGTTCACGTACGGGACGACCAGGCAGCCCTTCTCGTGCGAGGCCTTCACGCGTTCGGCGAACTTCGCCGCGTCGATCGGCTCCGGGTAGCCGTACCACCTCATGTTGTCATTCGGCCAGATGATCTCGAAGGTCGGTCGCGGCGCTGGGACCATCCGCCAGCGCCGGGCGTCTTCGGGGCACGGACGAGCGGGGGTCGCCATGAACCCGAAGCCATACTCGACCTTCCCCTTCGGCGCGGTCGGCTGGGCGATCAGCCGCAAGGTCACGTTCACCTGGTCGCCCTCGCGCGTGACCTCGATGGCCGGCTTGTCTTTCGAGGTCACCCAGTTCCGCGGCGTCTCCGCATACCACGCAAGCCCACGGTCCTCGTTGCCCAGCCAGAAGAAGTGCGTCCAGTCCGACGACCAACCCTCGGGCTTGAGCGCCCCAGCCGGATTGCCGCTCCACTTCATCTGGTCGGCGTGCATCAGCGTGGCCTGTGACGCGGGCATGGACCAGAACAGGCGGAGCTCATCGACCTTCATTCCCTCCCCGGCATCCAGTGTCAGGTCGGTCCATGTGAAGCCGTCGAAGTCGACCTGGTGCCGCGTCGTGAGGCCCATGCCCCCTGCCTCGCTCGTCCCGCTCAGCAGCGCCCGCGTGTCCCTTGCCTCCTCGACCCGCGCCCCCCGGTCGGGGAACGCGACCGTCTGGCCGTTCACCACGGCCTCCAGCGTCACGGGCCGAATCAGCTCTACGTCCAGTGAGGAGGCGCTTCGCAGGAACGTGCCGAACCCGTACTGACGGCCCCAGCACTCGACAGTCGCCTTGCCCCGGTCGGTCTTCAGCGGCGTCCACGGCGCCAGGACCTCGTCCTCCATCCCCAGCCTGTTGCCGCTCCACACCGGAAGGCCGGGCTTGTGGAAGGGGGCGGACTGCTTGGCGATCACCGCTCCGGCAGCATCCAGCAGGCTCGTCCGGACCTCGTAGTCACCCTCGGGCAGGTCGGCGATTGGGAGCTTCGCCCGGCCCATGTCCTTCGGGAAGGCGGCGATCTCGGCTTGCGCGACAGCGGCGCCGCCGGCCTTCGGAAGTAACTCGATTCGCCCCGTGCGCCCAGCCCCAAGCTCGCCCACCAGCCCCGCCGCGTCGCACGCCACGTTCAGCTCCCCCACCTCGGGATCGGCCTTCACGTCGAGCACGATCTGCGGGTGGTACTCGAAGGCCTCGCCCCGCGCAGACCTGGCGATGCTCTCGGAGTCCAGGGGCACCGAGTACAGCTTCACCTCGTCGATGAGCGTGTGCTTCGGTCCCTCCCGCGCCACGTGCCACGGATGATCGCCGAGGCGGAACGGGTCGGCGAGAGTGTCGGGCATCGGCGGGTCATCGACCACCCCCGCCCGCTCGCCATCCACGTAGACCTCCAACCGCTTCGCGCGCCAGGTGCCTGCGAGGTGATGCCAGTCGCCCGGCGTCCACTTGATCCGCGGCCCGGCGGCAGCGCGGTAGGTCTGCGTGTCGGAGCCCATCAGCGTGAGGATTCCGCCCTGGTAGTAGCGGTAGAAGACGAGCCAGCCGGGGCTCAACGCCTCCAGGAAGACGTGGAACTCGTCCTCGTCGCCCGTCCAGTCAAGCGGGCAGACCCACATCTCGACGGTCCCCGAGTTGGCGCGCAGCACGCCCGCGGTCGCATACCAGAGCAGCGCGCCGCCGTCGCCACACACCAGCGCCTGCCCCACCTTCCCTGGGCGGAACTCGACCGTGCCCTCGGTCTTCACGGGCTTCCCGTCGCCGCGGGAGACGGCGTCCAGTGTGCCATCGAAGGAGGCATGGAAGGTGAGCGGTGGATCGGGCGGGGCGGCGACTACCGGAGCGCAGACGAGGGATGCGAGCAGAGCGAGCATTGGAGGTCCCCTCCGGCGACGAAGTGTCAAGACACGGATGACGTCAACGGTTGACCAGGACGTACGTTGGGTTCGGTGTGATCGACAGCTTGCCCTTGGCCGAACGCTCGCGACCCATGATGTCCCACGCGCGAGTGGCGCCGGGGATCGCGAGGTCGGCGGTCGTGCCGGTGCGCGACCAGGCGACGACCAGCTCCCCGCGCGGCGTGCTGAAGTGATGGAGCCACAGGTCCTTCGTAGGGCGTTCCAGGCGCTCGAAGGTCGCGCCATCCAGGAGCCAGGTCATCGTGGCGTAGGCTGCTACCGCGGGGCGCGGCTGTCCGTCGCCCTCCACGAGGCTATCCCACGCCTTGGCGACAGGCGATCCATCGATGAACGCATTGTACAGGAAGAAGCGCTCGACGCCCGCGGCGATCTGGGTCACATACATGCGGACGATCAGCCGCGCGACCGCATCGGCCGGCATGGGTGCATAGTTGTCCGGCGCTCTGGGTCGGTAGGTCAGGCACGAGGCCGGGTTGTAGACGCCGCCCTCCGTATCGAGGATCGGGAGGTCACGGCCCGCCGCGCGCATCTCCTCCCGGAAGCGGGGCGTCGAATCGAGCGTGGACTCGGCCTGCTCATCCATCGGTAGCGCGAGGTTGTAGGAGTGGTAGTAGTGGAAGCTCAACGCGTCCATGAGCTGCAGGCCGCCGCCCGCGATCAGCTCCTGCGCGAACATCAGACCATCCGTCCCTCGCGCGAAGTCGCCGGCCGTGCAGGCGCCCACGACCGTCGCCTCCGCGTTGGCGCGCTTGATGACCGCGTAGCTGTGCCGCAAGGCCTCCAGATGCGCGTCGGCTCGCGTTGGGCCGTCGGGCTTCGCGCGCCACCAGCGCAGGCTCGGCTCGTTCTCGACCTCCCACACGCGGATGTCGTCCTTGTAGTGCTCCACCACGGCGGCGACGTAGGCTTCCCACTGGTCCCAGTAGCCCGGCGCGTTCGGGTCGGCCCAGGACGGCGGGCCCTCGAGCATCCCGAACAGCCGGAAGCCGTCGGCGACGTACGCCTGGATGAGATCGTCATTCCAGACCCACTTGCCCTGCTCGGGCTCGACCGTGGACCAGAGCGTGGGATTGGGCGGCCAGAGGCGGAGCCAGCGGACGCCGATTGCTCGCCCGAGCGCGCGGTGGGCCGGCGAGACCTGGAAGTGCGCCCCGAAGGGCGAAGTGTCCGGGTTCCCAGTGCGTTGAGCTGGCGGCAGGCGGCAGAACGTGCACTCGTTCCGGCGCGTCTCGCCCTCGTGCGTCCAGGCGACCTCGCCGCGATACCACCCGCGCGGCAGGTCGCTGCAGTCCAGCCGCTTCTCATCCCGGCCGGAGCGCGGGCGCCACTCGCCGGCGCGCACCGCCTCGCCCGCGAAGTCCGTCACCCGCCAGGCGATCAGCGCCGGAGGAACCCCTTGGGGCGTCGTGCTGAGGAGGCGCAGAACCGTCGGCTCGCCGTCGTGATACAACGCCAGCGGATGCCGGTCCGCAATGACGGCGGCGCGAGGAAGCGGGACAGGTTCGGTGCTCCCGTCCTGGCGCAGGTCCACGTCATCGAGCCAGACGGGGCCGGGGCCGTCCACCGTGAAGATGACGTAGGCGTGGTCGATCCCCGGCACGAAGCTCGCGATGCCCGAGCCCTCCAGCGTCGTCCACTCCGGGCCGACGTCCGCGTCGGTCCACGTGTACGGCCACTCCGCATGTGCAGCGTGCATGAGCACGGTGCGCAGGCGAACGTGCGTCTCCTGCGCGGCCCTCATCCGGCAGGAGACGTGCAACGGCCGCCCGGGCACGATGGTCACCACGTCGCTGACGATTCCGATGCTCCCGGCATCGCCGCCTGTCACTTTCAGGCACGGGTTGCCGTTGTCCGTCTCGATGGCGAACTGCGCGGCCTTCAGGTTCTGCCAGCCCGTGTCGCCGTGCCAGTTAGCGCGGTCGAGATCGAAGCTGCCGTTGCGCAGGAGGTTGCCGCGCTTCGCCGGAGGCGTGAGGGCCGCCATGTCGGCCTCCGAGAGAGCCTCGAGCGAGACGTCATCGACCCAGACCGAGCCAAGCTCGGAGAGGCGGATCATGAAGAGGGTCTGCGGATCATCCACCGAGGACACGCCGACGTACTCGACGGACTGCCACGTGCTGCCGACGATCCACGTCTGGCCGATGTAGGGGCTCCAGGGCCTGACAGACTGGCGGAGCTGGATGGTGACGGACATGAGGCCGGTGGCCCTCAACGACGCGCGGACGCGGTACACCGTGCCCTTCCTCAGCGCGACGGGCTGCGCGGTGATGAGCTGCAGCGCGCCCATGTCAGCCCAGCCCGTGCGCTCGGGCGTGATGTAGCCCATCCGGTTGATCGTCAGCCTCTGGCAAGCGGCGCCGCTGCGCGGATTGTCCGCCTCCCGCGCGAAGGCGAGGTCTTTCGTGCCCCAGTTCGTGTACGAGTTGTCCTGCCAGCCCTCGGCGATGCCATTGACAGCGAACGCGCCCTCGAAGTCCGTTCGGACGAGCGTCTCGGCGGCGAAGCAGGAGGGGGCGAGAGTCATCAATGCGAGGAAGATGCTGAGCATGGGCCTTCTCCGGGAATGGCTGCCACGCGCGGCAGGAAGTTCGGCGGGCTGGGCGGAAGCGCCTGCGGATGCAAAGCGAGAGAGACGAGGACATCGCCGATGCCCCTGAAGCCCCTCGACCCGCGGAAGTGGGAGGCCGTCGTCTTCAGCGAGCACCCACTGCACGATACGATCTGGAGCATCACCCTCGGGCACGACGGGCATGTGTACGTCGGCCTCTGCCTGGAGGGGCGCGGAGGCGGCGTCGCGCAGCTCTACGTCTACGATACGCGGGAGCGCTGTCTGCGCCATCTGGCGGACATGGGAGAGGTCACGGGCGAGCCGCCGGATAGCGGCCATGCGACCCAGGGGAAGATCCACTTCGCGCTCTGCCATGCCCGCGACGGCAAGCTCTACGGCGCCACCCACTGCACCACGCCCCCGCTCGGGCACCGCATCTGGAGCCCCCTGGCCATGTGGGGCGATCCCGTGACGAGCTTCCCGGGTGCGCACTTGTTCCGCTACGACACGCTCACCGGCGAGGTCGTGGACTTCGGCGTGATCACCCCGAACGACGGCATCCCTTACCTCATGCTCGACGAGACGCGCGGACGGCTCTACGGGGTCACCTACCCGAAGGCGCGCTTCTTCAGCATGAGCCTGCAAGGCCGCGACTTCCGGGACTACGGCCGCATCTCGTCGTGGTATCCCATCTCGATGGTCTTCGACCAGGCTGGGAACCTGTACACCTCCGACGCGAACTCACAGCTCATCAAGTACGATGTCACCGAGGACCGGCTCGTGTTCCTCAACACGAAGCCCTACTCGCAGCCCTGGAACACCGACAGCCGGTACTCGTGGATCACCGACGTGTGCCTCGCGCCGGACGGGTGGGTGTACGGGCTCACGTACTCCAACGACCACCTCCTCCGCTTCGACCCGCGCGAGGCAAGCCCCAAGATCGAGGACCTCGGGCCGGGCCTGCCCAACACGCCGTCCGGCACGCTGCGTTGTCTGGTGCCCGATCGGAAGGGGAGCCTGTACTACCTCGCACAGCCTGCGTCCGGGCAGCGCGTCGGGACAGTCCTGGTACGCTACGACGTCGCGACTCGACGAAGGACAGCGGTTGCGCTGATGGAGCTGGATGGCGAGGCCTACTTCACCTGGCGCGGCGTCTGCGCCCCGGACAACACGCTCTATCTCGCGACCATTGGGCGCGTGCCGGCGTGTCTGCTCATCGGCCGCCCGTAAGTAGCCGACAGGAGAGAACCATGCCGCCGAAGGGAGCTTCGCGCCGCAAGCCGCCCGTACCGGTGCTGACCGCCCCGGAAGCCGTCGAGCACGCGAGCCTCTACCGCACGAAGGCCTTCCCCTTCGTGAGCGAGGGGACGGTGTACTGCTTCGGGCTGCGGGAGTACCTCGTGGAACCCTCGATCCCGCGCGGCGAGTCGGCGATCGGGGCTCTGCTAGCGCTCGCTTCAGGCACGGTCTTTGGGCTAACCACCGGCGAGAGGTCGCACCTCTTCTACTTCCACCCCGGGTTCGGCGTGGCGCACGTCGGCCCGGTGAGCGATGGCCCGGCGGGGGGCGCGGCTCTTCTCCACCTCGGCGGGAACCAGATCCTCGGTGGCTGGTGGGGACCAAAGGGCGGCGGGCTGTTCCGCCACAATGCGACGGTCGAGATCGGGCAGGGCATGGAGCAGTTTCGTGGCGCGAAGGGCGCGATCGAGCCCCTCAAGCTGCCCGAGGTCGGTTACGGCCTCGCCGCATTCGCCGGTCCGACGGACGACGCAGCCGCCTATGGGCTCACGCTGCCGGACGGCGCCCTCATCCGCATCGACGCCGGCTCACATCGGACGAAGGTGGTCGCGCGCGTGGCGAACCCCACGCCCGTGCTGGTGCTCTTGCCGTCAGGAGTGCTGCTGGGCGCCTTCGCAGAGGGTCGCCTATGGCAGTATGCGCCCGACGAAGGGCGGTTGACCGCTCTGGACGCCCACGCCCCCTGCCAAAAGGGCAAGCGCTACGTGGCGGGGGTGCAGGGCCTCATCCTCGCCGACGACGGCCTCGTCTACGGCGGGACCTCAACGGACGGGTTCCTGTTCAGCTTCGACCCCGCCACTCATGCCGTGGTGAACCTGGGCAAGCCGAACCGGCAGTCGAACATCCGGGCGCTGGCGCAGGGCCACGACGGGCGCCTCTACGGACTCGTGGAGGAGCCGCAGGGCCTGGCGCACCTGTTCCGCTTCGAGCCCACGACACGGGGCTTCTGCGACCTGGGGGTGCTCGGGGCGGCCTTCCCCGAGTGCTGGACCGCTCACTCGCTCGGCGCGATCACCGTCGGGCCGAACGGCGAGCTCTTCATCGGCGAGACCGACAGCCTCTCTCACCTCTTCGTCTACTACCCACCCATTCCGCGCCGGAAAGAGCCTACACCACTCCCTCGCGAATGATGTCCTGGATGTCCACGACTCCGACGGCGACGCCGTCCGCGTCCACGACGGGCAGGTTGTCGAACTCGCGGTCCTGCATGATGCGAACGGCTTCGGCGGCGGAGCAGTCGGGCGCGACGGTCGTCGGCCGCAACGTCATCACGCGGCTGATCGGCATCGCCATGACGGCATTCCGATCCGGCTCACGCTGCATCAGGATGCGGAAGTCGCCGTCCGTGAACAGGCCCTTCAGCTTGCGGGAGGTGTCCACGATACTGACGACGCCGCGCACCGGTGCGCGAGTCATGGTGAGCACGGCGTCCAGCACCGTGGCGTCCAGGGAGACCACTGGGTTCGAGTCGCCGGAGTGCATGATGTCACAGACGCGCAGCATCACCCGGCGCCCGAGCGAACCGGCCGGATGGTGTTCGGCGTAGTCGTCGCTGGAGTAGCCGCGCGCTTCCATGGCGGCCATCGCGAGCGCGTCACCCATGGCCAACTGCGCCGCCGTGCTCGCGGTCGGCGCCAGGCCCAGCGGACAGGCCTCCTCGCGGACCGCGGCGTCGAGGGCGACGTCGGCCTGCTGGCCGATGGTCGAGGTCGTGTTGCCCACAATCGCGATGATCGGTGTGCGGCGGCGCTTCAGAGCCGGTATCAGCCGCATGACCTCCTCGGTCTCGCCGCTGTTGGATAGCAGCAGCGCGACGTCGTCCCCCGTGATGATCCCGAGGTCGCCGTGGACGGCCTCCACGGCGTGCATGAAGACCGCCGGCGTGCCCGTGCTCGCGAGCGTGCCGCCGATCTTCCGCCCGACCGCGCCGGACTTGCCCACACCGGTGACGACCACGTGCCCCTTCAGCTCCACGAGCAGCCGCACGGCGGCGACGAAGTCGTTCCCCAGGCGATCAGCGAGGCCGGAGATTGCGCAGCTCTCGATGTCGAACGTGCGGCGGGCGCTCTCCAACACGGCGGCTTCGCTCAGGTCCGGCACGCGGATCTCACCTCCAGCAGTGTGCGCAGGAGTGGTGCGACCTCATCGAGGGGCAGCATGTTCGGACCATCGCAGAGGGCGGCGTCCGGGTTCGGGTGGACTTCCGCGAAGACGGCGTCCACGCCCGCCGCGACGGCTGCTCGCGCCAGCGGAGCGACGAACTGCCTCTCCCCTGCGGACTTCCCTCCCCCGCCGCCCGGCAGTTGCACGCTGTGGGTCGCATCGAAGACGACCGGGTACCCGAAGCCGCGCATGATGACCAGGCCGCGCATGTCCACCACCAGGTTGTGGTACCCGAACGTGCTGCCGCGCTCGCAGAGCGTGATCGACTCGTTCCCGGTTGAGCGCACCTTCTCGATGCAGTGCCGCATGTCATCGGGCGCGAGGAACTGCCCCTTCTTGATGTTGACAGGCAAGCCCGTGTCCCCTACCGCGACGAGCAGGTCGGTCTGCCGCGAGAGGAAGGCGGGGACCTGCAGCATGTCGAGCACTTCGGCGGCGGGCCTCACCTGCCCCACCTCGTGGATGTCGGAGAGCACGGGCACACCGACGGAGGCCTTGATCGCGGCGAGGGTCTCCAGGCCCTGCTCCAACCCCGGCCCTCGGTAGGAGGTCACCGACGTCCGGTTCGCCTTGTCAAACGAGGCCTTGAAGACGAACGGGACGCCCAGCACCCCGCAGATCTCGCGAAGTCGGGCGGCCACTTCGCGCGCGATGGAGGGGGCCTCAAGCACGCACGGCCCGGCGATGAGCGCGAGCCTCTCGCCGCCGATGGGTTGGCCGCCGACCTGAACGACCTTCACTTGCTCGCTCACAACTGCGCCTCCACCAGGCGTCTAACGGTCTCAAGGTCCTCCGGCGTATCGACGCCGACCGGCGAGTAGTCTACCTCCACGACGCGGATCGGGCAGCCGTTCTCCAGCACGCGAAGCTGCTCGAGGCTCTCCGTCGCCTCCAGCACCCCGCGCGGGAGGTCCGCGTACCACAACAGCGTCTCGCGGCGGTAGACGTACAGCCCGATGTGTTTGAGCGGCCGACAGCCGGAGACCGGGTGCACGAGGTCGCCCGCGAGCGCCGCCTCCTGCGCGGGATCGTCCAGGCGGAAGTACGGAATCTGCCGGCGCGAGAAGTAGAGCGCGTCCCCCCGTGCGTCGCACACCACCTTCACCACGCTCGCCGCGGCCCATTCGTGCGCCGTGGCCCGCGTCGCCAACGTGGCCATGCAAACGCTCGCGTCGTCTAGCAGCGGCTGCACGGCCCGGTCGATGATCCGGGGATCGATCAGCGGCTCATCGCCCTGGATGTTGACGGCGACATCGCAGTCGAGCCTCTGCGCCACCTCGGCCAGGCGGTCGGTGCCGGACTTATGCTCGGGCGAGGTCATCTCGACGCGCGCCCCGAAGCCGGCCGCTGCTTCAGCAATCCGCTCATCGTCGGTGGCGATGATGACCTCACTGAGGGTCGCCGCCCGCGCCGCGCGTTCGTAGACGTGCCGTAGCATCGGCTTGCCGCAGATGTCCGCCAGCACCTTCCCGGGCAGGCGGGTCGCTGCGTAGCGAGCAGGGATCATGCCGACAACCATCATGCCACAGGGCCCTCCTAGGCCTCCGCCCGCTGCGGCCAGCGGCGAGCCAACGCGCGCGCATAGACATAAGCGACGGGCGAGACGACCGCATTGTACAGCATCAGCCGGGCAACCTCCCCCAGCCACGGTAGGAAGTGAGAGGGCGGGCTCACAACCAGGTGGATGAGGGAGGCCAGCAGCGTCGCCAGGATCGCCACCACCGGCGCCACAAGGATGTGGTCGGCGAAGACGCGTCCCCGGACTTGCCCCGCCAGGAAACCGACCGCCATCAGCCCGATCAGCGCCGCCGCGAAGCTGCCCTCACCCGCCGCGCCCAGTAAGAACCCACCGAGCAGGCCCGCCGCGTAGCCGGCCAGGCGGCCGCGCGTGATCCCGATACACGCCACGATCACGAGCACCACATCCGGCCCCACGTTCCCGATGCGCAGCGCCTGGGGCCAGGCCCTCTCGAGGGCGGCTCCCAGGACCAGGGCCGCGATGTGGGCGATCACGAACAGCAAGCGAGTTGCCCCCGGAGGCTGGTGCCCACGTCACGGCGACGCGGGCCGCATGATGGTCACGTAGTTGAGGTCACCGAAGTCCACGTGCGGCCTCACGAGCGCAGTCTTGGGCTCGGCCGGGCCCGCGCCGCCAATGACCTCCTGGACCTCGCCGATCAGGATGCCCGGCGGGTAGATCTCACCGATGGGCGAAGTATAGACCTTCTCCCCGACCGCGATAGGGGCATCGCGTTCCAGGTGGACGAGCCTGAGCAGGTCGGGGTCGCGACTTGCCGGGTCCGGCCCCATGACGGCCCCCTTGGCATTGGAGGGCTTCACGACCGCCGCCGCCCCGCTGTCGGGGTCCAGGAGCAGCGTCGCCTTGGCCCGGCTGCCCTGCGCGCTCTCAACGCGCCCCACGAGGCACCCCGCCCACAGGACGATGTCTCGCTTCCTCGCTTCCCGGCCATCGATGGTCACCAGGTCGATCGTCTGCCGGATGAAGCGCCCCGGTGACCGGCCGACCACCCGGGCGCGGAGCTCGGTGGGCGACGTCTTCGGCTCCAGCCCGAACGCCTTGACGATCTCAAGCTGCTCCAAGTAGAGGAGCTGGCGCTGGATCAGCTTGGCCTCCAGTTCCGCATTCGCCTCCCGGAGTTGCTCGTTCTCCCTAGCCAGCCTCCCGGCGCGCGTAACGCCGCCGACCGTGTAGGCGACCTGCCGCCAGATGGCGGTGAGGCTCTCCTGAAGCGGCACCAGAACGGCGCGCGCAGCGCGTTCCGGCCGGCTGCCCTCCTTGCTCGGAGCCGCGCGCTGGTGCGAGACCAGCAGCGCCAGCGCCACGACCGTCAGCGCGGCAAAGGTCTGCCACTCGCCGTGATGGTAGATGGGTCTCCGCCGCATCGGTGCGTGTCCTCCGCTACAGAGCCGCAGCCACAGGTGTCAGGCTTCGTGGTGGGCGCCCATCTCCTCGATGTACTTCGCGGCCCCCATCACGACACAGGTCATCGGGTCCTCCGCGACGTAGACCGGGATGCCGGTCTCCGAGGCGATAAGCTGGTCGAGACCGCGCAGCAGCGCGCCGCCACCGGCCAGGACGATCCCCCGGTTCATCACGTCCGCCGCCAACTCGGGCGGCGTCGCATCCAGCGTCTCCTTCACGAGTTCCACGATCGCGGTCACGGGCTCGCGGATGTACTCCCGGACCGCGCCCCCGGTCAACGTGATCGCCTTGGGCAGGCCCGCGACGCGGTCCTTGCCCCGTATGTTGATCGCCATCTCGTCATGCGTCGGGTAGGCGGAGCCGATCTCGGTCTTGATCCGCTCGGCGGTTGTCTCGCCGATGAACAGGTTGTGCTCGTGACGAACGGCGAGCTGGATCGCTTCGTCGATCTCGTCACCGGCGATCCGCATCGAGCGCTGCGTGCAAATGCCACCCAGCGAGATCACCGCGACCTCCGTCGTGCCGCCGCCGATGTCCACGATCATGCTGCCGACGGCCTCCGCCACGGGCAACCCGGCCCCGATCGCCGCGGCCATCGGCTCATCGATGATGAGCGTATCCCACGCACCGGCCATGCGCGACGCGTCCTCGACCGCCCGCCGCTCCACCTCGGTGATTCCCGACGGCACCCCGATGACGACGTACGGGTGCTCCCACGGTCGGCGTTGGTGGGCCTTCTGGATGAAGTGGTGGAGCATCGCCTCCGTGACCTCGAAGTCGGCGATGACGCCGTCCTTCAGAGGCCGCACGGCCGAGATGGTGCCCGGCGTCCGCCCGACCATGCGCTTCGCATCCGCGCCCACCGCCAGGACCTCGCCCGTCTCGCGGTCGATCGCCACGACCGACGGCTCCCAGAGCAGCACGCCGCGGCCGTCCACGTGCACCAGGGTGTTCGCGGTGCCGAGATCGATCCCCAGATTGCGACCCAACCGGGCGAACAGCCGCGACCACAGCGGACGCGCCCGGCGGCCAAGCCTACGCTTCCCTAGCACTGGAAGGCTCCGTTCCCTGCGGTGATGAGCTCACTCGCCGCCGCCAGCAGCTGGTGTGTGCGGCTCAACGGCAGCCCAACCACGGCGAAGTAGCACCCGCAGATCCGCTCGACGAGCAGCGCGCCTCGCCCCTGGATCCCGTAGGCCCCCGCCTTGTCGAATGGCTCTCCCGTCTCGACGTAGGCCGCTACCTCCTCGGACGACAGCGAGCGGAACCAGACCTCAGTCGAGACGACCTCCGAGCGCAGCACCCGTCCGGCGAAGGCGGCGGCGATTCCGCTATGCACCCAGTGGCTGCGGCCGCTCAGTCGCCCCACCATCCGACAGGCGTCGGCGGCGTCCGTCGGCTTCCCCAAGACCTCATCCCCGATCGCGACGACCGTGTCCGCCCCCAGAACCAGAGCTTCGGGCGCCGCGTCGGACACGCTTTCCGCCTTCAGCTCCGCACTGCGCCGGGCGTAGTCCGCCGGGCACTCGCCCGCCGCCGGCGGCTGCTCCGCGCCCTCGGCGGGCCGGACCTCAAACGCATAGCCCGCCTGCTCGAGCAGAGCCTTCCGCCGCGGCGAGGCGGAGGCCAGGATCAACCGCGGTTGGCCTCCCATCGTCGCTCCTACAGCCTCCCCGAGCGGATGATCGAGGCCAGCAGCCACATCCCCAGCGTGAAACCGACGACAAGCAGGATGTACGCCGGATGCCAGATCGGTTGCTGGGCGCCAACATTGACCTGCAGCCAGAGCGCGGGCGCCAAGATCATCGCCGCCACGAGGATGCTTGCCGCCAGGCGGTTGAACATCGTGTCGAGCCGATGCATGGGCCGGTCGAGGTCCTCGTACTCCAGCTTCACCTTGAGCCCCCCCGCATCGGTCTTGCGCATCAGCGCCAGGAGTTGGCGCGGAAGCTGCAGCGCATGGTGATGCATGCTGCGGCCGAGGCGGAACAACTCCATGGCCGCACGGCGAGGCCGGGCGAACTGTGCCATCGTGTCGCGCACGACGGTTCGCGCGACCTCCCGGAAGTCGAACCGTGGATCGAGGGTCCGGCACTCCGCCTCCGTCAACACGAGAGCCCGCACGATCTGCGCGAAGATCGGCGGCATCACCACATGGTGATGGAAGAGCAGGCGCAGCAACTCCTCCAGCACCTCACCGATCCGCAGGTCGGCCGTGCTGACCGCGTGAAAGCCGACCGTGTGGCGGTTGATGTCCGCGCGCAACGCGATATGGTCTGTCCTGTCGGTCGAGACCCCCATCGCCAGGATCTGGTCCGCCACATCCTCCGCGTTGCCGTCGATCAGGGCAAACAGCAGGTAGACGAGATCGTCGCGCAGGTGCGGCGGCACGAACACGATGTTCCCACAGTCCAGGAAATACAGGCGCCCGTCGCGACCGACGAGGACGTTCCCGCCGTGCGGATCGGCGTGGAAGCATCCATCGCGCAAGATCTGCTTGAGCACGATGCCCGCCAGATTCCGGGCGAGCGTCTTCCGGTCCAGCCCCGCGCTCTCGAGGGCCTCGGTCTCGGACGGCTTCCAGCCCTCGATGAACTCCAGCGTCAGGACGCGGCCCGTCGAGAGCGCATCGTACACGCGCGGCACGCTCGCACGCGGGTCGTCGGCCAGGAGCGACCCGACCAGCTTCGTGTTCTGCGCCTCGCGATCGAACTCCAGCTCGCCGCGCAGGTTCCGCGCGAACTCCCCCACGAGTTCGGTGATCCGGTAGATCGCGAGCCGCTGCACGTTGCTCTCGATCGCCCGGGCGACCCGCATCAACAGCGGCAAGTCCGCCCCAATCTGCCGGCGGATGCCCGGCCGCTGCACCTTCACCGCCACTCGCTCTCCGCTCGGCAGCGTCGCGGCGTGCACTTGGGCGATAGAGGCGGAGGCAATCGGCTCTTCGTCGAAGGAGGCGAAGCACTCGCCCATCGGTTGCCCCAGGTCCGCCTCGATTACTTCGCGCGCCTTCTCGAAAGGGACCGGCGTGACGTGGTCCTTCAGGACGCGAAGCTGCTCGATCCAGTCGCCCGGCAGCACGTCCGACCGCGTCGAGGCCGCCTGCCCCAGCTTCACCGCCGTCGGGCCCAGGTCCTCAAGCATCCGCCTCAACGCGACCGGACCCGGTAGGCCCATCTCCTTGCCGCGTCGCAGCCGACCCGGGACCCAGTCGCCCAGGCCGCTGCCATGCAGCGTTGAGGCGAAGCCGTAGCGCGCCGCCACGACGCCGATCTCGATGGCGCGGGAGACTCCTCGTGGAGTCGCTCGCGACTCCTCCGCGCCCGGCTTCGTGTCAGGTGACAAGGTCCACCTCACTCCCACACTCGCCGCAGCGGCCGTCGCTCAGCCGCGGCGGCGAGGCCGAGAAGCCGTCGCGCTCCACCACGACCGCGCCGCACGACGGGCAGCGCGTATCGCTCGCGTTCGGCAACCGCGCGTTGCCTACATAGACGTACTTGAGCTTCTCGCTCGCGATCCGGTAGGCCTGTTCGAGCGACGCGAGCGGCGTGGGCGGCTTCGTCATCTTGTGCGCCGGATGGTAGCGCGAGAAGTGCACCGGAATGCGATCGCTGAGGCCCGCCACCCAGTCAACCAGCGCACCGACCTGCTCCGCCGAGTCGTTCTCACCGGGGATCAGCAGGTTGGTCACCTCGACGTGGCAGCGCCCCAAAGCGCGCTCGACCGTGCGTCGCGGCACGCTGCCAGGCCCATGGCACAGGCGGCGGTAGAAGTCGTCCGCCATCGCTTTGATGTCAACGTTCATGGCGTCGATGTACGGCAGCAGCTCCTCCAGCGGCCCCTCCTCGATCTCCCCGTTCGTGACCAGCACGTTCTTCAGGCCCCGTTCCCGCACGAGCCTCGACGTGTCGAGCACGTACTCGAACCAGATCAGTGGCTCGTTGTACGTGTAGGAGATGCCGATGTTCCCCCGGCGCTCCTCGCGCACGGCAAGGTCCGCCGCCTCCTGGGGGGAGAGATGCGAGCCGGGGACCTCCCCCGTCGAGATGTGCCAGTTCTGGCAGAAGTCGCAGCTCAGGTTGCAGCCCCACGACCCCAGCGAGAGAATCGCCGAGCCGGGGTGGAAGTGATAGAGCGGCTTCTTCTCGATGGGATCCAGGTTGGCGGCCGTCACTACACCATAGGTCAGCGCCCGCAGGCGCCCGCCCCGGTTGCCACGCACGCCACAGAGCCCCTGCTTGCCCTCGGCAATCAGGCAGTGGTGCGGGCAGAGCGCGCACCGCACGCGCTCCCCCTCCACTGACCAGTAGGCTGCCTCCCGCAACTCACCCATCGGCCCCGTCGTGTAGGGGCGCGATTCATCGCGCCCGAGTGTAGGGGCGCCATTCATGGCGCCCGCCCCTCTGCCGCGCGCCCTCACGTCACGCACGCGCAGAATGCGGGCTCTCCTTGGACTTGCTCCACCAGAGCCGTCGCCCGCGATACCGCTTCCTCGCTCCCCTTCACCATCAGCCACACGGCGCCCTCGGCCCCACCGACGCCGCCCGCGCCGATCTGCACCGCCTCGGCGTCCGTC
>Ga0194125_10002166_pt1 | contig 32827 bp, 24 predicted proteins | sample TA2KigC250mmetaG_FD_148626 | JGI IMG/M metagenome (GOLD analysis project Ga0194125, IMG submission 148626) | Freshwater microbial communities from Lake Tanganyika, Tanzania - TA2015034 Kigoma Deep Cast 250m | ecosystem: Environmental > Aquatic > Freshwater > Lake | place: Tanzania: Lake...
CGAAATCAAGTCGGGCAGCTATGTCCGCATCAACAGCTTACACGCTCAGCCTACCCCAATTGCCGTCGGGGTCATCGAGGTGGAGATTGACCGGACTAATCGCCGAGTGACCTTCAAACTCGCTGACAACTCCGAGGTCACAGCGTCGCTGACGGCTGAAGCTTCAAAGTGGGCCGAGGGCTGCCCCACCAACTTGTATTCTACCCGCATGGAGATGCTCTATCTGGCAGACAATGAGCTGACACTTGACTCAGTTACCTTCAGCCGCCCTGTCTTCGTGGCAAACTGTCCCGTTCCTCCCATCGTCATCACTCTCCAGGAAGCAACTGATGAAACAGGAGCCTCCCCGGACGCTTCAGGTTGTGAGTGGTGGGCAGGCGCTAAGTGTATCTACTTTGGCCAGGACTACGCCACACTGCGTGGTCAGATCGTGGACTTTGAGACCAGGGAAGCGATTCAGGATGCCGAGGTCGTTTTCGTGGCGCCGACAGGGCGCCAAGTCTTCCCTGGTACGTTTCAGGTTGTGTTGCCAGGCGGCGCGCAGGTGGATTTCGAGGTCCGGGCGCCCGGCTATGCGCCCTCTATTGGAAAAGTTGAAATATACGACGACAAAGTGGTCGTAAGTCGCGGACCCGGCCCCATTTCAGAAAGCGCATATTTTGAAATCCTTGAACTTCACGACCCCGGCAAGCCTATAGAATTTCAATACTATCTTGAGGAGGCAAAATGAGAAAACCATTTCTTTGGGTGAGCCTGACGGTGGCTCTGATTCTGGTCTGGGCAGTCGTTCCCACCGGGAGCGCCCTGCCTCTATCGGCTGAAGGGGTGACACCGGCAGCAAGTCGCGTGCTGCCAAACATTGAGCATGCATGGAACGTGTCCTACGTGGGGCAGATCGGTGGCACTGCGTATGCCACGGCCGTCCGCAACAACCTCGCCTATTTGAGCGTGGGACCGCGCCTGTTGGTCCTGGATGTCTCAACCCCTGCCGCACCGGCGCTGGTGGGCCAGACAGCTCCTCTACCCGGCCTGGCCCGCGGCGTGGCGGTGGCGGGTGGCCACGCCTTCGTGGCCGACGACTCCGCTGGCCTGAGTGTCGTGAACATCTCCGCCCCGGCTCATCCGTTCCAGGTGGGTCTCCTTGACACGCCGGGTCATGCCAACGGCGTGGTAGTCGCCCAGGGTCGCGCCTATGTGGCCGACATGGAGGCCGGGCTGCGAGTGATAGACGTGTTGAACCCGGCGAGCCCGGTCGAGCTGGGCTTCTACGACACGCCAGGGCAGGCCTACGGGGTGGCAGTGGCCGGGCACCTATGCCTACTAGCTGACGGGGAGGCTGGGCTGCGCGTGGTGGATGTCGTGGACCCTGGGCATCCGGTCGAGGTGGGTTTCTACGACACGCCGGGGGATGCCTGGGGCGTGGCGGTCGCCGGGGACCCTTCGACAGGCTCAGGGCAAGTTTACGCCTACGTTGCCGACAGGAACGGGGGCCTGCGGGTGGTGGACGTCTCGGACCCGGCCCAGCCGGTCGAGGTGGGATTCTACGCCACGCCGGACATGGCCACGGGCGTGGCGGTGGCCCAGGGGTATGCCTACGTGGCCAATGGGGGACATGCTGCCAGTCTGCTGGTGTTGGACGTCGTGGACCCGACCCACCCGGTGCCAGTTGGCTCCACCACCGAGCCGAGCCAGGCCGTAGTGGTGGACGGGCGCTACGCCTATGTGGTCGCCTGGGAGCATGGCCTGCGGGTGGTAGACGTGTCGAACCCGGCCAACCCGACACAGGTGGGCCTCTACGACACAACGCCGCCAACCCTGGGCGTGGCGGTGTCCGGAACCTACGCCTACCTGGCCAACTGGGGTGCCGGCTTGCACGATGTGAACGTCTCGGACCCGGCGCACCCGGTGGAAGTAGGCTTCCTCGAGGGACTGGGGTGGTACAGACGTGTGGCGGTGGCTGGGGGCTACCTCTATGGCGCCGCCGGCTGGGGCGGTCTGAGAGTGGTGGACATCGCCGACCCGGCGCACCCGGCCGAGGTCGGAGTATACATTACGCCGGGGCATGGCGAGGACGTGGCCGTGGCCGGCAGTTACGCCTATGTGGCCAACGCGGAAGAGGGCCTGCGGGTGGTGGACGTCTCGGACCCAACGAACCCGGTCGAGGTCGGCTTCTACGACACGCCGGGATATGCCACCGCCGTGGCGGTGTCCGGCGGCTACGCCTTCATCGCTGACTCCCAGGCTGGGTTGCGGGTGGTAGACGTCTCTGACCCGGCGAACCCGGTCGAGGTAGGGTTCTACGACACACCGGGGTACGCCACCGCCGTGGCGGTGTCCGGCGGCTACGCCTTCATCGCTGACTCTCAGGCTGGATTGCGGGTGCTAGACGTCTTGGACCCGGCGAATCCGACCCAGGTGGGTTTCTACGACACGCCGGGTGATGCCCAGGGGGTGGCACTGACCGGGAGCTACCTCTATGTGGCCGATGGGTTTGGTGGCCTGCGGGTGCTGGACGTCTCGGACCCGGCCGCTCCTACAGAAGTGGGCTACTACGACTCGCCGGGTTATGCCATGCATGTGGCGCTGGCCGGGGTGCACACCTACGTCGCCGACGAAAATGGCGGGCTGCTAATCCTGCACTTTGGGAAGCGGATCTACCTGCCCCTTGTCTCGCGCTAGTAGAGGAGGAGGTCTGATGTTTAGATTCCAGGAAGATGGTAAACTGGTTCACATCACCTTGTGGTCGCTTGTTCTTATACTGTCGCTGGTCGGCTGTACGTCCGTCTTGGGTAGGCCCGTTCAGCCCACGCCAACAGAAGCCGAACTGGGAGCTATCGAGCAGGAGGTAAATCAGCTTGTTCACGAACTGGGATTCCCGTTCTCAACCGCTGTTGATGTTGAAGGGAACCGGGTCGTGTTGTGGGTCACAGATCGTGCACAATTTGAGGCCGCCCTGCAAAACGCCGGCCGGCAACTGCCCGAGCACGTGGAGGTGGTTGTAGTGAATCAGCCACCGGTTCAGGCCCCGGCTGGCATCACCCCAGTACCTGATGTAGCTTTTCCCCAGCTACGAGCACGCAGCACAATACACTTTGATTTAGGTCCTCTCCAGGGGAAACTACTCATCAAGGGTGGCTGCTTGCGGGTCAGCGAGAGGGATGAAGAGGCAGGACGCCTGATCATCTGGCAACCCGATTATTTCCTGAACAATAATCAGGGCACTGTCGAGGTACTGGACAGGGAAGGCAAGGTGGTGGCGCGTGTGGGTGAACCGATCAGCCTGACAGCGGCCGGAGTGACAGATTGGGAACGCCAATTGCGCGAGCCGTTGCCGGAGCAGTGTCCAGGGCCCTACTGGGTGATGGACGGAATCGTGTACAAGTAGCATTAAGGAGAAAGTTTTGAAGCAGAGCGGTCTCCCATGCCCGCGAATCGGCGGCGTGGGAGCCGCCTCCGCTAGTAATTTTCCAAGTAGCATTGAGGAGGAAGACAGGTGCACATCAGACAAATGATAGCGATCTTTTCCGTAATGGTGCTAACAGCGCTCCTCGCAGCATGTGGCCCGCAAGAAACGGCCCATCTGCCGGTCTCAGAGACCCCGACCTTAGCCCCTCTCCGAATCCTCGACGACACCGAGTGGGCGCTCGCCTCCCTGAACGGCAACAGCCCGGTTGAGGGCTCAGCCATCACCCTGGCCTTCTATCCGGAGAGCTACATGCAAGGGGATGCAGGCTGCAACTCGTACGGGGTAGACTATATCGCCGACGGCAACCGGTTCCAGGTCCCTGAGATCCACCGGACGCGGGACACGTGTGATGCGCCGGACATCATGCAGCAAGAAGCTGCTTTCTTCGAGGCACTGGCCAAGGTTGCCGCCTACCGGGCGACGGAGGAGCGCCTGGAGTTCGACGACGCCCAAGGCCGCACGATCCTGGCCTTTGCCAGGGTACCGCCACCCACAACCGGGAGTGTCCTTCCTGGCACCAGGTGGGTGCTCACGTCGCTGCGGGGCCAGCCCCTCCTGCCGGGCACAACCATCAACCTGGAGTTCGGAGAGGCTTGGTACAGCGGCTACACGGGCTGCAACAACTACGGAGGTGGGCCTGACAGCGGCAAGTACACCGCGACCGACGAGGGGATCCTGAAGATCATCGGCATGGCAGTTACCGTCCAGGCGTGTCCCGCAGGTGTAGGCGAGCAGCAGGAGGCATACCTTGAATCGTTCTTGAGCGCGGCTGCCTACCGCCTCGTCGGCGACCGCCTGGAGATCCAGGACGCCACTGGGAAGACGGTCCTCATCTACGCCCGGCAGCCCGAATGTGCCGAAGAACCTGCAAACCTGGAGGGCACCGGCTGGCAGCTCGTCTCAGTGGACGGCCAGGAGCCCATGGAAGGCTCGGCCACCACCCTCGCCTTCCTCAACGACAAGTGGCTCGTTGAGTACTCCAAATGCGAGGCGTACATCAAGGCCTACCAGGCGGCTGGTCACGAGCTGGACCTTGTGTTCGAGGCCTGGTTGGGGCGGACCTGCCAGTACGAGGGGGGCCAGGGTGCCATCACGCTGGGGGCGCCGAGCGATTATTGCCTGACGCAGGGCCGGCTCCAGATCACGACGGTGCCCGGCCAGGTGTTCGTCTACGAACCCCTGTCCGAGGCAGTCCGGCCCGTCCTCGAGGGCCCAACCTGGACACTGCTGGCCGCTGTCGAAGAAAGACGGCCTGAAGGACTGCCCGTCCCGGTGCCGGACCCGAACCCGGTGCTGGAGGGGACCGAGATCACCCTCACTCTCGAAGACGGCACGGCGGGCGGTTCGGCGGGCTGCAATGCCTACGGCGCAGCATACACCCTGGACGGCACCTCGCTCGCCTTCGGAGAGGTCGTCGCCACGGAGAGGGGTTGTCCGACCCCCGACGTGATGGAGCAGGAGCAGCGCTACCTGACGTGGTTGCAGGACGTGACGGGCTATCACATCTATGGCCGGCAACTCTGGCTGATGGTATGCGATGGACGAGCCCTGGTTTTCGCTGTGAAGGCTTGAAGCCACGACCTGACAGAGCTGATAGAGGAGACTACTTCATCCCGACGGGTGGGTCACATTCCCCACCCGTTTTGCATTGAGTTTGCGCTTTTGAGCTTAAGATGATAAAATATCAGCGTATACTTGTATCTCTGCGACTGGAGGAAACAGACAACGATGATCGTCCGCCCTGCCGAACTGGTTGACCTGAAGGCTTGCCTGGATATAGACCACTCCTACGTGACCGACCACGTCTGGCAGATGGAAGAAAGCGAGGGGCCCAGCGAAGTTACGGTGATTTTCCGCACCGCCAGATTGCCGCGGTCCATGCGGGTCAGGTACCCTAAGGAATACGATAATCTATTGGCAAGCTGGCGGCGGGGCGAGTGCTTCCTGGTCGCCGAAGAAGATGGCCAGGTACGAGGCTATCTGGACCTGTCTGTGCAAGCCTGGCATCTTACGGGCTGGGTGGACAACCTGGCTGTCGCCAGGGACTATCGTCGCCGGGGCATCGGAACGGCCCTCCTGAAGAAGGCCACCGACTGGTCTCGCCAGCGGGGACTCATGAGACTGATGTTGGAGGTCCAAACCAAGAACTATCCCGCCATCTGTTTCTGCCAAAAGAACGGCTTCGCTTTCTGCGGTTTCAACGATCGCTACTACACCAATCAAGACATCGCTCTGTTCTTCGCACGTGGTATTTAGCTTAACCAGAAACCAGGTTTCTAGCTGAAAAGCGGGGGAAGAAACCTGGTTTCTCCAGAATTGGAGAACGTAGTGGAAATCTCTCTCGATCTGCCCTCAATACTGGCCTTCGCTAACCTGATCCTGTCCTCGGCCATCGTCATCGTCTCCTTCTCTCTGCTGGTCTACATCCTGACCCACAACCTGCGCAGTTCAGTGGCCCGCTCGTTCTGTGCCCTCATCGCCTTCGTCACCGTCGTCTACGTAGGCGACGTCGCGCTCTCCGAAATCGAGACCCTGGAGGCAGCCATCCCCTGGCTGCGCTTTCAGTGGCTGGGCATCGCCTTTGTCCCGGCTGCCTACCTCCACTTCTCCGATGCCCTCCTCAGGACAACCAATCTGACCGCACCCTGGCGCCGCTGGGCGGTCCGCGCCAGTTATCTCATAAGCGCTGCCCTTTTTGGACTGGCCGTGTCTACCGATCTCCTGGTTCACGACGGGCAGCACCTGCCCCAAATTTCCCACCTGGCCGCCGGCCCACTCTTCTGGGTGTTTGCTCTCTACTTTGTGCTCACCGTGGCCTGGGGAGCACAAAATATCCGACGCGCTCGCCGACGTTGTCTCACCTCAACCTCCAGGCGGCGCATGACCTACCTGGGTATGGCCTTCGCTGCTCCAGGCCTGGGCGTTTTCCCCTATCTGGTGGTGGCCAGCATGCCCTCCCCCCTCGTGTCGGGGATCGTCCTGCTTCTCTCCCTGGTCGGCAACGTCGGCGTGGCCCTGATGATCGTGGTCATGGCCTACAGCGTGGCCTACTTCGGCGTCCTCACCCCCGACCGCGTGATCAAGCACAGCCTGATCCATTACCTGCTCAGAGGCCCTTTCGTGGCCACCTGCGTCGTCATCGCCATGTTGACTATCCCCAGGGTAAGTCGCATCCTGGGACTGCCCCGCGACACGGTGCTCATCTTCACCATCGTCGGCCTGATCGTCGTGCTGCAGATTTTCATCAACCTGGCCAAGCCGTTCATTGACCGCCTCATCTACCGCCAGGACCGCGAGGAGATCACCTGGATCCAGGAGCTGGACAAACGGCTGCTGACCACCACCGACTTGAGGCAGTTCCTGGAGAACGTACTGGCTGCGCTCTGCGAGCTGCTCCGGGTTCAAAAGGGCTTCGTGGCAGTGATGGCCGGAGGAGAGCCCCACGTGGAGGTCTTTTGTGGCCCGCACCTGAGCGGGGGAGCAGAGGAGCGGGGGAGCGGGGGAGAATTCACCTCTGCACCTCCGCACCCTAGCACCCTTGCTCAGTTGGCCCAATCCCCGTCCAACAACGGGGCATTGGATAACAGCGATTTCATCGTTCGCGACGGCTACTGGCTCTTGCCCCTGCGGACAGGGGACCGGGAATCCACTCTGGGTGTTTTGGGAGTGGACGAACGCTGCCCCCAGCCAGACCTGACCGAGGACGAGCTGGAGGTGGCCCGCGTCTTGATAGCTCAGGCCGAGTTGGCTCTGGAGGATCAACACCTGCAGCAAGGCGTCTTCACTGCCCTGCGGCGCATCATCCCCCGCATCGAACGCATCCAGCGCTGGCGAGGCACTGTGCGCTACCTCGGCTCGCCGGGGCTAGAGACCATCGAGGAGGGTCCCCTCTACGGCCCCGATTTCCAGCAGTGGGTCTGGGATGCGCTCAGCCACTACTGGGGCGGCCCCAAGCTGACCAAGAGCCCTCTCCTCAAGCTCAAAGTGGTACAGCGAGCCCTGGAGGAGCAAGGAGGCAACCCGGCCAGGGCTCTGCGCTCCGTCCTCGACCGGGCCATAGAGTCCCTCAGGCCCGAGGGCGAGCGGCACATGACCACCGCCGAGTGGATATTGTACAATATCCTGGAGCTGAAGTTCATCCAGGGCTTGAAGGTCAGGGACATCGCCATGCGCCTGGCCATCAGCGAATCGGACCTCTATCGTAAGCAGCGAGTGGCCATCAAGGAGATAGCGAAAACGATAGTCAACATGGAACAGGGAGTAACCGTGGGGGCCGGAAGTGAAGCTGGGGCTTCCCCCCCTGAAGATCTGCATTTGGAAAGGAGGTGAAGCAGAGCGCACTTTAAGAAACTTTGCATTTTTAAGCTGGAAACGAGAACGTATTGAGTTTTGGGACAGGTTCTCACCAAGGAGAAAGGCAAACCATGAATCGGGAATCAGAGTTGCGCAGAGCTCTTGGAAAAGCGCCATTAGAAGAAGGCTATTGGCAAGCACTTTTACAACAAGGAGAGAAGCCCACCAACGCTGCACCGCCCGCGGAAGGGGACGAGGTCTGGCACGGACTGTCCGCAGGATCAGGCCCAGGCCAGACCGAGCAGCAAGTTCACGACCAACTAGACCCCGAAGAGAGCGACTCTCGCTTTCACGAAGAGATACAACCTGAAAATGCCTGGCAACTGGCCCAGGCAAGCTTCGAGAACGGTGAGATCTTAGAGCTGGAGGTCATGGATTACAACCGTGGGGGCCTGTTGGTTCAGTTGAACGGGTTGCGAGCCTTTGTGCCAGCCTCCCAGCTCGTAGATTCACCAAATCACCTGGAATACGAAGAGAGGGATGCTAAACTGGCCAGCCGAGTGGGAGATAACCTTTCGCTCAAGATCATTGATCTGGATAAAGAGCGCAACCGGCTTATACTCTCGGAACGAGCAGCGCTGTCCAACGAAAAGCGAGAAGCGAGACTACTGGCTGAGCTATGCGAGGGCGATATCAGGCGGGGACGGGTCACCAATCTTTGCTCCTTCGGGGCCTTCGTAGACCTGGGAGGAGTGGAAGGGCTGATTCACGTCTCCGAGATGTCCTGGGGGCGGGTGAGGCATCCAGGCGACGCCATCCAGAGCGGGGATGAAGTAGAGGTCTACGTTATCAACGTAGATCGGGAAAAGAAAAAGATTGGCCTCAGCCTGAAGAGGCTACAGCCAGACCCCTGGACCACCGTGGAGGAGCGCTACCAGGTGGGCCAACTGGTGGAGGGCACTATCACCAACGTGGTCAGCTTCGGGGCCTTTACCCGTGTCGAGGAAGGCTTGGAAGGCCTGATCCACATCTCCGAGTTGGCCGAGGGGAATTTCCTCCACCCCCGCAAAGTGGTTAAGGAGGGCGATGTGGTCACCACACGGATCCTGAACGTTGACAGCGCTAACCACCGCCTGGGGCTCAGCCTGCGACAGGCTGGTAAATCCGTAAATTCGTAAACTCGTAGATGGAAAATTACTAGCAGAGGCAGTTCCCACGCCGCCGATTCGCGGGCATGGGAGCCCGCTCTGCTTCAAAATTTCCATCTACTGAAACTTGTAGACTCGTGGTTACGACCTACGAATCCCGAATCTACGAGCCTACGAATCCCTAATCTACCAACCATGGCGCGTAAAAAAACTAAGAGAGAATCCTTCTGGAAACAACTGAACACTAGCCTCAAACCTCTCCAGCGAGAGATCCTGGGCCTTCTGGTGCTGGCCCTGGCAGTAATCACCCTCCTTGGCCTGTTCTCCATCACCTCTGGCGCGCTGAGCGACTGGTGGACCGGGCTTCTGCGCCGTATCTTCGGCCTGGGGGCCTATCTCGTGGCCCTGGGTCTGGCCATCGCCGCCATATCCCTGCTGCTCAGCAATCTGGGGCAAGAGCTTAAGCCTGATTGGAAGACCATCATCGGCCTGGAGACCATCTTCGTCGCTGGCCTGGCTCTCATCCACCTGCTATCCTTCAGCCAGGATCCCTGGCGACTGGCGGAAAGCGGCAGAGGTGGTGGCTTCGTGGGCTGGGCTGTATCCAGCCTGCTGATCGGTGTCCTGGGATGGCCCATCGCCCTGTTGATACTCCTGGCTATCTTCAGCCTGGGGATAGCCATAACCTTCGACCCTTCGGCCTTGCTCAGGGCAGGTCTCTCTCGGGTCAATGTTAAGATAGTAGCTGAGGCAGCCATAGCCAGCGCTCTTTCCCTCTACGAGCGCCTTACCTCCCCCTCAGCCCTTCGACGGGGCTCAGGGCAGGCTTTGGGCGGGGAAGGAGGGGCGCGGACGGCCCCGCCACCGCTGGAAGAGCACGAGCAACCGCCAACAGAGGTGATCATCAGGGGGCCAAAAGCTCCTGATTCTGCCATCGTCCCCCAGCAGGAGGCAAAGCCCAGAGAAAAGCCGAGGCCCTCTGCCCCCAGGAAGCGAGAGGCCAACCTGCCCCCTCTCGATCTGCTCGACCAGTCCTCGCCCCAGGCCTTCAGCCAGGAAGATGCACGTCGTCGGGCCAGGGTCATCGAGGACACGCTACTTAGCTTTGGGGTGCCAGCCAGGGTGGTCGAGATCAGCCAGGGGCCAGTGGTCACTCAGTTTGGTGTCGAGCCGGGATACATCGAGGGAACAGGGGCCGATGGCAGCATCAGGCGAAGGAAGGTTCGGGTGAGCAAGATCACCTCGCTGGCTAACGATCTGGCTCTGGCTCTGGCCGCCTCTCCCATTCGCATCGAGGCCCCTGTGCCCGGCCGCCCCATAGTCGGAATCGAGGTGCCCAACGCGGAGACGTCGCTGGTCTCACTGCGAGGGGTGATGGAATCCAAAGAGTTTCGCCGCCTGGACTCCAGGCTCAAAATCGCCCTGGGGCAGGGGGTGGCTGGTCAGCCGGTGGTAGCGGACCTGGCTACCATGCCTCACCTCCTCATCGCCGGAGCAACCGGCTCGGGCAAATCCGTCTGTATCAACGCCATCACCACCTGCCTGGTCTTCAACAACCCTCCTGAGGACCTGCGCCTGGTGATGATAGACCCCAAGAGGGTGGAGCTCAGCCGCTTCAAAGGTCTCCCTCATCTCTTGAGTGGTGTGGAGCACGAAGCGGAGCGGGTCATCGGGGTGCTCAAATGGGTCACCCGGGAGATGGACGAGCGCTACAAGAAGTTCGCCCAGGCGGGGGCCCGTCACATGGAGGACTACAATCGCCAGGTGAAGTCCCGTCGCGACCGCCTGCCTTACATCATCGTCATCGTTGACGAGTTGGCCGATTTGATGCTATTTGCGCCCGACGAGATAGAGTGGCTGATATGCCGCATCGCCCAGATGGCCCGGGCCACGGCGATTCACCTGATCATCGCCACTCAGCGGCCCAGCGTGGACGTGGTAACGGGGCTGATCAAGGCCAACTTCCCGGCCCGCATCAGCTTCGCCGTGACCTCGCAGGTGGATTCCCGCGTGATCCTCGATTCGGCCGGGGCCGAGAGCCTGCTGGGGGAGGGAGACATGCTCTACCTGGCCTCGGACTCCAGCAAGCTGGTCAGGATTCAGGGCTGTTTCGTATCCGACGAGGAGATAAGACGGGTGGTCGAATTCTGGCAGGCCAGGGCTGAGCCAGATTGGCTCCGAGAAGAAGAGCCGCCCTGGGAGGAGATAATGGAGGCGGAGGAGGAAGATGATCTCCTGAAAGAGGCCATCGAGTTAGTAAAAAAGTATAATCGTGCCTCGGCCTCCTTTTTACAGCGGAAGTTGCGCGTTGGCTATCCACGGGCATCTCGCATCATAGATCAACTGCAGGAGCGGGGCATCATAGGCCCCCTGGAAGACGATGGGCGCTCTCGCGAGGTGCTCATCAGCACAACAAAGGAGGAGAGAAAGCATGGCCAAGAAGAGCAGAAAGCCGCAAAAAGCCAAGAAGGATACAGTTGAGGTCAAGGGTACGGTGGTAGAAGCCCTGCCCAACGCCATGTTTCGGGTCGAGTTGGAGACTGGACACGAGGTTCTGGCCCACATCTCGGGCAAGATGAGGATGTATTATATCCGCATCCTGCTGGGCGATAAGGTGCTGGTAGAGCTATCGCCCTACGATCTGACCCGCGGTCGCATCATTTATCGTTACAAGAAGTGAGGAGAAATGATCTACATTGGCACAAGTGGCTACAGTTACGATGACTGGGTAGGCCCTTACTACCCATCGGATCTACCCAGGCAGGAATGGCTCTCGTTCTATGCTCAGGAGTTCCAAACCAGCGAGATCAACTTCACCTACTATCGGGTCCCCAGCCCCCGGACGCTGGAGCAGATGGAAAAGGAGACGCCTGGGGGCTTTATTTTCACCGTCAAGGCAACCCAGCAAATGACCCACGAGCGAGAGGATAACACAGAGGTCTTCGCCAGGTTCTGTGCGGCGTTAAGACCTCTGTTAGAAGCCGATAAATTCGGCTGCGTCCTGGCTCAATTCCCCTACTCTTTCCACAACAACGAGAAGAGCCGGGAGTATCTGCGCGTTTTCCGCGAGCGGATGGGCGAGCTGCCCGTGGTGGTGGAGTTCCGCAACAGGGAATGGATCTCGCCACAGATCTTTGACCTGCTGCGCGAGCTGGGTTTGGGTTTCTGTTGCGTGGATCAGCCGCGCCTCAAGGGGCTGATCCCGCCCATCGCTGAGGTCACCGGCCCGGTGGCCTACGTGCGTTTTCATGGCCGCAATGCTGCCAAGTGGTGGCAGCACGAGCAGGCCTGGGAGCGCTACGACTACAGCTACACCACCGAGGAGCTCTCCGAGTGGGTGCCCAAGATCAAGAGCCTGGACGAGCAGGCGCAGATGACCTTCGCCTTCGCCAACAACCACTGGCAGGGCCAGGCCGTGGATACCGCGCGGCAGCTCAAGCTGTTGCTGACGCCCTTAACAGAAAGAGAGGGCACACATGCCTTGGAAACGAGCAGATTACGCTGATGTACGCCCTCAAATGCAGCCGGGCGATGTGATCGCCTTTTCCGGCAAGGCCCATGTCCCTGAGATCATTAAGTGGGCAACCTGCTCTAACGTTTCTCACGTAGGCGTCATCTTTCAGTCCAGACTATTGATAGAGGGTGAGCGCCAACATCAGATCATGGAATCCACATTGCTCAATGGATTCCTGGGAGTAGTAATCAGCCGCCTGGACGATCGCCTCGAATCCTATGAGGGCAACGTATGGTGGCTTCCCCTCAGCGATTCTGTCCGAAGAAAAATGGACCTGGAGAAATTCCAGACTTTTCTGCTGGAGCAGGAAGGCAAACCATACGATGTGGCCCAGGCCATCAAATCTGCTCTCGATACCCACGAGGAACATCCCTTGCTGGGACGAATGACGTACAACATCGAAGACTTCTCCCAGCTTTTCTGCTCCGAACTGGTGGCCGCCGCCCTGGAGGCCAGCGGAGCGATATCCCACCTCAATGCCTCCGAAGTCACCCCTATTGACCTCTGCAGGTTTTCCATCTACAAGCCAGATTATCACCAACTGAAGGGAGAAAAAGAGCTTATCGAGGGCTACAACACCCTGGCTCCTGAGGGGTGGGGTGAATAGCAAAGCTTTGGTCGAAAGTGACTGGCGGGATCGGTATGAATGGCCCACCGAGGACACGTGGGTGGTTGACGTAGCGCGATGGGTGGTGAACACCTTTCTGCGAACCGCCTGCAAAGTCAACGTGGTGGGGCTCGACAAAGTACCTCTAACAGGCCCCCTGATCTTGGCCACCAATCACCTTCATTCCTTCGACGCTTTCCTCCTGGCCGCTTTTTTCCCCAGGAAGATCATGTTCCTGACCCGCGCCAGCGCCTATCGGCTTCCGCCCGTGGGTTGGTTTCTGCGCATGTGCGGGGCCTTTCCTATCAAGAGAGGAGAGGCAGATCAGTGGAGTCTTGACTGGTCGTTGGAGATTCTGAAACAAGGCAAAGTGGTAGGTATCTTCCCGGAGGGTCGGTGTCAACGCAGCAGTGAAATGGCGCTGGCAAAGACCGGTGTGGCTCTTCTCGCTTGCAGAGCAGGCGCACCGATCCTGCCTGTGGCCATGCCAGGCTTCTTCCCTCTTCATACCAAGGAGTTTACAAGCTGTGAAAACGACAGAAAGAAGCGTTTTCGTCGCCCGCGAGCGCGAACTCGCCCAACTGAACCATTCTCTCGACAAAACCATCGCCGGCCAGGGCCAGGTGTGCTTCGTGACCGGCGAGGCCGGCAGCGGCAAGACCGCCCTGGTCACTGAGTTCGCCCACCGCGCCGAGAATGCCCATCCCGACCTCATCGTCGCCATCGGCAACTGCAACGCCCGGACAGGCGTGGGCGACCCGTACCTGCCCTTCCGCGAGGTACTGGGCTTGCTAGCCGGCGATGTCGAAGCCAAGCTGGCCCAGGGCACTATCACTCAGGAGAACGCCAACCGGCTGCGAGGTTTGCTCCGCTGGTCGTGGAATGCACTGTTGGAGTTCGGTCCCGACCTGATTGACATTTTCGTGCCGGGAATCAAGGTGGCGACGAAGGTAGCGAAATTCGTGGCCGACCAGACCGGCATGCTAGACAGGGTGGAGAAGCTGACGGAGCGGAAAACTCTTCGACAAACTCAGGATAGGGTTCTGGAGCAAAGCCACATCTTCGAGCAGTACACCAACGTCCTGCGGGCAATGGCGGCGAAGCAGCCGTTGATGCTGGTGCTGGATGACCTGCAGTGGGGCGACACGTCTTCCATCAGCCTGCTGTTCCACCTCAGCCGGCGCATCGGAGACAGCCGCATCCTGCTCGTGGGCACTTATCGGCCAGACGAGGTGGCCCTGGGACGCGCTGGGGAACGCCACCCCCTGGAACCTGTGCTCCACGAGGTAAAGCGATACTACGGCGACGTCTTCATGGACCTGAGCCAGGCCGGAGAGGCCGAGGGCCGGCAGTTCGTGGATGCTTACCTGGATACCGAGCCCAATCGGTTGGGCGATGACTTCAAGCGAGCGTTGTTCGGCCATACCGGGGGACACCCTCTGTTTACCATCGAGTTGCTGCGGGACATGCGGGAGCGGGGCGACCTGACCCTGGATGAGGAGGGTCAGTGGGTCGAAGAGCCCGCCCTGGACTGGGGCACCCTGCCCGCGCGGGTGGAAGGGGTGATCGAGCAGCGCATCGGTCGGCTGGAGGAGGAGTTGCGGGAGGCACTGACGGTGGCCAGCGTGGAGGGGGAGGACTTCACGGCTCAGGTTGTAGCCCACGTGCAGGAGGTGGACGAACGCCACCTGGTGCGCCGGCTGACCCGGGAGCTGGACCGGCAGCACCGTCTGGTGAAGGAAGTGGGCGTTGAACACGTGGGGAGCCAGCGGCTGTCCCTCTATCGCTTTCAGCACAGCCTGTTTCAGAGATACCTGTACAACAACCTGGGCCAGACGGAACGGGAGTTGCTCCACGAGGACGTTGGGGTGGTGCTGGAGGAGCTGTACGGGGATCAGGCGGAAGAAATCGCCCTGCAGTTGGCGCGGCACTTCCAGGAGGCGGCGATGACGGAGAAGGCGGTCCACTATCTACGCCTGGCAGGGGAGAGGGCCCTGCGGCTATCCGCCTACGACGAGGCCATTGCCCTCCTCACCAAGGGACTGGAATTGCTCCAGGCTCTGCCGGAGACACCCGAGCGCAGAGGGCAAGAACTCCAACTGCAAATCGCCCTGGGCACTCAGTTGGCGCTGACCAAGGGCCTGGCGGCGCCAGAGGTGGCGGGAGCTTACACGCGGGCGCGGGAGCTATGCCGGCGAGTGGAGGAAACGCCCCAACTCTTCCCCGTGCTGTTTGGACTCTGGAGGTTCTACGATGTTCGGGCAGAGTTGCAGGCAGCCCATGAGATTGGGGAACAGCTCATGCGTCTGGCCCAGCAAGTAGGAGACCTTACGTTCCTCCTGCAGGCTCACTTTTCACTGGGGGTGACCTCATATTGGTTCGGGGAATTGACCTCAGCCCGGGCCCACTTCGAGCAGGCCATGTCTTTCTACGATTCCCAGCAGCAGAACTCTTACCTGGTTCTCTTCGGGCACGACCCTGGGGGGGCGTGTTATTCCTTTGCCGCCCTGGTGCTGTGGAGTCTGGGGTATCCGGATCAGGCGCTAGAGAAGAGCCACCAGGCCCTGGCCCTGGCCGAGGAGCTGGCCCATCCCTTCAACCTGGCCTGGGCCCTGTGCTTTGCAGCCATGCTCCATCAGTACCGTCGAGAGGGGCAAGCGACAAAAGAACGGGCAGAGGCAGCGATGGCCCTCTGTACCAAGCATGGGTTTCCGCAGTGGCTGGCAGTGGGAAGGATGATGCAGGGCTGGGCGCTGGCCCAGGGAGAGGCGGGGATCGAGCAGATGCGTCAGGGCCTGGCCGCCTGGCGGGCCACGGGGGCAGAGCTGGGGCGCCCAGGGTTCCTTGCGCCTGTGGCTGAGATGCATTGGAGACTGGGGCAAACTAAAGAGGGGCTCTCCGCCGTGGCCGAGGGGCTGGAAGCGGTCGAGAGGCACGGGGAGCGCTTGTGGGAGCCAGAGCTACATCGTCTCAAGGGGGAGTTGCTACTACCCCAGGCTGAGCATGAGGCTGAGGCGTGCTTTCGCCAGGCCATCGAGATAGCCCGCCGGCTGCAGGCGAAATCATTGGAGCTGCGGGCGGCGATGAGCTTGAGCCGTCTGTGGCAGGGACAGGGCAAGCGAGAGGAAGCCCGACAAATCCTGGCCGAGATTTACGGCTGGTTCACCGAGGGGTTTGACACTCCAGACCTGAAAGAGGCGAAGGCGCTGCTCGAAGAACTCTGATCACGAGTCCTGCCAACGATCTCGGCCTCCATTAGGTCGGGGCCCTGACAGCCAGCATCGCTGGCACACAAGCCGCTGCCTGGCTGCGTGTCTTGCGGTCCCCTCCAGACGAAGATGTAGTCAATCCGCTTTCCCGTATCCTCGTTCTTGTTGCTACACCGCGTTCCGCTCTGTGAGTCGGGATGGAGTTCTCGAAAGGCATCGATCACGGGCACCGGAGAGCTGGTATAGACACAGACGGCGCTATTTGGGGGATGACACACCCCTTCTTTCAGATACCGAATCGGTGCGCTGTCTTCGGTTGTGTTGAAGTCACCTGTGATGATGAAATAATCATCGTGGCTTCGTTCGTTGATTCTCTCGGTGAGGAGTAGGACACTGCGCCATCGCGCCAAGTCCGGATCGTCTGCACCCCCATTGTGATTGAGGTGCAGGTTATACACATAAAACCCTTTTCCCGTTGACTTCTCCAAGAGTCTCACCCAGGTTGTCATGCGAGGTGGGTCGATGTTCCCCCAACTGTCTCCTCCCTTCGAAGCATTGTCTGGAGTTTCTGAAAACCAGAAATGCCCCGATTCGTTAAGCTCGAACCTATCCTTTCGATACAGAATTGCCACAGACTCGCCGCTCCGGCCTCCGTCGTTACGTCCAGCTCCAAAGTAGTCATATCGAGGAAGGGCCGCAACGAGTTCCTCGACCTGCCATATGTACGCCTCCTGCAATCCCACCACATCAGGATCATTCAAGCCTATTGTACGAATAACCAGGTCTTTCCTGCCAGACCAACCGGGCAAGTCCCTAGCGTCGCTGGACGCATCATGGAAGATATTGAAGCTCAAGACCTCGACGCGGTTTGTCAGAGCAGCCTTCAGGACCCGAGCAGTGTTGCTGACCGGCATACAACCAACCGCAGCAAGTAGCAGTATGAGAACTAACAGGCGTACCCGTTTCATCGTGGTTTCCCCCATTCGATCTCTGACATGCGACCCTGAATCGCCTTACTGCCTCCACCGATATCTCTCAAAATCATCCCGGCAGTGCCAGTACACCAGCATCAGGTAATCGTCTTTTGTCTTGTGTGCGGTGACGACCCCCAGGCCACTGTCGTAAGCGATACCCCCGGACACGTCTAGCATTCTCATCGCAGAAGGATCTCCTGAGCCAGTCACGTTGCTGCTTTCTATGGTTGGGTGACCATCGTCCATTATGTAACCGTACAATACTTTTAGTCCCTTGGCACTCTGCTGCCAGTCCCCGTCGACATCCCTGACTTCGCGGGCCACCCCTTTGCCCACAATGACAAACCCGGGGCGGTTCTTCCAGTAAAGACTGGAGATAGATGCTCTCTCCCAATCGGCCTCCCTGCCGACAAGATAATCCTCGCCGTCAACCGTGTCGATCTGGCCTCTGAGTGTCAGCATTCCGTCGGGAGTAACCTCCCAGGAGTAGATCCTCAAATGCCGACCTTCCTTTGTTACGGCCACGACATAGTAGCCGCCTATGTAATCCGGTTGCGAATAGTCCAACCTCTTCACGGCAGTCATGTCCAAGAGCTTCTCGTCAGCGCGAATGGACGTTACCGAATGGAATTGGCGTGCGCTCCCCGTCCAGCTCTCACTGGCAAGGCGCCAGCCTGTGGAGTACTGCGCAACGTAAACCAGGATATCCTCGTAGGCTGTCGTTATGCCGATGCTGTGATCGTACAGCTCCTCACTGACGATCTCGTTGCAGAGTAGTCTGATCTTGGGAGCAGAGAAATCAAGCTCAAAGATGGCCAGCCTGTTCTTCTCATGGTGGCCTCGAAATATCACGGCCGCGTACTTCTGGTTCACAATGGTCAGGTCAAGCTCCTCCACAGCATCACAGTCTCTGCTTTCAGCAACCCACTTGTCCAATCGAGTGAGCCTGCCGGCGTGCCCCTCAGCGTATCCGTCTATTCTCCACAGAGACAACCTAAGCCAATGATCTCTACAGAGATCGAGCCCAATATCAGCATCTTCTGCCCGTTCTGCCACAACGATGTACTCGTTGCCCTGGTCATCTTTCGTTCGAGCTATCTCCATCTTGTCGAATCTTCCTCGTGTGTCACTATTCGTCTCCGACACGTAAACGCCTGCCGGAATCGCTTCCCCGCCTCCATAACTATGCCCGTCGGATACGAAGCCTGGTATCAACTTCAATCTCTCTTCGTCAGTGGCGTAGGCCACAACGAAGTTGTTGCTGGGATTCATGTCGTCGCCCAGGGTGACAATTCGCAGTGCCTGATCCTGGTCACCCTCAATCTCAAATGTGCCGATCCCGATCGTATTGTCCTTGCTGTAGTATCTATGAGTGTGGTACAGGAACTGCGGAGAATTGGGCTCGATGCCTGGCCAGGGGAGTACATCGTAGAATTCCTCTCTATCTGGCAACTGGGGTGGGGGAAATCTCTCCGGGTCGATATGTGTTAACAGCATCCGAGGGAATAGCAGCCCGAGACCGGCACCCTCAACCTGGTTGTCGTCGTGCCCTCTCACAACAAGTTCGTGATCCACATAACCAGCTGCTGTGTATTTCTTCCCGGCCTGTCCTTTGTACGTTGCCACATCCCATGAGCCACCCAGGCCAGCCCATGGCGAATTGCCGTATTCGTAGGTGCCAGGGAACTCACGTAGCCAATGCCATTCGCCGCCTGCCCAGTAGTACGGGTACGGATCTTTCCACACGAACCACTTTCCGATTCGCCTGGAGGGATGATGATCCTTCCACCCGGCGCGACCGGCGGACACGTCCATCAGAGGCAGATTGTGTTGCCACAGAGTCGATGAGTCGCTATCCTCGGCACTTCCTGACCTTGGATTGCTGATGACGCCGTGTGCCTCTTTGACTCTCAACCAGGTAGGCCACTCGTCATCCCAGATGTCACGCAGTTTCTGGCTCTCGAGCAGAGGATCTCTGGCCGGGTTGAGATACTTGTTCACCAGGAGAGCCATCACTGACCAGAAGGCGTTGCCCTGAAGATTGTCAACGTCAGGTCCTCCCGTGTTCGCTGCCTTGATGAAGTCATCCATGAAAATTTCGGCGTACTCCTGTTTGTTGGTGTCAGGGATGTCGCTTTCCAAAATCAGAATCATGCTGATCAGGTACATGAGATAGGAGTCAAAGGGCACATCTCCGAAGACCTCGACAAAGCTGGCAGATCTGCCCGCTGTGCCAGTGAGGAGGCTGAAGAAGTCGTTCTTGGGGCCACAGCCGTCCTCATCGAAGTCGAGTATCTCGCCTCGAGACGCGTAGAGCGGAAAGGAAAAGTGGCTCACGTCGTAGCTCGAGTTTCCTGCTGACACCATGAACGGGTGTTCATAGTTCTTCGGATTTGCTGGGTATCCGAAGACGCATACGTCGGGGAAAAGGGGAACTCGACCGAGTATCCGGTCTCGCAAAGCCCTGGCCTCAAGGCACGTCGGATGGCCTGGATCTCCGACTGTATCTTCGGCCTCCAAGTAGAACATCAGGCCCAGCATGATCCCTAGCAGTTCTTCGGCACTGGCACCGCGGATGATTGGCTCACTGTTCCTATTTTCACCGGAATTGAAGAACCTGGCTTGGCGAATGATGTAGCCATTTCCTGGCCACATTTCTGAAGCAAGGAAGAACCGGACCATCCTGCGCGCATAGTCAAGGGAGTATGGACTGACACCATGGATTGCCTCCAGCGAGAACGTGGCGATTGCCATGCCGCCGTAGTAGCCGGGATTGTCACCGCCTCCCGACACAAAGTAGTACCCATCATTGCTGAGCCCAGGGTTCTTGATGGGAGCCACTACGGGAATCCACAGATAAGACTGGCTGTTGGGGAATCCTCCAGGGATATACTCTTCCGAATAGCGAGCATTCTCTACTGGAAAGGTTATCGTGGACCCATCGCTCAGGATCAGGCGAACACTCGCTCTTCCGTCGTACGTTTCTGAGCCCACGTTTGTCAAGGCGGTGGTTTGTAGCAGCCTGCCGTTGATGGTAATGTGCCGAGTAATCAGACCCTTGCGGTATATCGAATAGAGCTCATCCCCTGCGCTTTCTAATGGATCCGGCGCGGGGAGCGGTAGAGGTGCTGGCGTTGCTGTTGGTTCCGGTATTCCGCAACCTACCAGATTCACAATCAGGATAGACGCTAGGCCCAACAGGAGCCAGCGGGCAGAGCTTCGCAGTTTCATGTCAGTACCCTCCATCATGTGGTAGGAGATGTGAAGAACAAGGGACTTCTGTACGATGGTGAGCCGTCGGTTAGGGCAGGGTGCTCTATCCCCTCCTTGCTCAGAGCAGCCAGGAGGGTCCTGTACGCCTCAGGTTCTAGCACATTCCTGGCGTGATCCACCGTCTCTTCGCTGAGCAGCAGAAGAGATGCCTCATCGTGCGCGGCTGAGATTGCTCAACCGTTCGCGGTGATGCAGAAGGCAGCCCCCTTCCACTTCCCAGCGACTTTGCGGTAGACGCCGAGGTATTTCCCCTCCTCCTTGATACGACCGTCAGGGCCTTCATACTCATTAACATAGACCCCATAGTCCCACGCCATGTCACCGGAGGCGGAGATGTGGATTTGCTGGGACGTGATGTGGGTGGAGACAAAGGTCTCAAAGAATGCGTGATAGAGTTGCCTCACAGCCTCTTGCCCCTTTACCGGAGGGACACCACACAGGTGAAGCAGTGGATCATCTATCATGTCCTCCAACATTGCGTCCACGTCGTGCCGGTTCTCGGCGGCCTCTACGCGCTTGATCATTCGCGCAATCTCGAGCTTTTCAGCCTGAATGTCGATCATTTTTCCCTCTCCTTGTATGAGATACCTGGTTTATCCACATCCAATAAGGGTATCACTCGTCGATGTTGCCTCCTTTCCCGCCCGCGCCGGGCGTTGTCTGGCCCTGAACGACCTGACAGACCTTTTTCTCCAGAAAGGTGAACAGATCCTCCAGGCTGGCAAAGCCGATGCGCTGGCCGGTGTGCGGGCTCTCGATGGAAGCCCGCCAGACCGCTTCTTCTTTGCCCACCCGCCACAGGCGCAATAGGTATGAAAGATAGTCGCGTCGCTCTGGTGTGCCTTTTGGGGTGTCATGTATCATCACTGGTCATTGTGCCCTTTGCCTGAAGTATACCACACGAACGTCTCCAAAACGTTCGCAAAACGTCTCCAACAGACCTGACAGGTTCTCGAAAACCTGTCAGGTCTTGATTTGAATCCTGCCCTGTGCTGGTGTATAATATGGGCGTCGGTTGACGGTTGTATTGTTAGATAGCCAGGGGGAAGAAGCATGCCCCATCTATCCGTTCGTTTGTTTGGCCCCCTCGAGGTCACCCTCGATGGAGAAGTGGTCACGGCCTTCAAGTCGGACAAGGCGCGGGCACTGCTGGCCTACTTGGTCGTGGAAGCGGAACGCCCGCACCGCCGCGAGAAGCTGGCCGGCCTGTTGTGGCCCGAATGGCCCGAACGTGCCGCGCGCGGCAATCTGCGCCGCGTCCTGGCCAATCTCCGCCTGGCGATTGGCGACCACCAGGCAACACCCCTCTTTCTACACATCTCCCGCGAGACGATCCAGTTCAACAGCGCCAGCGACGCCTGGGTTGACGTGACGGCGTTCACCGAGCTCCTGGAAGCCAAGGGGAACCTCCAACAGTTGATCGGCCAACTGGAGGAGGCGGTCAGCCTGTACCAAGGGGACTTCCTGGAGGGGTTCTCCATCCCCGACAGTGCCGCCTTTGAGGAATGGGCACTGCTCAGCCGGGAGCGGTTCCGTCGTCTGGTGATGGTGGCCCTCCACCGCCTGGGGCGTTGTCACGAGCAGCGCGGCGACTACGAAAGTGCTCTGCGTCACGCCTGGCGACAGGTGGAGCTGGAACCCTGGCAGGAAGAAGGCCATCAGCAAGTGATGCGTCTGCTGGCCCTCAATGGCCAACGAGGGGCAGCGCTGGCCCAGTATGAGGCCTGCCGCCGGGCGCTGGCGGAGGAGCTGGGTGTCGAGCCAGCCGAAGAAACGACGAAGCTGTACGAGCAGATTCGCGATGGAGAGTTGAGCAGAGGTGCAGAGGAGCGAAGGGGCAGAGGAGAATTCGTCGCAGCCCCTCCTGCTTTTCTCACCTCTGCACCCCCGCCCCCCACCACCCCTGCTCCATTTGTCGCTCGAGAGCGGGAGCTGGCGAGGCTGTGCACCTTTTTAGAACAGGCGCTGAAGGGTCACGGCCGCGTCGTCTTTATCACCGGGGGGGCAGGCCGGGGAAAGACAGCTCTGCTAAGCGAGTTCGTCCGGCGCGCGCTGGACGCACATCCCGATCTGCTGGTCGCCAGGGGCGATTGCAGCGCCTACTCCGGGATCGGAGATCCTTATCTGCCCTTTCGTGACGTGATGGCGATGCTCACCGGTGACGTGGAAGTCCGCTGGGCAGCAGGCTCGATCAGCCGCGACCACGCCCGGCGCCTGTGGGACGTGCTGCCCCTGGCGATACAAGCATTGCTGGCACACGGCGCTTCGTTGATCGGCACCGTCCTGGCGGGTGAGGCGCTGCTTTCCCGCGCCGCCGCTCTGCCAGACCGTGCCGACTGGTTGGAACGACTGCAGGCGCTCACCGGGCGGGCACGGATTGGTCCAGTTGACCTGGAACAGAGCTTCCTGTTCGAGCAATACACCAACGTGCTACGCACCCTGGCGGACCAGCATCCCTTGGTCCTGGTCCTGGACGATGTGCAATGGGCCGACAGGGCCTCCATTGGCTTGTTGTTCCACCTGGGGCGGCGGCTTGCAGGCACAGGCAGCAGAATCTTGATTGTCTGCGCTTATCGCCTGGAGGAGGTGGCCCTGGGCCGCGCTGGCCAGCGTCACCCGCTGGAGCAGGTCTTGCACGAGTTCAAGCGCACCTTTGGCGATGTGTGGGTGGACCTGGATCGGACGGACCAGACAGAAGGCCGTAGATTTGTGGACGCCTTCCTGGACACCGAGCTCAATCGGTTGGGGGAAGGATTCCGGGCTGCATTGTTCCACCGCACCGAGGGTCATCCTCTGTTCACCGTCGAACTGCTGCGGGTGATGCAGGAGCGGGGCGATCTTGTCCGGGATGTTGACGCAGACGGCGCGTGGATTGAGGGGCCGACACTGGACTGGGAGAAGCTGCCCGCGCGAGTGGAGGCGGTGATCGAACAGCGTGTCAGCCGGCTTGACCCAGAATTGAAGCAAATCGCCAACGTGGCCAGCGTCGAGGGGGAGGTGTTCACGGCCCGGGTGGTGGCTGTCGTGCAGAAGATGGCGGAAAGACCGTTGCTGCACCAACTTTCACAGGAATTGGATGGTCGGCACAGGTTGGTGAGGGAACAGGGAGAGGTGCAAGCAGGCCCACGACGGATGGTCCGCTACAGGTTCGACCACATCCTGGTTCAGGATCATCTTTACCAGCACCTCAGCCGGGGGGAACGGCGGCTGTTGCACGGGGAAGTCGCGGCCGCTCTGGAGAGCCTTTACGAAGGACAACTGGACGAGATCGCAGTTCAACTGGCCCACCACTTCCACAGAGCCGGCGATGACAGCCGCGCCTTCCAGTATTTCACCCTGGCCGCGGAGAACGCTGCCCGCATCTATGCCAACGACGAAGCCATCGCGCATTACACACGGGCGATTGAGATCGCTGAGAGGGCCTCCACGGATGCGGCCTCGGTTGCAAAGGTGCACGGTGGGCGCGGACTGGCCTACGAAACGCTGGGGGAGTTTGAGTTGGCCCGCGCCGACCACGAAACAGCCCTGCAGGTTGCCCGCGCGGCTGGCGAACGCCAGGTGGAATGGCGCGCCCTGCTCGACCTGGGAAAGCTGTGGGCCTCTCGGGACTATAATCAGACCGGTGATTGTTTTCAGCAGGCATTGGAACTGGCCCGTCGGATGGATGATCCGGCGGTTCTGGCGGGCAGCCTGAACTGGATGGGCAATTGGTACGCCAATGGCGAAAACCTGCTGACGGCAAGAGAGTATCATCGAGAAGCCCTGGAGATCTTTGAACAGTTGGGGGACCGGCGGGGCCTGGCCACCACCCTGGACCTGCTGGGCATCGCCAACCTGTTGGCCGGTGACGTTGCCGCCGCCGTTGGGTACTACGATCGCGCCATCGCGCTTTTCCGGGAGCTGGGTGACCGCCCTCGCCTTGCTTCGAGTCTGACGGGCCGAGGAAACGGTGGCGGCGCGGCGTATAGTGCGCTGACACTGGTGCCGGTTCTCGCCCCCTGCGATGCCCGGCGCGATCTGGAAGAGGCCATTCGAATCACGCGGGAGATCGACTCGCCAGCGGGCGAAGCCTGGGCGGTCTGGTCTCTGGGTCTATGGTACGTTGTGCAGGGCCAGTATGGGCAGGCCCTGGAGGTCATCCACCGCGGGCTTGGCATCGCCTCCGAAATCGGACATCGCGAGTGGATGGTGGGCAATCGGTCCGCCCTGGGGGTATTGTACCTTGAGTTGCTCATGCCTGAGGAGGCCCAACGCCAACTCGAACAGGTGCTGACCCTGGCTGAGGAATTGCGATCCCAACACTGGATCCATCAAGCGACCGGTGCGCTTGCAGCAGTGTATTGCTTACTCAACGATCTAACGCAGGCCCAAACCTGTCTGGAAACCGTGATCTCTCCTCAAACGCCGATGGATACCATGCACAAGCGCTACTGTTGGGCCAGGCGAGCGGAACTGGCGCTTTCCCAGGGCGATCCGGCCCTGGCGCTCGAAATCGTCGAGCGCTTGATCACTTCGGCCCCCGGCATATCGCCTGGGTACGTGATCACTTTCTTGTGGAAACTGAAAGGCGAGGCGTTGAGCGCCATGGGCCATACGGAGCAAGCACATTCGTTGCTGCAAGCGGCGATAGAAAACGCCCAGGCAACAGGGGAGCGATTTCTGCTGTGGCGCATACACGCCAGTTTGGGGCGGCTGTACTGCGCCATGAACCGTCAGTTAGAAGCCGAGGAAGAATTCTCGACCGCGCGCCAACTCATCGGGGTGTTGGCAGACACCGTGCCCTATGAAACAGTGAAGGCGAACTTTCTCCACCGTGCTCACAATATGCTCAGATGCTCATCATGGTAGGGGCAGGTCTTGCACCTGCCCTGGGCACCCGCGAGGGGTGCCCCTACAACCGAAAAGAAACGCACCCAAAAGAAAAAAGGAGGAAAAAATGAACACCGTCGAATTGATCCAATACTCACTGGGCAATGCCTTCGGCATCCTGGAGCAGGTCGCCAGCGACCTGACACAGGAGCAGGCCGATTGGACGCCCCCCGGCATCGCCAACCCGATTGGTGCCCTCTACTGGCACACGATGTCGAGCGTGGACGAGATCGTGCATGGTTGGGGCATGGGACAAGCGGCCCTCAGCCAAAGCGCCGGCTGGCAAGAAAAGGTGGTCGTTGCCTCGGCGCCGGAGGAGGAAAAAGACCCTCTGGCGCAGATGCGGGCCCTCCGCGTGGACCTGCCAGCGTTGCACGACTATGCTCGTGCTGTTGCTCAAGCTGTCCAGGGTTGGTTGGCCTCCCTCACGCCGGAAGATCTGGAACGCACGATCGACACCCCTATCGGCGAACTCAACCTGGGCCAGATGCTAGAGACCTTTGTCATCTGGCACATCAACGCCCACTGCGGCGAGATCTCGGCACTAAAGGGTTGCCAGGGCGCCAAGGGCTATCCTTTCTAACGAGCGGATGATGGCAGCGATCTCATCCCTCAGGGTGGGGACGTAAGCATCCCTGCCCAGGTTGTCTACCACCAGGAGACCGCTGTGCAAATAGAGGCATGATTGGGCCAGCCTGCCACTTTGTTCTGAGACGGGGGCCGACATGGCGGCTTACGGTTCAACTGGGGTCAACGTATTATTATGTAGGCCCCATTTTCGGGCAGCACATGGCTCCTCTCCAATCAGGACAAACCGGAGCTGGATGGCCTTGTTTCCCTCTCTTGTTACGTAAACCTCGTAGCTGGCAGGGCCGGTAGGACAGTCTACCGAGTCAGGGGCTGAATCGAATACGAGGTGTGTGCCCTCAAACCAGAACTTCCCCCAATCCCTGTCCTTGCTCATGCTGATGGTGAAGGTCCCGTCCGCCTTGAGCTCCAGGTACCAATGCGGGAGGCCTGCCACTTTTGCCTGCCAACTCCAAACGCCGATCACGTCCTCAGTTGTGCTTGCCAAAACTTCCGGCGCAGGGGCAGGCGTCGCCTCCTCTGGTGTTGGCGTAGGTGGCTTCGGCGTGGGCGTTGGCGGCACCGGTGTTGGCGTCGGTGGCAGTGGTGTTGGCGTGGGCGGTATCGGCGTTGGCGTGGGCGGCACCGGTGTTGGCGTAGGCGGTTTCGGCGTGGGTGGCGGCGGCAGAGGCGTTGGCGTGGGCGGTATCGGCGTAGGGGTAGGAGACACAGGAGTTGGCGTGGGTGGTATTGGCGTGGGGGTAGGCGGCACTGGCGTGGCCGTCGGTGCAGGGCTGGCACATGCGGCCAGCAACAATAGGATCAACATCAAGCCTATCATCTGAGCTAACCATCTCGTGTGTTTCATGTCTCCTCCTTCACATCGTCATTAGTTTGCTGCTGCAGGAAGGCAAACAGCGCATCCAGGCTGGCAAAGCCCTTTCGCTGGCCGGTATGAGCATTCTCCAGGAAAGCTCGCCAGCCCGCTTTTCCCTCGTCTTTCACCTGCCACATCAGTACCTGGGAAAACTCGCTGGAGTGCGGACGCAAGTCCGCCTTGCAAGGCTCGAAGCAAGCTCGCGCCTGCACTCCAGATTCCCAATTCTCAAGTACTGATCATGGAGTCTTCTGGTCTGGCCATTTCTGGATAGAACCATCACTTTGTCCCCTTCGGCGATCAGATCATCGTCGGTGATACGTAGGGCAGGGGAATCAGCGAAGACAGGCTGGGCGTATTGCTTGAAGTGCTCCAGATCACCTTCTGCTTCGGCTTTACCACGTCAGCTTCATGCCGAGTTGCTCCGCCATCCACAGCCGGTCTTGCTCCACCCACCATTCCACGATTTTGCCACCTGAGATGCGAAGCATTTCTACCTGGTTGTACTTTATGGGCACACCTGAGACCTGCTTACCCATGAACTCCCCCTCATATGTGGCTTCGAAGGTAAGGAATTCAATGAGAATGTCCCCTTCACTGATCTCGGCGTGGACAGTTGCGCTCAGGTCTTTGAGCTTGGGAAAGAAAACCGCCCAGTTGGCAACCATTGCATCGAGTCCAACAACGTCTACTCCACCTGGATAATGGAGAACGCAATCGGTGGCAATGACCTGATCGAAGTCCTCCCATTTTCCTGTCTGGAATAGCCCGAGGAACTCGTGCATGACTTCTTTGTTCCTTGCTGCCTGGTCCGCCTGTGCTTGTAGGGTTGCCGCGACCGGTACCTCTGCCGCTTCCTCGGCGCCGGGGATGAGGAGCTTCCACCCAGGATGGATCAGACTGGGGTTCTCAATGTTGGCGAAGCTGGGATCTTCCCCATACTTGGCGTTGGTGGCAGCGACGATGGCATGATAGGCTGAGCCGTTGCCCAGGTACTTCTCCGCCAGCGCCCAGAGGTTGTCGCCTAGCTTAACCGTGTAGGTCAACCCCTCCTGGGCCGGCGGAGCAGCGCTGACCGCGCCCACTCCCAGGGTCAGCAGTACTGCGAACACTAAGAGCAAATTGACAAACGTCCTCTTGAGCATTTTCCCTCCTCATTTTTGATGGAATTTGGCTTTGGGACACTTCCTTCACGGAGCATCCCCCATTAACTCAGCAGAATTCGATATATCACCTCCTTGTGTGTGTTAACTCAGCGCACGGCTGACTTCAGTGGATCACCATAACGACTCACTCTCATTGGCGTGTCGTTGCCAGACTCGTCTTCTCATTCAACAGCACTCGCCTCGTCATCGGTTTGCTGCCGCAGGAAGGCAAACAGCGCGTCCAGGTTGGCAAAGCCGATGCGCTCGCCAGTGTGCGGGCTCTCCAGAGACGCCCGCCAGACCGCCTCTTCTTTGCCCACCCGCCACAGGCGCAATAGGTACGAGAGATAGTCGCGTCGCTCTGGTGTGCCTTTTGGGGTGTCCTCTATCATTGCTGGTCGTTGCGCCCTTTTCCCAGAGTATACCACACAAACGTCTGCAAAACGTTCGCAAAACGTCCCCAGAACAGCGTGTGGAATTTGAATCTTGTTCCTTGTTGGAGTATAATATGGGCATTGGTTGAGTGGTTGTGTTGTAGAGCGCTGGGGGAAGAAGCATGCCCCATCTATCCGTCCGTCTGTTTGGCTCCCTCGATGTCACCCTCGATGGAGAAGTGGTCACAGCCTTCAAGTCGGACAAGGCGCGGGCGCTGTTGGCCTACCTGATCGTGGAAGCCCAGCACCCCCACCGCCGCGAGAAGCTGGCCGGCCTGTTGTGGCCCGAATGGCCCGAACGAGCCGCCCACGGCAACCTGCGCCGCGTCCTGGCCAACCTTCGCCTGGCGATTGGCGACCACCAGGCGGCACCTCCTTTTCTACACATCTCCCGGGAGATGATCCAGTTTAACAGCGCCAGCGACGCCTGGATTGACGTGACGACGTTCACCGATCTCCTGGAAGCCAAGGGGGACCTGCAACAGTTGATCGGCCAACTGGAGGAGGCAGTCGAACTGTACCGCGGGGACTTTCTGGAGGGCTTCTCCATCCCCGACAGTGCCGCCTTTGAGGAATGGGCACTGCTCAACCGGGAGCGATTCCGTCGTCTGATGATGGTGGCCCTCCACCGCCTGGCACGTTGTCACGAGCAGCGCGACGATTACGAAAGCGCTCTACGCCACGCCTGGCGCCAGGTGGAGCTCGAACCCTGGCAGGAAGAAGGCCACCAGCAGGTGATGCGCCTGCTGGCCCTCAGCGGCCAGCGCAGCGCGGCCCTGGCCCAGTACGAGAGCTGTCGCCGGCTCCTGGCCCAGGAACTGGGCGTCGAACCAGCCGAAGAAACGACGAGGCTGTACGAGCAGATCCGGAATGGAAAACTGGGCAAGGGATTAGTGACTAGGGACAAGGGATTAGTGACTAGCCCCTTATTCCTTGTCCCTGGTCCCTTATCCCTTGTCCCTTCCCCTCCCTTCGTCGCCCGCGAGCGCGAGTTGGCGCAACTGGGCAGGTTTCTGGACCTGGCGCTGGCCGGCCAGGGCCGTGCCGTATTCGTCACCGGCGAAGCCGGGAGCGGCAAGACAGCCCTGGTCCAGGAATTCACTCGCCGCGCCAAGGAAGCCCACCCCAACTTACTCGTCGCCGGCGGGAACTGCAATGCTCACACAGGGATCGGCGACCCCTACCTGCCCTTTCGCGAGATCATGGGGATGCTGACCGGCGACGTCGAAGCCCGGTGGGCTGCAGGGTCCATTAGCGGAGAACATGCCCGCCGTTTGTGGAATACGTTCCCCCTGGCAGCGCAGGCGCTGGTGGAGGCCGGGCCGGACCTGATTGATACCTTCGTCCCCGGCACAGCCCTGGTGGAGCGTGCCGTGGCTTGTGCGCCCGGCGGGGCGGCCTGGCTGACCCGTTTGTATGAGCTTGTGGAGCGCAAGCCGACCGGACCCAGCGCTCCTGGCCCGCCACAGGCTGACCTTTTCGAGCAGTACAGCCAGGTGCTGCGAACCCTGGCGTGCCAGGCACCACTGGTGTTGATTGTAGACGACTTGCAATGGGCGGACCTCGGTTCGATCAGCTTGCTCTTCCATCTGGGCCGGCAGTTAGCGGGCAACCGCATTTTGATCGTCGGCGCTTACCGCCCCGAAGAGGTCGCGTCAGGCAGAGATGGAAAACGGCATCCCCTCGAGCCCGTGGTCAACGAATTCCGGCGCGCCCTCGGCGACATCGCGGTGAACCTGGATCAGGCTGAAGGCCGAAAACTTGTAGAGGCTTTCTTGGACACTGAGCCCAACCGGCTGGGGCTTCCATTCCGGGAGATGCTCTACCAGCAAACCCACGGCCATCCCCTCTTCACCGTCGAGCTGCTGCGAGGCATGGAGGAGCGAGGGGATTTGGTGCACGACCCAGAGGGGCGATGGGTTGAGGGTCCGGCGTTGGACTGGGAGACACTGCCGGCACGGGTGGAGGCAGTGATCGCGGAGCGCATGGGCCGGCTGCCGGAGCCATTGCAGGACATGCTGCAGGCAGCCAGCGTGGAGGGCGAGGTGTTCACTGCCGAGGTAGTGGCCCAGGTGCAGGCGGCCGATGAGCGGGAGATCATCCATCACCTCAGTGGCGAACTGACCAGGCAGCATCGCCTGGTGACTGCCCAAAGCCTGCAACGCGTGGGCTCGCAGCACCTGTCGCGCTATCGGTTTCGGCACTTTCTGTTCCAGAAGTACCTGTACAGCCACCTGGACCCCGTGGAGAGGGCCCATCTGCACGAGGCCATGGGGAACCAGCTAGAGGTGCTGTACCGGAAACGGGTTGCCGCAGGTGAGGCACTGGAGCTGGGCGCCCAGTTTCCTCCCGTTGCGGAGGGGGCAGTGGGGTTGGCGCGGCACTTCCAGGCGGCGGGAATCCTCGATAAGGCGGCGGAGTACCGGCTCCACGCGGGGATCAGAGCTCACCTGCTGTCCGCTGGCGAAGAGGCGGTGGCGCATTTCAATCAGGGAGTGGCGCTGCTGGAGACGCTGCCCGACTCCCCGGAGCGTGCTGAGCAAGAGCTCAGGTTGCAGAATGCCCTGGCTAATACACTGAAGTCCGTCAGAGCTTCCACTGATCCCGAAGTGCTGCGCGTCCATGCTCGGCTTCAGGAGCTATGTGAGCAGATGGACGAGGTGCCCTTGCTGCTACTCAATGGCGTACTGTGGATGTTGCAGTTCTTTCATTTGTCCCGAGCGGAGTACGAGAAGGCAATCGAGGTGGGAAAGCAAATACTGGCTTTGGCTCCCCGTGTCGAAGATCCCCTGTTCATCGCCACGGCCCACCTCTCTTTGGGCTGGGTCCTGCCCTACCTGGGAGAGTTCGCTTTGGCCCGAGATCACCTGGAGTGCATGATTGACTTCTGCGACCACCACCCGCAACGCTCTCTGTGGTTCATTGATTGGCAAAACCTGGTGACCGCTCTGACCTACCAGTCCTGGGCGTTGTGGTTTCTCGGCTATCCGGATCAGGCTGCGGAGCGAAGCAAGGCGGCGACTGACCTGGCTCAAGAGCTGGATCATGCCGATACTCTGGCACATGCCTCGAGCATCGCTGGCGCTGCCTTCCACCTGTTCCGCCGCGAGGGCCGGGCAGCCCAGGAGCACGTAGAGGCGGTGATGCGAGTCTCGCCCGAGGCAGGGCTCGCCATTTGGCAGGCAGAGGGTACGTGTTACCGTGGCTGGCAGCAGATTCTGGTTGGGCAGGTTGACGAGGGGATTGCGCAGTTGCGCCAGGGCCTGGATACCATGCAGGCCGTGGGGACGGTTCGGCACCGCACGTCCTTTCTCGCCGCCTTGGCCGAGGGGTACGCCAAGGCCGGCCAGCCTGAGCAGGGGCTTGATACGCTGGTCGAGGCCTTCTCCCTGTCGGCGCAGATTGGCGAGCGCTACTATCTGGCGGAGCTGCATCGGCTCCAGGGGGAGTTGTTACTCATGCAGGGCGACGATACCGAAGCTGAGGTCAGCTTTCACAAGGCCATCGAGGTTGCCCGCAGGCAGCAGGCAAAGCCGTGGGAACTGCGGGCGGCGATGAGCCTGAGCCGTCTATGGCAGAAGCAGGGCAAGCGAGAAGAACCTCGGCAGATGCTGGCAGAGATTTACGATTGGTTCACCGAGGGGTTTGACACGCCGGACCTGAAAGAGGCGAAGGCACTGCTCGAAGCGTTGTTGTAACCGTGTAATTTCAGGAAAGTCCAGTTGGTGCTTGACAAGTGGTCAGAGTGATGTTAGAATAAATTTAGGAGGTGATCTGCATGTCAACAGAAGAAAACAAGGCTATTATTCGCCGTTGGGTGGAGGAGTGCTACAACAAGGGTAACCTGGCTGTGGCAGACGAGCTAATCGCCCCCAACTACGTCAACCGCAGTGCTCCCCTCGGCCAGGCACCTGGCCTCGAGGGCGAAAAGCAATACGCGGCCATGATTTGCAACAGCTCGGCATTGTCCCGCCAATGGGGAAAGGCGGGGAGTAATCGCTCTAACCTCTCCGTGATTTGAGGCAAGTTACGAATTGGATAGGAGTCGTAACTATCACACGCATAGTCGGCGGGCTTGCTGGCGGCATGACAATCGAGGAGATCATGCGAGAGTATGAAGTGACCGAAGAGGACATATGGGCAGCTCTCAACTACGCTACCGACAAGGAACTGTAAACTCATGTGGGTGAGCAGAGACCGCTGGGGCAACGAGATCGTTCTAACCGACGAGCGCTGGCAGCATATCACTGAAGGTCACTGGGAGTTGGCTGGATGAACCGAGAACTGAAATTCCTTTACGATGAAGTCGCTGACGTTTTGTACGTCTCACTGGGGCATCCAGAATACACAGACTACGCTGAAGTCAATGATGATCTCATCCTGCGCTTCGATCCTGAGAGCAAAGAGATAGTGGGTTTCACCATCATTGACTTCCTGGCCCACTTCTCCCA
>Ga0194125_10002170_pt1 | contig 32812 bp, 27 predicted proteins | sample TA2KigC250mmetaG_FD_148626 | JGI IMG/M metagenome (GOLD analysis project Ga0194125, IMG submission 148626) | Freshwater microbial communities from Lake Tanganyika, Tanzania - TA2015034 Kigoma Deep Cast 250m | ecosystem: Environmental > Aquatic > Freshwater > Lake | place: Tanzania: Lake...
TGGAATTCTGTTGCTGTCATCCAAAACCCGTTGAAACGGGTTAGAAACCGGCGTTTTGAACGTGTTTCAACACGTTTTGTTTCTCAGCGATGAATTCATTCATCGGTTCCTTGAACGAAGGACCCGACGAACGCGGCAGTCCACCCAACGATGGTGACGTTCGATCTCGTTTACTTGACCGGCGCGATCAGATACGCATACAGCGCGGCCAGGTCGTTCTCCGTCATGCGGGCGGCGTTCTGCCAGGGCATGGTTTCCGGGAAGGGACTATTTCCTGGACGAACCCCGCTGCGCATCATCTCGATGAACTGCTCCTGGGTCATGGCGCTAACCAGGGGGCGCGGATTGGGAATGGCCGGCCCAAGGGAGGATGCCGGAGTGCCGGTGGCGTCCGGGCCGTGACAACCCCGGCGATCGCCGTAGGTAGCCACATATTTGCCGTATTCGGCAGTCACGCCTTCAGGTGGCGCGCTGACGCTGGCGGAAGCCGGCAGCGGCTCCCCAAACATCCCGGCTCCAAACATGACGGCTCCCACGAAGTTTAGCCTGTCGCCGGTTGGCCCGGCGGTGGTTGCGGCTGGCAGGCTGCGCAAGTAGGCGATGATCGCTTCGGTATCTGCATCGCTCAACTGGCTGTAACCCAGTAACGACATGAAACCGAGGAGTTGGCCGTCCCTGGTGTACCCAAAGCGCAAGGCGCGGAACAATTCGCCGTCGGTATACTCTGCCAGCTTGCCGCCTGGGGTCAGATTTTCGGTGTGCATGTCGCCGACGAAGCCAAAACCTTCCGCCACAGCGATATTCCAACCGCCGCTGAGCGGTTGCGCTTCGCTGGGGTTACCCTGGCTATCCACAGCCCCATGACAACCAATGCAACTCAAGTTGACCAGGTATTCGCCGCGAGCAACCTGCTCGGGCGTACCGGCCACGGTCAGATCGGGCGCGGGATCGGCGCCGGGGAAGTAGAACGCGGCGACGCCCTTGCCGCCGAAGAAGGTCAGCGCGGCCAGGATCAACGAACCTGTCAGGCCTGGCTTCAAGGGTATCTTAACCTTCCGCCTGCACCTGCCGGGCGAAAACAACGCCGGTCACCAGGATGATCAGGTGGATGACGGTAAAGGCGATATAGCTGGCCGCGTCATAGCCCCGCGCGATCAGGTAGATGTCATCCAAGACCCCGTGGAGCAGTTCCAACCAGACGATCAGCCAGACCGCCCCGAGGTATTTTCTTGCATCACGGGAGGCCCACAACATAAACGTGCCCAGGCCAAAAACCTCGAAGGCAAAGGGTGACCAGCCGTCCACAAAGGCCTGAGCGGAACCACCAGGTTAGTTTTTTCATCGAATTTTCTCCTCTTATTAGTTGATTGGCCTGCAGCCCATATCGTAGCAAACTTAATGTCCCAAAGTCATGGGCGGTTGTCCTGGTTTGGCGGGAGATTCCAGGAAAATATTTTGTGTTTCGGATTTTATGGGGAAATTTTTAGGAGAATCCGTGCTATCCGTATCCCTATTTTCGTAATCCAGAACGCGGATTCATTTCTTGCGCCCGATTTTACTAATTGGGGCAATCACCCCCAGGTAGAGCAACAACGCGATGACATTGACAAGACCGCCCCACAACCGCGCCCAGCCGAGGTCGGCCATATCGCCTGCAACGCGAAGGATCAGAGAGAGATGCAACAAGATCAGGGGGAGGTAGAACCTGGGTTTGTACTCGATATCGAAGCCCAAAACCGCCGGAAAGATGATGGGGGCGTGGCCGAAGATCATAGCGAACACAAATCCCAGGAAGATGCTGTGCAGCATGGCATCATAAATCGGTCCGGCAGGATAGCCGCCATAACGCATAGCAATCCAACCCGCAACGATCAGCCAGATATACCCGCTGAGCAGGCAGACGGCGATGAAGCGGGTCAACCCCTCGCGTTTGACCGTCTGCCGGGCGATGTCGAAGCGCAACAGCCAGAAAGCCAGCCCCAGCATCCCAACCCCGGAGAGGCGGACACCCAAATCCCACGAAAAGAGCAGGGTTGCCAACCCGGCCAGATAGAGGGCCGTGATCCCGTAGAAGAGCGACTGGCTGGCGGATGATTTTTGGACCATGCGGCCTAATTCCAGGCGTTCACCCGCGATGGTCAAAACCAAAAAACCAGCCCACCACAGCACAAGCTGGAAAACCGGCCAGCCAATGAGCCACAGCAAGTTGCCAACCAGCAAGGCCACAGCACCCAAGGACATAACAAACATGTAGCCAGTACGATGTTTGCGCAGGATAGCGGAAAAGATCAGCATCAGCCAGAAACTGCCAAGAGTCATCAGGATTGGACCAATCTGCTCACCCAGGTCGAAAGCCGCCAACAGGGCGCCGATCCCGCTCAGTAACGGCGAAACGTAAGCCCAGGCTTTACCCATTGCGACGGCTCTCTCGAGGGCGATCAATGTCCCGAAGAAACCAGCCACCATCAGAGGGCCATGATTGATTGGTAGCGTCGGATGCAAAACTGGCCAAGACCAACCCAAACGCAACAAACCGCCCCAGGCGGCGGCGATCAGTGTGACCAGCGCCAGAAGCATCAAAGGATAACGATAGAGTTGATTTGGCATAGGGATCTAAAGCAAGTAGAGTAGCATGATAACCGTGGTTTTGGCAACGATGCTGTGGGATAAGTGAAGTTGCATGTATACCCCCACATGGCTTATATCCTTTACTTTGCCCAACCAAGCTGCTTCCTGGCGCTATCAGACATCATTTCGGGTGACCAGGGCGGGTCCCAGACCAGCTCGATGGTCATTTCACCCAAATTGGGGTAGGCCCGCCGCAAGGCTTTATCCATATTGCGGGCAATCACCCCATGCAGAGGGCAGGCTGGAGAGGTCATGGTAAGCTGGATATAGAGTTCTTCTGACCTGATCTCCACTTTGTAGATCAGACCCAGGTCCACGATGTTCACGCCGACCTCGGGATCGAGAACGACTTTCAGGGTTTCAAGGATAGCGTCAGGGGTCATGGTTCTACCCTATATGCCTGCGAATAAGCCGTTCAGGAACACGGTTGCTGCGAGCAACCGTGTTCCTCTGCTTGCTATATTAGTAGATGTCATGCACGGTGTTGTAAACGTTGAATTTGCCGGTTGGCGTGATTAGATCAGGGATGCGCCTGATCTCCTCCAGAGTGGCGTCGTCGTAGATCACGATCTCGCCGGTCTTTCCGGGGGTGTCGGCGGTGCCCCACACGCTGACCCACACCTGAGTGCCGTCTTTGTTGTATTCGAAGTGCACAGCCCGGCCATAATCTGCCACTTCCCAACACCTGTAGGGTTCAGTAGGATGATCCTTGGCGATCACGCAGACGGTGCGCTGAATCGCCTCGTCGGTGTTCAGGACGTGATCCACCCAAATCCACTGGCTATTGGGATGGGTCTTGATGAACAAACCGCCGCCGCCCAGGAGGGGGATATTGCGGACGACTTTCCAGGCGGATTCAGGATGACCTTCGGGGTCGGTGCCGATGGCGATCAGCGCCCCCTCGCCCAGGTGGGAGGTGCTCCAGACCGGGCCGAATTCGGGATCAACCCAGTTGGCGCCGCGCCCGGGGTGAGGGACAGCCGGAGTATCCACCAGGGCTTCCAGGTCGCCTTCCAGGGCGTCTACCACTGCGACGGTGTTGGCCTGATTGGCCGCCACCATGAAGTACCGCTTGGTCGAATCCCAACCGCCGTCGTGCAGGAAGCGCTCGGCCTCGATCATCTTGATGGTGGGATTGACCGGGTCGGAATAATCCACCAGCCAGACCTGGCCGGTCTCTTTGACGTTGATGATCCACTCCGGCTCGAAGTGGGAGGCCACAATCGAGGCGACGCGCGGCTCGGGGTGGAATTCCTCGGTGTCGTAGGTGTAGCTGCGTGTGCTGACCACCTTGAAGGGTTCCAGGGTTTCCCCATCCATGATGACGAAATGCGGGGGCCAGTAACAACCCACCACGGCGTACTTGTCGGTGAAATCACCCAACTCGCCCTCGTATTTGCTGACTTCCACCGAACGGGCGTCGTAACAGGTCTTCACTTCGGCCACTTTGTCGGGGATCTCCATCCAGAGATCAATCAGAGCCAGCTTTCCATCGCGCCCGATGGTATAGACATAGCGACCGGTGGCCGACATGCGCGAAATATGCACAGCGTAACCGGTGTCCACGGTGTTGACCACCTCGAAGGTGTCGCCATCAATAATGGCGACCTGGCCGGCATCTCGCAGAGTCACTGCAAAGTAGTTCTCCCAATCACGGTTAGTTTCGGGCCGGGCAGGACGCTGATCCACGGGGACGATCACGTTCCATGAAGCCAGCATCTGCTCCAGCGACATTTCGGGCGGTTGAGGCGGCTCATTCTGGATGAATCGCGCCATCAGATCGGTTTCTTCCTGGGTGAGGGTGCCTTGCTTACCCCAATCGGGCATGCCGCGGGGTGTACCGTTGAAGATGATCGCCGATAGCGCCAAAGTGCCCTTTGCCAGGGTCTTGTCTGGCGTCAGGGCTGGGCCGGTCGCGCCGTTGCGCAGCACGCCGTGACAGCCCGCGCATCGGTCGAAGAAGATCTGGGTGGCCTTAGCCCACTCTTCATCGGTCAATGGAGGCGCTTCTCCCACCAGAGCCAGCTCTGGTTGCTCCGTGAGCGTTGCGGCGCTATCCGGCAAGCCCGACAGGAATTCTGTGACAGCCTCGAGTTCTTGTTCAGTCAGGAGTGTGCCGAATGTGGCAGGCATCAGGCCTTTTTGGCAGTGGCCGCCTGGGCAGTCGGTGGGGACGAAGGCGTCTGGGTTGACCAGCGACTCATAGATGTACTCCTCGACGGATGTGGCCTCTCCCTGGTATTCCCCGCTTTGCAGGCGATCTTCCGCCACCACGCCTATCTCGGACAGATTGGGACCGACCGCGCCCACTGCGCCCGTCACCCCAGGGATCACATGACATCCCCCGCAGCCGCCTTTCGTAAAGGCGCCGCCAAGAACAGAACCTCCAGCTTGCGCCGCCTCTGGCGCGCCCGCATCCCAGGCGCGGATAGAGGCAACGACATCTCGGATATCTTCATCTGTCAACGGGCCGCCAAAATCCACGCTCCAGGCAGGCATTTGTGTGCCAGGTACACCTGAGCGGATCACGGAGAAGAAGACCTCATCCAGGGTATTCTTCAACACCTGTTGATCGTTCAGAGCAGGTCCTACGACGCCTTGCCCTTCCTCTCCATGGCAGGAGGCGCATTGCGTCTGATAGATCGTCTGGCCTCGCTTGACGCGCTCCTCAGCGAGCGACAAGGAAGTTCGACCTAACCGACCGGATTCTCGGCTCCAATAGAAGGAAAAACCAACCAGAATCAATAGCGTGAATACCAATCCAATGACAAAGTAACGTTCGTAGTTCGGTTCGTTCTTGTCCATTTTTACCACCTAGATTTTCGTGAGATGAGAGGGATCATGATGAGAGCGGTCTACCGGATGGCCCGTATCCACCCAAATTTCATCATCAACGACCTCTACAGGGAAATAACTCATCGCCCGCGGGGCTGGGCCTCCCAGCAACTCGCCAACCCGGTCGAAAGTCGAGCCGTGGCAGGGGCAGTGGAAGATGCCTTCTTGCTCATTCCAGGGAACCGCGCAGCCCAGATGCGGACATTTTTGCCATAGCGCGATGACGCCCTCCTCTGTTCGCGAAATATAGAAACGCCCTGCCAATATCCGGTTGACGCTGTTTATAGAAAAGGTTGCCAGTTTGCCGGCATACACCAATCCCCCAAACCCTCCTGTCGAGATCGGCTTGATGAATTTCAGGGTTGCGATCACTGCCTGGGCAAAAATCAATGACAGAGACCCTGCCCAGGCAAGGCCTAAGAAGCTGCGGCGGGAGAGGGGTTTTGTGGATTCATTTGTGCTCATGGGGTACTCTCCTCACAAATTACAGATTGTCCCAAGGACTGTAATCCCCTGGCATATTCCAGGGCCAATATAGCTCGAAGCCGGGTCCGCGGAACAAAAATCCGGTCAGCGTAAAAACGATCGCGCTGAGGAACAACACGGTAAAAAGGGCTAACATCACCTCGCGGGCGTTGGGTTGATAGCGCAGTAATACCAGCAGAGGCAGAAGGACGATCACCGACATGATGATAGCAGGGAATACGACATTCAGGACGAAGTCGGGCAACTGACCTCTCAAGATTTCTCGAATTGGGAAGGAGGTGTCCAAAAGAATGTAAGCGGGCATGGCGAGGCATACATAGATCGCTGTGAACAACACGATCCGTTTTCCGCGCTTCGATGTGAACCAGATACCCTTCCCGGCAGGAGTATGATCGAGATAGGGTATGGCGATGACGAACAGCACCATCAAAGTGGGCATCAGGATGGCCATCAGGGTGGGGTGGCCGTGCTCGAGCATCTCCTGCAACCCCATGAAATACCAGGGCGCTTTCGCGGGATCTGTAGTGATGATGGGATTGGCGATCTCCTCGAGGGGGGCGTTGACAGCCAGGGACATCAGCAGCAGCGCCAGAATCACGCCCAGGGTCAATAACAATTCCATGATCGCCACGATGGGGAAAGCGAAGATCGTATCATCCGGCCCGTGATCGGCCATGGGGGTGGGCGCTTTGACCAGCTCGACAAGGGAGTAGGTTTTCATCTGACGATCTTCTGGGCTGAAACTTTCCGGTTTTTTGTCGGTCGTTCGTTTCATATCTCTATTCCTTATCCTCTTCCGCAGGGTCTTGCACGGCCAAACCGCCATCCTTGCGCACTCGCCACAGATGTAACGAGGTCAGTAAGGCGATCACGCCTGGAATGAGCATGACATGCAGCGCGTAGAAGCGGGTCAACGCTTCCTGCCCAACTTCCGGCCCTCCTAGCAAAGCGGCTTTGATCGCGCTCCCCATGATCGGCTCATACCCCGCCACGCTTGTGCCAACCGTGATCGCCCAATATGCCAGTTGATCCCAGGGCAGCAGGTAGCCGGTAAAACTCGCGCCCAATGTCAAAATCAAGAGCAAGACGCCAACCACCCAATTGAATTCCCTGGGGGGTTTGTAAGCGCCGGTGTAGAAAACTCGCGCCATATGCAGTACAACCACGATCACCATCAGATGCGCCCCCCAACGATGCAAGTTCCTGAGCAATTGGCCGAAGGGTACGCGGGTCTGCAGAGTCAGGATGTAGCTGTAAGCCCGTTCTATCGTGGGCGCGTAGTAGAACATCAACAACAGGCCGGTGATGCTCAGAACCGTAAAGACGATCACCGAGATAATCCCTAATCCAAACGAGTAAGTGGCTCGCAGACTTTTCCGCCTGACTTTGACCGGATGCAAGTGGAAGAAGATGTTGGTGGTCATCACCAGTGAGCGATCCAGCGGGTTATCGGGCCAGCCATGTCTGAAGAATGATCGCCAGACACGTGATCGAGTGATGAAATTGATCAATTTACTCATGCGTATCTCCTAACTAACGAATGACTTCCTGGAAACGAAAGGCTTCCATCGTAATCGCATCCGTAGGGCAGCGTTCGGCGCATAACGCGCAACGGGTACAGGCGTTATCATCTTTGAGCATCGCGGCAAGGGGGAAGGGAGCCTCTTCAAGAAACGAAGATAGCGATGTCCCAAGATAGGCTTCGACCACCTTTCGATATTGTTCATCTCCTTCGAGCTGATCAAGCGTGACGATCTTGAGGCAATCCCAGGGACAGACATCAACGCAGGCATTACACAGGATACATTTGCTGCCATCGAAGATGGTATTGACGCTGCACTCCAGGCACCGGCTTCCCTGCTCGGCTGCCTCCCCCTCTGAATAACCCACCTCGACCACCGCGATGCCCGTCCGCCGATCCAACGGAAGAGAAGGCACTGTACGGCGCTGGAGTTTGGTCCAGTTTTCGAAAAGGACATGATTGGATAGTTCTGTCCACTCGATCCTGGTTTCCACGCTAAGCGGCTGCCCCTGGACGAAACCCTCGATCCCTAAAGCTGCCAGATGCCCATGTTTGACCGCATCAATGATCAGCCGGGGGCCATAAGAGACATCACCGCCGGCAAACACATCTGGCGCGCTGGTCTGCCCTGTCGCCTGATTGATTTCCACCAATCCACGCGCCGAGAGCCGAATATCGTCCGCGCCGCCCAGCACGCCGAGGTCAGCCTGCTGACCAATCGCCAGGATCAACGTATCGCACTCCCACACCTCTTCTGTGTTGGGCTTGAATTTGGGATCGAAATGTCCCTGCACATCAAACACCGATTCGACTGCGATGACCTCCAATCCAGTGACCCTGCCGTTTTCCCCCAGGATGCGGTTCGGCCCGAGCCGTGTGAAGATGCGAATGCCTTCTTCGAGGGCGTCCTCCAGCTCGATCTCCGAGGCCGGCATCTCGTCCCAATCCTCCAGGGCGATCATTCTCACATCCGCCACACCTAGGCGAATGGCAGTGCGGGCGACATCGATGGCTGTGCTGACGGTCTCGGATTCTTCCTCTGCGCGCGCTTCGGTGTCGGCCAACGCCGCCTGCTGAGCCGCGCTGAGCTGCCCAACCCGCAAGGCTGTACGAGCGGCATCCATGGCTACATCGCCGCCGCCAACCACCAGCACCTTCTTCCCCAGCCTGACTTCATAGCCCAAGTTGTAATTCAGCAGCAGATCAACCGCCGTGATGACGCCGTCCAGGTTTGCCCCCTCGATATCGAGCGAGCGCCCTTTCATGAGGCCAATCCCAAGGAAAACAGCATCGTTCTCTTTCCGAAGGTCAGCCAGCGTGATCTGATCCCCAATCGGCGTGTTATAGCGTATTTCCACTCCCAGATCCAGGATCTCCTGGATTTCCAGATCCATATCTACCTGGTCAATTCGGTAGAGAGGCACGCCATAACGCAACATCCCGCCGCTTTTTGGCCCGGCCTCGTAGATCGTGACTTTGTGCCCCAGGAGCGCCAGGTCGTGAGCCACGGTGAGGCCAGCGGGGCCAGAACCGATCACGGCGATTTTAGCCTTTCTGCGTCCAGGCCGTGACGCCAGTTGCATGAGTTGCCTGCGCGACCAACGAGCGGGAGAATACTGTACGGAAGCGCCGAGGCCGGGAGCATCCTGGATAGGGGCAATTGCTTTTTGCGGGCTCGAGAAAAACCGTCGAAATCCAGGGACGCTCGTTGATACGCCGGAGGATGCCCCACGGCGCGATTCCGGCCCGTATCGCTCCGTCAGCACGCGCTTGATGGGTCGGATAGCGACCGGCTTTGCCTCGGGGCCAATATCTCCCCGACGGCAGGCAGTTTCACAGGGCGCGCCGCAGATGCGCCCGCAAATCGTCGAGAGCGGATTTGGGTCGTGCGCAATTTCATAACCCAGCTCGATTTCCCCTCGCGCCGCGGCGGTCACATAACCACGTGCATCCGTGTAAACAGGACAGGCAGCCTGGCACTTGATCATCTCGCGCCAGGTATCGGTGGTAGGAACTTTCACACGATACTTGTTTTTGAACATATTCCATCCTGAAAAGAATGATTCTGCCTGGGGGATAGTTCATCCCCATATCCTTTAAGGCGGAATTCATTCAGCAATTAAATGGCAATATGAATATCGCGCCACGAATACTGCGCTACCAATATTGCGCTGATAAATCTTCGCGATTGGCGTAGTTTAACAAGATAATTCTAACGTATCAAAGCTTATTTGTCTTTGCGCTAGCGCAAATTTGGACTAATTAGGGCTACCATTGTCAATTAAATTATACCCCAATTGATTTCCTACAAATCACACAGACCCGAAGAATCTACACGCTCGGCCTCGTTCACATTCTGGATGATGTCTTCTGCAATCGTCACTAATCCATGCGGCGAAAGGATCACCACCTGCTGACGTTTACTCTGCACCAGGCCTCTGCTTTCCCAACTCTTGAGCACCCGGCTGACCGTGAACAATGTTGTGCCTGTCAACTCGGCCAAATCCTGGCGCGACAGCCGAAGGTCGAGCAGCACCCCCTGTTCGATTGTACGCCCCGATTGGTGGGCTAACCGCAAGACCGCCCTGGCAACGCGCTGCTCGACCTTCTGCGTGGATAGCTCGCGGACTCTATTCTGCAATTCGCGAATTTGTCCCGCCATGATGTGCATAGCGTTCAAAGCCAGGCGCGGCGCGCCCTCCATCAGTCGATTCATCGTCACCCGGTCCCAGGCCAGGGCCCGGCACTTCCCCACCGCCTCGGCAGAAACCGGATAGGCGACATGCTTCAGGATGGCAATAATCCCGAACACCCGGCCGGGAACAAGGTATCCCAGGATCACCTGTAATCCGTTGGTTGTCACCTGAGTGAGTTTGACCTTGCCTTCGATGAGCACATAAGCGATTTCAGCCGGATCTTCCTCCATGAAAAAATACGCCCCATCTTTCAGCTCATGGATATTGGCTGCCGCGATCACCGGATCGAATTCCGCATCGTCGAGACCGCGAAATATAGCTGCCCTGCGGATAAGGTCTGTCTCTGCTCGGGAGAGTTCCATGGCTCAATTATTATCCACAGAGCTGTCTCCAGCCACAACCAGAATGGGACAATCTATTCCACCGTCACACTCTTCGCCAGGTTTCGCGGCTGATCCACATCCAATCCACGTAAGGCGGCGATGTGATAGGCCAGCATCTGCAAAGGGATTACCGTAGTCACCGGGCTGAGCATCCAGGGGGTTTCGGGAACCCAAATGACCTGATCGGCCACGGGCGGGATCAGTTCGTCGCCATCGGTCGCCACAGCAATGACGCGCCCGCCGCGCGCTTTGGCCTGCTCGATCTGGCTGAACATCTTCTCGTACCAGGGATCGCGCGGGGCGATCACCACCACCGGCATCTCCGAATCGATCAAGGCGATGGGGCCGTGTTTCATCTCCCCGGCAGGATAACCTTCAGCATGGATATAGGAAATCTCTTTGAGCTTCAGGGCGCCTTCATAGGCTGTGGGCATATTGACCCCCCGCCCCAGGTAGAGGGCATGTTTGGCATCCAACAGCGTTTGAGCGACCTTTTCGATCCCAGCTTCGCGGTCCAGGCACTTCCCCGCCAGATCAGGCACCAGGCGCAGGTCGGCAACCAGTTTGCGCCGCCTGGCTTCGTCAATCACTCCGCGCAGATCAGCCAACAGAATCGCCAGCATGTACAAATCCACCAGCGGAGCGGTGTACGCCTTGGTCGAAGCCACGCCGATCTCTGGGCCGGTCTGCATGGAGATGAAACCGTCGGCGATGCGCATGGCCTGCGAGCCGATCGCATTGACGATCGCCCATAGCCTGGCCCCTTTCGATCGGCCCTCCTCCATAGCCGCCAGCGTATCGGCAGTCTCGCCTGATTGGCTGATCGCCAGCACCACATCATCCGGCCCGATAATCGGGTCGCTGTAGCGGAACTCCGAGCCGATCTCCACCTCCACCGGCACACGGGCGATGCGCTCGATCAGCACCTTTCCCACCATCCCGGCATAGGCTGCCGTCCCACAGGCGGTAATGTAAATCTTCTCGATTCCGCGCGCCAGCTCCGGGGTCAGTTTGAGGTCTGGCAAGCGGATGCGGCCAGCCTCGAAATCCACGCGACCGGCGATGGTATCGGTCAATGAGCGCACCTGTTCGTGGATTTCCTTGTGCATGAAGTGGCGGTATTCGCCCTTCTCCGCAGAGACCGGGTCCCAAGGCACATGATTGATCTCGAAAGCGACCGGATCGCCGTCCAGCGTATTGACCTGCACCCCATCGCGCGTCACCACGGCCATCTGACGCGATTCCAGGAAGACCATCTGGCGGGTGTGTTCCAGGATAGCAGGTAAGTCCGAGGCCACATACGTCTCCCCCTCCCCCAGGCCAATCACCACCCCGCCAGCATTGCCAATGCGGGCAGCCACGATCTTATCGGGTTCTGCGCGCGACATCACCACCACCCCATGCGCGCCGCGCAGATGACCCAGGGCTTTGCGAGCCGCTTCGACCAGACCGTCCTGCGAAGAGAGATAGCGCTCCACCAGGTGGACGATCACCTCGGTGTCGGTCTCCGATTTGAACTCGACGCCCTCGCTCTCCAGTTCCTCGCGCAACTCCAGGAAATTCTCGACGATGCCGTTATGTACCAGCACCACATCGCCGGTCATGCCCATGTGCGGGTGTGCGTTGCGGGCATTCGGCTCGCCATGGGTCGCCCAGCGGGTATGTCCAATGCCGATATTGCCATGCACCGGCTCCTCAGCCACCAGGGCGGTCAGGCGCGACAGCTTGCCTGCATCGCGGCGCACCTCGATCTGGCCATCCTGCAAAACCGCCAGGCCTGCTGAGTCATAGCCGCGGTACTCCAGGCGCTTGAGGCCGTTCAGGATGATCGGCATGGCATCCTGCGGCCCGATATATCCAACGATTCCACACATCGGCGCGAATTATAACCCATCCAGAGTGATTGACAAGCCTTCATCATTTCGCTAGGATTAAGGTGTTCACTGGAAAAAATCGTGGAAGAGAGAATCCACTACCCTAAGAGAGTGTTTTAAAACTCAAATCGGCCACAGATGAACACAGACAAAAGGGATTTCGGCGATAAAAGACGGCTGTTCATCAAGAAAATCGGTGTTCATCTGTGTTTATCTGTGGTTTCTGGCGACTTTTAAAACAGTCTCTAAGGAGAGGCCTGACCGATGAACAGGAAATTCGCTTGTCTGAAATTTGGGGTGATCTGCCTATTGATGTTTGGCTTTGTCCTCTCAGCCTGTACACCACGAGAGGCCCTCACGCCTGTTGCCATGCCTGGCGGTCTTCCTCCCCCCATCGCGACCGAAGCAGAAGAGACACTCTCCACCGCCACCCCAGATCCGTTCGCCAACGACCGCGAGCGCATGGTCGTTGACCAGATCGAGGCCCGCGGCATCAGCGACCCGGCCGTGCTGGCGGCCATGCGAGCAACGCCGCGCCACGAGTTCGTGCTCGATGAATACCTCGACCAGGCCTACGCCGACCACCCCCTGCCTATTGATTACGGCCAGACCATCTCGCAGCCCTATATCGTCGCCCTGATGACGGAGATGCTCGCAGTCGAGGCTGGCGACCGTGTCCTGGAGATCGGAACCGGCAGCGGCTACCAGGCTGCCGTGCTGGCCGAGATGGATGTCGAAGTCTACACCATCGAGATCATCCCCGAGCTGGCCTCGCAGGCAACAAAGCGACTGGCCGAATTGAGCTACAGCAACGTCCAAACTCTCAACGCCGATGGGTATTTCGGCTGGGAAGAACATGCCCCCTTCGATGCCATCATCGTCACCGCCGCCCCCGATCATCTCCCTCAACCCCTGATCGCTCAACTCGAAGACGGCGGCAGATTGGTGATCCCTATCGGGCCTGTGGGCGCGGTGCAGACCTTATGGATGTTCGAAAAAGACGGCAAAGAAATCAAGGCAACCAATTGGGGCGCGGTACGTTTCGTGCCGCTGACAGGAGAACACTAAATCCAATGCTCGCGATTCTATGGTCTCCCTACGGGACAGAACGAGGTAAACTTGTTCGTATCCACTTACTGATTTTTGAAATATAATTGTGTCGAGGAGGTAAATATGCCTGTAATTCAAGTTGAAGCCCAGGTGCCAACCGATGAATTGTTGAAGGCGGTAGGGCAATTGAGCCAACCTGATTTAGAGCAATTTGTTTTTCAGGTCATCGCATTGCGCGCGAAACGACAAGCGCCTGGTTTACCACGCGATGAATCCGAACTGCTGCTCAAAATCAATGAGGGAATGCCGCCTGATATTCAGGCCCGATACAATGATCTGATTGCAAAACGTCAAGACGAGACATTAACACCAGACGAGTACAAAGAATTGCTACGGCTGACACAACAAGTTGAAAAATTGGAAGTGCGTCGTGTCGAGTACTTGGCTGAACTCGCGCGCTTGCGTAGAATGTCATTAACCGCTCTGATGGAAAATCTGGGAATTCGACCACCCACCTATGCCTGAACGACGCGTTACTTCTGAACTAAAACAAGCCGTGCTTGAGCGCGCCCGCAGTCGTTGCGAATACTGCAAAAGCCAATTGCGTTTCGCTACTCAATCTTTCTCCACCGAACATATCATCCCGCATCATTCAGGCGGAGAAACCTCATTTGATAATCTCGCGCTTGCATGTCAGGGATGCAACAACCACAAATACACAAAGACAGAAGCGCTCGATCCCATATCAGACAATATCGTTCCGCTCTATCATCCGCGACAACAACCCTGGCACGACCATTTTGCGTGGAACGACAATTTCACTCTCGTTATCGGACTAACACCCACAGGAAGAGCCACAATTCAAGCGCTGCGCTTGAATCGAGAGGAACTTGTCAATTTGCGGCGCGTTTTGTATGCAATGGGAGAACATCCGCCCGCAGAGATTGATTGAACTCGAACAGACTTCAACCAATCCCCGTCCGCCCACCTCTCCAACAGGCTGCCAGAAACGCCCCGGCGTATGCGCACGCTCCACAAAGCATCACGACAGTAAACCCAAAACTCAACGTAAAGATCGCCGCTAAAACCGAAGCCACTACCGAAGCGCAGCCGTTGATCGCCCAGGCCCAGGGAGTCCATTGCGGGGCCTGCTTTTCCAGCCAGGCTAGCCCCAAGGGGAAGGGGAAACCCATCAACAACCCCAGGGGAGCTAGCGTTACGATTGCCGCCCCCAGACGAGCCAAGAGAGGCCAGCCTAAAACGAAATCCAGCAGATGGGACATCGCCAGGGGCAGGGCTATAGCCAGGCATGCCAACCCGCCAAAAGCAGATCGCCTGGGCAGCCACTCTGCTCTCGCCAGTGCGCTCCCCGCACCGGAGGAGGACAACAACACCCCCACCACGACGGTGAATGCGTAGATCGGCTGACCGAAGAGGATAATCCATTGCTGGATGAGGGGGATTTCTACAAACAGGAAGGCTACGCCCAGCAAAGCGAAATATAGGAATATCCTGAACGCTCTCCTCTCTTCGTGCAACCTGGCCGATGAACGTCTCTGCAGAAACAAGGGAAGCAAAATCAAAACCCCGCTCAACGTCACCACTAACGCCAGCAATGCAATCAATACCAGATACCCACTACCCCCAAAAGGCTGCCAGGTCATCCCCAAGGTATTCAACACTTCAGGGGTCTGCGCCCAGGTGAAGAAATGGAAGAAGAACGGCCGGTTATCAACCGCTGGTCGGATGTCGTATGGATATGACGCATAATACCCCTCTCTCGGAGACGTTGCCAATAACTCCCTTACCTGGAAGTAATAGACTGATTCTGGCAGCCTGTTGAAGCGGTTGGTTTCCGACTCCCGAATATCGGGCGCCCAGACGAAATCGTAGCGGCGGCTCTCCACGAATTCACGCGCCGCCGATAACTCCCCGGCTGCCCAGCCATCGGGTTTGACCAGCACGGTCATGGTTTGTACGCTGCGATAAGCAACCAGGGCATCCCGTGGGGAGATTCGACCCTGCTCGTCCAACGCCTCCACCAGCGTGGCGATCAGGCGCAGCTCCTCGCTGGGAGGGCTTTGTAGCCAGCGCGTGGCTACTAACATGCCGCCAGGAGATAATCGCTCGATGGCATCTGCGAGGGCTTCTACAGTCAGCACATAATCCTCCCCCAGGCTATAGGCGCCGCTGGTGACCGGCCGGTAAGCATCGGTGAGGGGGAAATAGACGATGTCGAATGACACTTCATGACGGTGCAGATATACCCGTGCCGATCCCGTGACTACCCGCACATGAGCATGGGAATAGATGTCGAATTCCGGCGCTGTCTGAGCTACTGCCTGGCGGATCGAAGGATCTTCGATCACGGCGGTAATCTCATCGGCGCCGCCAGCCAAAGCCTGGAGCACCCCCAGGCCGCCGCCCGGCTCGATCACGAATACTTCGGCATCCGGCTTCAGAGAAAAAGCCAGGGCTTCGGGCATCCAGGCCGCGGCATCGAAGGTTTCGGGAGCGGCCAGGGTGATCGGCTGCAAAGCATCGGCGTCTATGGAGAGGCCCAGTTGAGGGGGTGGATTCCCCAAATATTGATAACTCAGCCCAGGCAGACGGCGCGTGGCAGCGTCCGCGATCACATCCACACGGGAGATAGCATTCCAGCGCCCATAGATGCTCTGAGAGCCGGGAACCAGGCGGGCATAGGACAGGCCTTTATAGGGCGAGATCACCATCCCCAGGGGCGAGATCATCCCCCGATTTGCAGCGACCAACCCCACAAAAGAAAGCAAGCCCAGACTCAAAAAAGAGATCAACCCCGCTCGACTCCTGGAAAAATCTCTGTTAGCCCCTTTTTCCACAAGAAACAGCGCAGATAGAACTCCCATCAGCGCGCTCATCAGCACCGCGCCGGGCACGCCCGCCAATGAAAGGGACAACGGGGCGAGCAATGCGCCCAGGGAAGAACCTAGCAAATTGGCCGCATAGATGAGGTGTGATTTACCCCTGGTGAGCGCCAGCGCGCCGCCAATCCCCAGGCCGCTCACCAGGAACGGGATGGTCAAGGCCAGGTAATACAGCAAGAAATAGACGATCTGTCGCCGTTCCCAGGCAATGCTGTAAGAGTCGAAAGGCAGCCAATTCACCCCCGCGTAGGCAAGGCTGACGCCTGCGGCAAAGCCCAGGCCTGCCCAGAACAGCAACCGCTCCAGGGGGATTGCGCGCAGCCGAGGAAAAACACTCAACAACGCGCCGCTGGCCCCAAAACCAAGTAATGCCAGACTGACCACCAAAAAGGCAAAATGGTAGAATTGGGCTACAGCCAACAGCCGGGTGAGGGTGCTCTCGAACAGCAGGGTGGCAGCCGCCAGAGCGGCTACGCTGAAGTTTCGACGATACATGACAAACCAATTATATACTAAACGGGGAAGCTCTCGAAAAAGGGGTGTAGGGCGTGCTTCGCACGCCCTACACCCCTTTTTCGGGCGATACCCTGCCAGGTCTTGCGTGTACACTTCTCATTCAGGTTTAGTACACCGTAAAATAAGTTCTTGAAATGTTTTGACAAAACCTGCCTGCTGGATGAAAATAGCAGGATGAAAAAACAACATGTCCAACTCAGTCCGTCCGATCGAGAGTATCTCGAAGCCCTGACCCGTCAGGGAGAACAAACCGCCAAAATGTATCGTCGCGCGCTGGCCTTACTGGAATTAGATCGTGGCAAGACCTATTCGGCGGTGTCCGAAACGTTACATGTCACGATTCCAACCTTATCCGTTTGGGCCGCGAAGTACACTGAAAGCGGATTGGAGGTTCTGCAAGATCAACATCGTTCGGGACGACCGATCGAGATTGATGGAATCCAGCGAGCCAAGATTACGGCCTTGGCTTGTAGTACACCGCCAGAAGGCTATGCCCAGTGGAGTTTGCGGTTGTTGGCCGACAAAGTGGTGGAACTGGGCTATTGCGAGCACATTTCCCACACGGAGGTGGGACAGGTGTTAAAAAAAACGAACTGAAGCCGCATCTCAAACGCACCTGGTGTATCGGGACGTTGGACAGCCGTTTCCTGGCACGCATGGAGCAAATTCTGGAGCTCTATGCCCTGCCTTACGACCCGCTTTATCCCGTGATTTGCTTCGATGAACGGCCTTGCTTTCTGATCGGAGATAAAATCGAACCGCTGGCACTGCAAACTGGCAAGGTACGCAAAGAACACTATGCCTATGAAAAGCTCGGCTCGTGTGCGTTGCTGGCGTCCATTGAACCTTTGACAGGCAAGCGATTGGCGCAGGTGCATCCTCAGCGCACAAAACGAGAATACACGCTCTTTTGTCTGGCCTTGGCAAACATGTATCCTGAAGCTATCAAGATTCGATTGGTGCAAGACAACTTGAACACGCACGACACCAGCGCCTTTTACGAAAATCTACCTGCCGACGAAGCCTTGGCGTTGGCCGAACGGTTTGAATTCTACTTCACGCCGAAATCCGCCAGTTGGTTGAACATGATCGAGATCGAATTTTCTGCACTGGCTCGGCAATGCTTGCATCGTCGCATTCCAACGATTGAACGACTGGAACAAGAAATTCTGGCTTTGGTCGAGGAGCGTGCTTCCAATCAAATCAAAATCAATTGGCAATTCTCGATACAATCAGCTCGCACCAAACTCAACTCGCATTACACTGCCGTTCAAAACGACAACAAAAAATTCGCAGAAACTTAATTTACGGTGTATTTACGGGTGTTTCGTAAATTATGATGACATATAGTGGACCCGTAAATTCAGACACGAAAAAGGGCGCGGTTAAGGTACACTTTGACCATGATCCGCAAACGCTACACGCCCAACCAGAAAGCCAGCCTCGTGCTGGAACTGTTCAAGGAAGAAGATACGTTGCCCCAAGTCGCGTCCCGACACGGCGTCCATCCTAACCAGCTTCGCAAGTGGTATGCTGGGTCTACCCCCAAGGGAAGGCGAGAAGGACTGGCTGCGTGGCTCGTTCCTCTCGTCTTTCATTTCCGGCTGGAGAAAGGCCAGCCCCACCTTAACCAACCCCATTTTTGTGTCTTGACAAATGGGTCCACCCTACTATTATCACCAACAAGTATAGCCAAGTCCCAGAAAAACACAAGTGGGAAAATGCACGAACGCTGTTCGCATCACGCTGCGGCAGTTTACCCCAATAACCGGGCCAGTTGTTCCAGATCATCCCCCGTAGAAATATGTAATCCCGACTGGCGAGCAAATTTCGTAGCCTCCGGGGTGAAACCATCGCGGGAGATCATCCAACCCTCAGCCTCCAACAGGGCAGCTTGTTTGACTAACTGTTCCAATTCTTTACGCCCGGCGCGCTTGCCGCGCCACTTGATGGATACTGCCCATCGCCTGCCTTGAAGACGAAGCGCATCGGATGTAAATTCTGCCAGGGCGTCTAGCTCGATCTGTCCATCAGGTGAACGATACCCTTCCACATGGTCAATATTCGGAAGCGCCAGATTTCCCGCCTCGTCCCCCTCCCGCCCGAACAGAACTGCCGGAACTTCCTGTCCTGTAAAGCGCCGTATCAATTCGCGCACTTCAGCTTCCTTTGCACGGCCCAACTCACTCGACGCATGCTGGAAGCGTTCTTCCAGGTCGGATACTAACCCGATCAGATCTTCACAGCGCGGAAACGCGTCTATCTCGACCCCCTTGCTGACGTAAGCGACCCAAAAACGCAGTACAGCATCCCGGAACTGGTATATGCGATCCTGCTCTTCTACCAGGTCCACTTCACTAAGCCAGCGCAGGTATTCACGCACTGCGTTTGGCGATTTTCTCAAGGCGCGGGCGATCTCTGAGATCGTAAATCCTTGTTCCTCGGCCAGGAATTGAAGAATGGCTTTCAACATGCCATAACCGCGGGCGCGTTGAAGCGAAAGGTCATAGACGTAGCGACAGTAGTTGTATATTTGACCGCCGCGCCACAACGTTTCGAGCAAGAAGGCGTATCGCACGGCATCGGTGGCAACTGTCTCACCGTCTTGGTCCATGCGGCTCAATCGCTGTACCAACGCGGTGACGTAGAATGGATATCCTGCCGTGTACCGATAGATTTCAGCATAGGTATCCGGGGCAAACTCCGCTCCCAGCTTACGAATCAATACTTCGGCATCCTGTTGGCTGAATGGTTCCAGGGTCAGAGTTTCGAACTGTAAGAAAAGCGGCGCCTCCGGTGACTGAAATAGTTTCATCATGGCGGTCATGGCTGAACCAGCTACTACATAAGCCACGTGATTTTGTCCAGACAGTGAAGCCCGGAAGTATTTCAACGGTTCACGAACGCCGGGGTAATGGCTGAGCGTGCTGATCTCAGTAAATTCATCCAGAAAGAGAACCATCTTGATATCGAGTTCCTGAGCGAGTTTCTCAGGGAAATCGAAAGCAAGCTTCATCAGCAACGCCTGATCGGGTTTGCTTCGCGATAACTCCCGCAGCAGGGAGCCAGATACTTGTGAAACGACCTCCGAACGACTGGCAGCGCTTTCCAGGAGTCGTTCAATCGTCAGATAGGCGTCTATGTTTCCCTGGCCTCCTTCCAACACCCAGTAAACAACCAAACCAATGTATCGCTGGGAGAACAATTCAGGGGAGGTACATATTTCTTCGAAGTCCATGTAGACTGGCCTGATACCCGCCTGGGTGGATGTTCGAGCGACTTGTTCCTGGATCACTAGAGTCTTGCCGACGCGGCGGAGTCCCCACAAGGCCACCCGGCGGGGTTTGCCCTCTCGCAAGTCTTCGACGACGCTCTGAAGGAGGCTTAGTTCGTGTACGCGGTTGGTGAAGATTTGACGAAGATATGGAGGGTAGATATTGGCAAGCATAGACACCTGTCTCAATCAATTGACTTATAAATCAATTGACTGGATTATAACACAGCTTCAGCCTATCGGCGGAACTTCGATCACCTCAATCCTGCCAGCTCCTGCAAGAAATGCCAGTTTGCCAGGCGGTCGGCCTGGGCATCCAAAAGGATTTGATCGGGCGCGCCGTCCTTCTTGAAGTTCCTGGCGAAGCGGCCTTCGGAGCGGGCGAAGGTGATGAAGTCAATCATCTCGCCAGTCTTGGGGATGGTGTACCAGTCTTCTTTCATGGCCGGGTTGCCCTTCAAATCCAGGCGTTCACGGATGGTCTCCCCGTTGCGGGGATCGTAAACGAAGATCGGGAAGGCGCGCGATTCGACCGCCAGCTTGGACTGATAGCGACTCATATCATCGGCCACGCCATGCTCCGGCTGGCAGGTCGTGTAGACCACCACCACCGCCGGGCCGGGGAAGCTATTGGCGTCCATCACCGCCTTGAAGAAGTGATTGGGGATCGAAGCTACGGTCTGCGCCACGTACGTATTGGGATGCATCATCAAAATCCGACCGATCTCTTTGCGCTGCTCCTGCTTCCCGCCAAGCGCGCTGCCAATCGCCGACATCTTTGCATCCTGGCCCATGAAGGAGGCCGTGCTGGTCTGACCGCCGGTATTCGAGTAAACCTGAGTGTCCAGCACCAGGACTTTGATATCCATCCCCGAGGCCAGCATCCGGCTCAGGGATTGGAAACCAATATCGAACATGGCGCCATCCCCCCCAATCGTCCAGATGCGCTTATTCTTCCAGCCTATCTGATCCCAGCGGGCGCGCACGCCCATCGCCACCGCAGGGGCGTTCTCGAAGAGCGAGTTCGTCCACGGGACGATATACGGGTTGTAGGGATAGGTCGAGCCGTAGACGGTGTTGCACCCCGTGGCGGCGACCAGGCCGATATTTTCCTGTCCGTACTGATAACCGGTAGCGGCCAACATCATGCGCAAGGCTGTGGCTTCTCCGCAACCGGCGCAGGAACCCGCGCCGCCCGTGAAGAGCATGGCCTTCTCGGAGAGCATATAATCCACCGGCAAACGATCACTGACGAACTCATCCGGCGTGGGCGGCAGGCTGCGATAGAAGGCGATGGCGGCCTGATATTTTGGCACGGTCTCATCCTGCTTGGGGATCATCTTCAAGGCGTTATACCCCAGGTCGTGGCAGACCTCCACGCACTCCGCGCAGCCCTTACACTTAGTAGGATCTATGAATATGCCGAACTTACCGGGGTCCTGGCCGCGCTTTTCTTTGGAGGTGTAGAATTTGGTGGTGACGGCGAACTGATTGCTCAAATACTGGCGTTGTTCGGCGTCATCCACCGCGGCCAGGCGGGCTTCCAGTTCGTCCACTTCGATAACCTTGCCCAAAATAGCCGTGTCGGGGCACTCGACCACACACGACATGCAGCCCACGCAGTTCTCATGATTGTATTCCGGGATCTCGGGGGCCAGGAAACTGAAATCTCGCCGGGCAGCCGTCCCGGCAGGGATCAGGCTGCGCGCCAGGTTGACATCGGCGGGCAAATTCCCCGGGCCAGAACCATCAGCGTAACCTTCCAGCACGCGCTCGAAAAAGGCCTCCACATCAACCACATCCGGGCTGTATCCGCCGTTATCTTTGCCCTTGCTGATTTCTGTAACTTCGATTTTATCGGTTGTAATACCCATGATTACTCATCCTTTCAATATATGAGTCCACTGAAAAAACTCCAGAACGAGGCGGCGGGGCGGCATATATGGGGGTGCGTGCTGCGCACGCACCCCCATATATATGCCGCCCCGAATCCTCTACATGTAGTTTTTGCAGTTGACTCAATAGATGATCTCGGTCGGGATCTCGAAAACTTCATCGTATCCTCGTTCGACGCACTCCAGGTTCTCTCGCACGACCTGCTCACCGCGTTTACCGAACTTGTTTCTCAGCGCGCTTTCCGCGGCTTCGAAGAGCTTCTCGCGCGAGAAACCCGCCCTGGTCACAAATGGCGCGACCTTCAGGTAAATCCCCAGCAAGACGATCCCCTGCATACGCACTTCCAGAGATGGATCACTGGCGACTTCGCGAGCGATGCGAGCGGCATCCAGCGCCAGGACGCGGGCTTTCCGCTCGCTGATGACCTGCCGCGCGTAGGGTGGAATCCGTCTCCAAATCTCTTCAGGATCGGTATTGGGGGTGTTGATGAACACCGTCCCGCCCTGCGCCAGACCAGCGACCGGCCTGCTGGTGTAGAAGGCGTTGAAATCGTTGAGCGGAATGAATTCCAGGCTGTTCATCTCGCTGTGGACGCGAATTCTATCTTCGGCGACCGTCAGATAATAAGTGGTCGGCAGCCCTTTCTTCTCGGCTCCGTACAACGGGTAGGCCTGGACGTTCAGGCCGAACAACTCCCCGACCACATCGGCGATGACCTTGTTGGTGGTCACCGATCCAAACCCGCCGATGGAATGGCCCCGCATCGAGAAGGCGCCCTCGGGGCGGATATCCGGCTCCTCGGCGACCGGCAGGGCGGTTTCGTGATCTATGCCCAGGGAGAAGAATTTGCGCGCCCCGCTGTTGACTATGTGATCGAATGTAGCGATGAAATGCCCGGGGTGGATATCGCGGCTGCCCAATCCGGCAGAGCCGCTGTAGATCGCCGGGATGCGCTCGATCTCCCCATCAACGAGAGCATCTGCGAAGGCAGATTTGATCTCCATGGTGAGGGGGTTGGACTGGGCAATGGGGTTGTCCATGCGCTCGATGACGGCGAATCCCTTGAGATTCTTCAGGGCGGAGACGATCTGTTTCCCCGGGAAGGGGCGGAAACTGGTCACATGCAGCGCGCCCACCTTCCTCCCCCGCTCGCGCATATAGTCCACCGTCGCCTCGGCGGTCTCGATCATGCTGCCCATCCCCACCACGGCGTATTCGGCGCCTTCCAGCCGGTATGGCTCCACCAGGTCGTAGCGGCGGCCGGTCATCTGGTAGAAGGTCTCCATCGCTTCCTCCACCGCGCCTTCGACCTGATCGTAGAATTCACGCTGGGCGATCTTGCCCTTCATGTAGCTATCCTGGTTTTGGACGCCGCCGCTCAGGATGGGGTGGTAGGGGTCCATCAGGTTGATGAGGCGTTCGCCAGGATGCCCCATGAATTCCTTCATCATCGCAGGTTCGGGCAAGAGCACATCTTCGACGGTGTGGGTGGTCAAGAAACCATCCTGGACGTTCATGAAGGGCGTGGCGCAGTTCTCGGCGGCCCTGCGGCAGATCAAGGCCAGATCGCCTGCGCCCTGGGCGTTCCTGGCGAAGAGCATCCCCCAGCCGGTATCGGCCACCGCCATGACGTCATCATGTCCGGCGTGGACGTTGAGGGCCTGGCTGGTAAGCGCGCGAGCGCCGATGTGGAACACCACCGGCAGGCGTTTGCCCGCGATGGTAAAAAGCACCTCTTTCATCAGAACCAGCCCCTGGCCCGAGGTGAAGTTGGTCACCCGTCCCCCGGCAGCGGCAAATCCCTCGGCAGCCGAGGCAGAACTGTGCTCCGATTCGGGTTCCATGAAAATCAGGGTCTCACCCCATAAATTCTTCTTGCCGTTGGCAACCTCGGCCTGATATCCCACCCCCATGATCGTGGACGATGTGATGGGATAGGCGCACGAGGCCTGGGTGATATGCGATTCGACCCAAACGACATGGCTGCCCCCATCAGCCGTCGTCGGGATACCCGGATAGGGGGGTTTTCCGTTGTTCGACATGTGGCTTACTCCTGTTTTTACGATCCTATTATTATTTCGACCTATTCTATCATATATGTCGCCCCGAATCCTCTACTCGTAGTTTTTTCAGTAGACTCAACGTAACTACTCAGCCAAACGGAGAAATTCCCGAAAAAAGGGTGTGCGTGGGGGTGCTGCGCACCCCCACGCACACCCTTTTTTCGGGCTAATCCGTTCGATGACTGAGCAGTTACGACTCAACAAGAATAATGATTTTTCCGCACCAAAAGGCGATACGAATGTCGCGCAACAAGATTGAGCGATGGATGACAGCGCATCACTCCCAACAGGCTGTATCTCAGCAGGCGAGAAAGTGTTAAGTCTTATAGACGAACCTTCGACCCACATCTATAGTAGAATTCTTCTGTTGATAGTTTTCCATAAAGATAAATACAGAATGCTCCCCAATCGGGCTTCGCCAGGGTAGCTAATCGAGAGGAATCATCTTGCAAGGTAAAACGGACCTCATCCACCGTGATCGGCCGGTATCGGCCATCATCCCTGCCTATAACGAGGCAGAGCATATCAGTTCGCTGCTCGATGTGCTTTGCAAGGTCCGCGCCATATCCGAGATCATCGTTGTAGATGATGCTTCCACGGATGACACCGCACAGATCGTTCGCACGCTTGGAGATATGGATGCGCGCATCCTCCTGGCGAGCCTGCCTGCAAACCTGGGCAAAGGAGGCGCCATGGCCTCCGGAGCGCAGGCCAGCCAAAACGACCTGATCCTATTTCTGGATGCCGACCTGATACATCTGGAAACCCGGCACGTCCTGGCACTGATCGAGCCAGTCCAGTCTGGCAGGAGCTGCATGTCTCTGGGATTGTTCAAAGGAGGACGCCTGCTGACCGATTGGTCGCATCGCCTGGCGCCCTACTTGAGCGGCCAGCGATGTTTGCGATGGAGCGCTTTCCGGGATACCCCTGAACTAGCCGCTGCTCGTTGGGGCGCAGAAGTGGCCCTCAGCCTGTACGCCTGGCAAAATCGTCTGCCGGTGCAGATCGTACCCCTGGTCGGCGTCACCCACATCATGCGTCCGGAGAAAATCCAGCTCGCCAGCGGACTCGCCTCGCTGGCGCGCATGTGGCTCGACATCGGCAAATATCTCTTCCGTCATTTCGCCTTCGGGAACAGACCCTCCCTGTATGAATTCTTGAGAAGCAATTCTTAGTTGAATCCACTGCAAAAACTACTACGAGATGTATAATCAGTACTTCACGAAAATTAGATCGAAGACCCGTCCTCGGGTCGCCCAGGGACGGGCTTTTGATCTTTTTCGTGTTCTACTGATAATAAATCAGCGTCATCAGCGTTGATCAGCGTCTAGGCTGCCCCGTTTAGTTCAAGCTACCCTTTTTGGTTCCGGCTTGTCCGGGTTAGGAGAACACGATGAATCGGAAGAGAACGTTTGGATTATTATTCGTTTCGGTATGGTTGCTTGTCCTGGCGCAACCTGTCTTTGCAGATTCACTTCACACAGAAAGCGCGCAATCTTGTAGCGGCGATCAGGATTGCGATGGGTTATCGGATTACGATGAAGAACGTCTCCTGGATTGGTTCAATCCCTATTTCATCTTCGACGAGGATGAAAATGCGAACATCCTCGAGGAAACAGCCTTTCTATATCAAGTCACACCCATACGAGCCGAAGATTATCAATTTACGAACGATTATCACTTTCTCATCCCTGACGGCGCCATGATCACGATCGTCCTGGCCTGGACGCACGATTATGGCGATGAGATGCTAGGGATCAAGGATCATTGGGGGGACACCGAGGCGATGAGGATGTACATCGCCAAAAACCCTGGAGGCGGTTGGGAATTAACGGCTCTGCTGATCAAACGCCATTATGATGACCCGGAAGGGTACGTACCCGATGAATTCGAGTACAAATCCTACGATCAATCGGGGAACCAGGGATGGCATCCCATCGTCTGGGTTTCGGCAGATAAACATGCCATGTATAGCTCCTGGGAAGAATGCGACGATTACTCTGTTGGATATGAGTATTGTGGTGGACAGGAGATAGGCGTCTATTCTGACTGGTTGAGCTTCAATGTCGGAGAGAGATATGACCAGAATTTCGATTTCTTCCCTTCTTCGGGATTCGACGAACTGGTGTGGCGTTTTCCTAATGATTATGCCTGGTCAGATTTTCATTTCTGCGGAGGGCATCCCAACCCTTCCGCTTCTCATTCAGAATGCGTACCAGGCAGCCTAAATGGCAAATGGTGGCCGCCTCAGGATCTGGATGATTTGAGGTATCAGATGGGAAAAATCGAAAGGGATACGACGGCGTGGTTTTCTGGACTATATGGTTCTGCATACACCGTTTGGGTTGATACAGGCGATGTGGATCGTGCAGGGACAGACGGCGACGTCTTCATCACACTCTTTGGAGATGCTGGATCATACGGTTTCGTAGAACTCGATACACCCGATTACGATGATTTCGAGAGAGGCGATCAGGATGCTTATGATTTTGGCGTGAGAGACATTGGCAATGTGGAGACGATACGGTTGTGGCATTACGCTCTGGGCGACAATCCCGATTGGTTCCTGGATGGATTACGCGTGACCGATAATTGGACGGGAAGAGAATGGGAATGTCCATTCTTTCAATGGATAAGCGCTAATCAGACAGACGAAACGGTGGATCTATCTTGCTATCCAAGGTAACATCTAAACTCGAGGGTCAAAGAAAGAGCGGGGCCGGCGGCCTCGCTCTTTTTGTTGATCCTTTTTCAGCGACGAACATTAATACAGCGCAAGCAGCCTGTCGGAGAGGAACAATTAACGCCCTCCTGCTCACGCCGGATTGTCAAATCCGGCGCTCCAGCGGGCTGTGAGGGGCTGTTTTGCGCCATTGGCTGCCTGCTTTAGCCTGGATTTGGCAATCCAGGCCGAGCGAATTTCTCTCTCCGACAAACTGCTAGAGCCGGTATAACATTCCCAACCCCGCGAGCCTGGGGCAGACTCCTGCTAAACGCAGCAGTTCCCACATTGTAGCCTGGTTTGCGCTGACGACAGGTTTTCCCAGGTCTTTCTCCAACGCCTCTAATGTGTCGGCGGTGCGGAAGTTCGTACAACTGATGACCACAGCCTCTGCATCGGGGACATCAACTTCCCGAGCCAACTGGTAGGACGCCCCTACCGGCTGGGTATAGATGCCATGCGTCAGGCCCATTCCCTTGATCGTCAGCACCTCGAATCCGTTTCCCTCCAGGAATATGCGCAGCCGTCCCGTGACATCATCCGGGTAGGGAGCGGCGACGGCCAGTTTGCGAACGCCAAGAGAAGATAAAGCCTTCACGATGGCTGTCGAGGTGGTCGTGCAGGGCGCGCCGGCGGCGGCTTCCATTCGCTTGATGATCTCCTGATCTCTCCCCGCGCCATAGATAAAACTCCCTGATGTGCATGCGTAGCCAATCGAATCGGGGCTGATCACGCTCAGGTGTGCGGCCGCCTGTTCGATATCGGGGCTATTTGCCTGCTCCTCGAAGACCTCCACAGTCTGCTCGTCGGTAGCCGCGAAGCGGGTGATGTGGACGGTGACACCTTCCGGGACTAATTTCCAATACTCGTCATCCAGCGCCCCATCCGCCGGATAAACGATGCCTATTTTTGCACGCCATGACATAGGGGATCCTCATCAAACGCCTGCCACAGAATCGAGACTGGATGTTTCGTCGGCAAACCGGTTCCACGCCTCATTCGGAGCTGGCAAGGACCGCACTCGCTGACCGCCAGGTCGGGCTGACTCTGGGCCAGGGCGTCGAGCAGATGCTGCCCAACGGCCAGGCTGAGATCATGCTTCTCGTTCTTCAGACCATAACTCCCTGACAGGCCGCAACAGATGGTATCCAGCACCTCGATCTGCATTCCGGGGATTCGTTCAAGCAACTCGACGAAAGGCTTGCCGATGCGTTGGGCCTTCAAGTGGCAGGGGGTGTGATAACTCATTCGCTCCGGAACCGGCTTCAGCTTGCTCAACTCCAGCAGCCCATCTTCGACCAGAATTCTGAGATACTCGCCCAGGTCGTAGGCTCGACTGGCCAACGCCTCGGCGGCGCGCAATCCCAGAGTCCCGGTGTACTCCTCTTTGAGCATGAGGCTGCCTGTGGTGCAGGCGGCGACCACATCATAGCCCTGCTCCAACCAGGGCAGAAAGGAAGCCAGATTGGCTTCGGCGCGCCTTCGAGCGCCATCCAAATCGCCATTGCCCACCATCGGCATACCGCAACACTGCTGCTGCGGCACAGCCACATGCACCCCCAGGCGGTCGAGCAGCATGACAGTATCTTTCGCGGGCTGTGTGTAACTATAACTGTTGAAACACAGGCACAGGCTGCAATGGTCAATGTTCCCCTCGACTGGCACCCCCTCCCCCTGTGAAACGGGAATGCCAGCCCCGATCATGGAAGATAGCAAATCAGGCCTGGGTTCCATGCGATCCATCTCGTAGCCGACCGGGCAGGCAGCCGTGCAGATTGTGCACTCGATACAGCGCGAGACGTTGGCGTAATCCACCTTCGATTCGGGGAGCGCAACGGCCCGAGGCTGTTCGACGGCGATCTGCTCCAGTCGTTGTTCGCGCTCCTGCTGGCTGACGACCAGGTCCCTGACGATGGGAAGTTTTGGCAAAGCAGCCAGGGTGATATCGCCGCCGTCGAGCACTTCCCGGCAGGCTAACACGGGTTTGTTATTCAACAAGACAGCGCATGTGCCGCACTTACTGCTCCGGCAGGATGAGCGAAAGGCCAGCGAGCTATCCTGATCTTGTTGAATCAATTCCAGAACTTCCAGCACCGTCATGCTTGGATGAAAGTCCACCTGGTACATTTGGGTATAACAGGGCGGCTCACGATCTGGATCATACCGCTGGATGTGTACCTGGAAAGTTTTAGCGGATGTCATTCTGCGCCCTCCTCGCCTGACCCAGGGCGGAGTTCACTCATCACCGGTGGCCGGCGCGCTGCCCTCAGATGACCACCTTCCAGGGTAACTTCGATACAGAACGGCGTGGAGGCCTCTTCTGGGAAGTCCTGCCGATAATGCGCGCCGCGGCTCTCCTGACGCTCCAGCGCAGATTGAACGATGGTCTGCGCAACGGTGATCATATTTTTCAATTCCAGATAAGACACCAGGCTGTGGTTCTGAAGCAGGCTGGGGCCGCTCATGCTGATCTGTGGTAGCAACTCCTGCTCCAGGCCGATCAACTCATACCTGGCTGCTGTTAGGCCTGCGCCGTCGCGTATCACACCTGCGTACTGCCACATGAGTCGCCGCAAGCGCTGTTTGCCTTGTGAAGGAGTCAGGCGTCCATTGCGCCGGTTCACCAAACCACGGATTTCTCTTTCTACCTCGGCAGCTTGCGCCTGTTCGGGGGTTGGACGAATTGCTCCGCGGGCGTAACCGGCCGCATGCGCGCCTGCTCGCGCCCCAAACACCAGGATCTCCGCCAGACTGTTGCCGCTGAGACGGTTGCCCCCCTGCACCCCCCCAGAGACTTCACCCGCCGCATACAATCCGGGTACGGAGGCGCATCCGCTGATATCTATAGCAACGCCGCCCATGAAATAATGCGCCGCCGGAGCCACTTCGAGGCGCACAAGCTGCATATCGAAGCCGCGGTCTCTGGCGACTTCGTATTCATGCTGAAAACTGAGGAAGGTCTCTTTTGGCACATCCGTAGCATCGAGGTAAACGCCGCCATGTGCTGTGCCGCGCCCTTCGACGATCTCTGTAAAGATAGCCCGCGCCAGGCGATCGCGGGTGGTGTGTTCCAACAATTCGGGTTCGTAACGCGCCATGAAGCGTTCTTCTTCGCTGTTGTATAGGGCGGCGTATTCTTGAATCCCCAGGATGAAACCGCGCAGTGAGGGGGGATGAACCAGCCCGCAGGGGTAGAATTGCACCTGTTCCATATTGAGCAGGCGCGCGCCGGCCCGTAGAGCCAGCGCCAGGCCGTCGCCGGTGTTCTGAATCGGGTTGCTCGTGCTCGGGTAGAGTTGGCCGACGCCCCCTGTGGCTAAAACAACCGCCGGCGCGTTCACCTGGACAACCTCCCCGACGCCCACATCGAGGCCTATCGCGCCGGCAATCGCCCCGTTATGGATGAGCAATCGGCAGGCCATCACGTCGGGGCATCGCTCGATCTGGCGCAGCCGGGCTTGATTGCGAAGCACTTTGACCATCTGCAAACCCACCCGGTCGCTGATCGTCATCACGCGGGGGTAACTATGTCCCCCGGCCTGGTCCAGGACATACCTCCCATCGGGGCCGCGGTCGAATTTCAACCCCCAGCTCTCCATCTCTACGATGCGCTGCTGAGCTTCTTCGACCAGGATGCGCACCATAGGCTGATCGTTGAGGTACGCGCCGCCGATGACTGTGTCGCGGAATTGCACATTGGCGTTATCGCCCGGCTTGCTCCAGGGGCCTACCGCCGAGACTCCCGCGCCCCCAACGGTGCTGCCCCCGCGCCCAATCAGCCCTTTATCCCGGACGTAGACGCGCCCGCCTCCATCTGCCGCGCGGATGGCGGCATAGAGGCCAGCCCCGCCAGTGCCGATGACTAAGATGTCGGCTTCATATCGTCTCACGTGCGTTCCTCAATCGCCTAATCGAAAGAGACTCCCCAACCCCGGCTGTGCTTCGTGCACACCGGCCAACCTCAGCGTATGCCACATGGAGGCCATGTTGGCGCTGAAGACCGGTTTGCCGAAATCATCTTCCAGGCTCTGGGCGATGGGGCTGAGCACGATGCCGGTATCGCTGACGAAGATCGCCTCCGCCTCGGGGGTGTCTGCCTGCAAAACCAGCTCTCGCAGAGCCGGAGCGCCCAACCGGCCGATGTCCCAATCCCGGGTCAGATTCAACCCGACCTGATTGACCACCTCGAAACCGAAATGCTCCACATATTGAACCAGTTTCTCGTTGAGACGGGGTTCATAGGGCGTCGCCAGGGCGACTTTTTTCACGTGCAACGCTTCGAAAGCCGTCACCAGCGCAGTGGAGGTGGTGGTTGCCGGGCAGCCGCTATGCGCGCTGAGGCGCTGGCGCAGTTGTTCGTCCCACCCAGGGCCGCGGCTGAAACTGCCCGATGTGCACATCCAGCACAGCGCGTGGGGATACACGGTAGCTAGATCAGCCGCCAGTCGCTCGAATGGTTCCCCTCCGGCGACCTCGGTCATAGTTTCCAGGGTTACGCTTCCCTCTTCATCGGGCATGCTGGTGCGGGTGATGTGAATCGATACTCCCGCTGGCGCGAGGTGGTAATACTCCATATCGGCCAATCCCGAAGCCGGATAGATGATGCCCAGGCGCGCTCGCCAGCCAAAAAGATTGTGTTCCATAAATCTACTCCTGATGATCTCAAACCACCCGAACTTGCTGAGACGCCTTCGTCAACACCTCACAGCCGTCTTCCGTGACCAGGGTGGCGTCCGAGATGAAATAGTCGCCTGCCCGTCCCGTCCCCATCAACCAGGACAAAAGATGGAAGACCATGCCGGCGCGCAATATCATCGAGCTGCCGCGGCGCAGGCCAATCGGCACCCCCCCGCCGGACCAGGCCGGGGGAAACGCGCTCCTGACCATGTATCCGCAGTGATGACGCCGGTAATGAGAAAGCCCGGCGGCATCGACGCGCGCCTGCCAGGCCTGGTAGACCTCATCAGCCTTTGCGCCCGCCTCATGGAAATATTCCAGAATCTCCTGATGGGGCATCCAAAGGCCCACCTCTTCCAGTACGCGCAGGGCGGTCTCGTGTATCAGGCGCACCTGTTCTGCGGTTAGAATCTCTAAATAGGGTCGGGGCGTTGACATATTCGTTCCTCTAGAATTTTTTTCAGCTACTCCAATATCTCGCGCATCTGCTCCACAGCCCGCTCGATGTTTTCGACGGAATTCGCGTACGAGAGGCGCAGGTAGCCTTCCCCGTATTCGCCAAAAGCGGAACCGGGTAGTAAGGCCACGCCTGCTTCTTCGAGCATCCAATGAGATACTTCGTTCGACGTTTTGCCCAAAGCCTTGATGTTGGGGAAGACATAGAACGCGCCTTGCGGTCGTCGGCAGGTCACGCCTGGCAGGCTGTTCAATCCATTCACGATCACATCCCGGCGATGTTGGTATTCCGCCACGACAGACTCTACCTGAGCCTGCGGCCCGGTCAGCGCCTCCATGCCAGCATACTGGATGAATTGCGCCGTCGAGCCAACCGAATGAGTCAGCAAAAGCCCCACCCGCCGGGCCAGCTCTTTGGGCATGATCCCAAATCCAAGCCGCCAGCCCGTCATCGCATACGTCTTGGAAAAGCCATCCATGATGATCGTGCGTTCAGCCATTCCTGGGAGCGAATAGATCGAAGCGACTTCCTGTCCATCATACACGATACGGGCGTAGATTTCGTCGGAAAGCAGCCAGATGCCGAAACGCTGAGCAGCTTCGGCGATATGCTCCAAATCCTTCTTGGGGATCACGCCTCCCGTAGGGTTACCAGGCGAGTTGATGATAATCAGCTTCGTGCGCGCATTGACCAACTCATCGAAGATATCCAAATCGAAAGAGAAATTATTCTCCTCGACCAATGGCACAGGGACGGGAACTCCTCCCGCCACGCCGATCATCGCCTCGTAGGTGGGAAAACCAGGATTCGGGTAGATCACTTCATCGCCT
>Ga0194125_10002171_pt1 | contig 32769 bp, 25 predicted proteins | sample TA2KigC250mmetaG_FD_148626 | JGI IMG/M metagenome (GOLD analysis project Ga0194125, IMG submission 148626) | Freshwater microbial communities from Lake Tanganyika, Tanzania - TA2015034 Kigoma Deep Cast 250m | ecosystem: Environmental > Aquatic > Freshwater > Lake | place: Tanzania: Lake...
GCTTTGACATCAATGATTATTTCATTTCGGAGCGCTGCCGCTGCGTATTCAAGAACCGCATGAATGCTTTCTTTGTCCAATTCCGGATATGCTTTGATAATTTCCTCATGGGACATGCCATTTGCGAGAAGACCTAAGATATGCTCAACGCTCAAACGCGTACCTTCTATAATTGGCTTTCCGCCAAGAATCTCGGGATTGGCAATAATACGCTTCATGATTTTCACCTCATAAACGCAAAATTCATTCCCAATTACATTCATTTGCAGTTTATTTTAACCATGTTCGACTATGTTGTCAAGGACGAAAATTGCATCAAATACATAAATTATACCATTTCTCCATAACGATAAAGCATTAATTCTGTGTCATCTTGAGCGAAGCGAAAGATCTCAGCGACGAGATTCTTCGCTTCGTTCAGACGCTGCCCTGAGCTTGTCGAAGGGATGACAGTTTATGATACATATTCAAGAAGAAATGGTATTAGTTGACGAGAGTTGCTCAAAATGGTATCCTCACAAACAAGAAAGTGTGATTTTTGTATCTATAATAACCCGAGGGAGAGAACAATGAAAGCAGGATTTTGTTTACACGGAACCTGGGTGCTTGAAAGACCAGAATTACTCAAAGCTCTTGATGAAGTTGGTTGCGATGGCGTGGAGATTTGGCAGCAAGCCTTTGAAGCCGCCGGACTGGAAGGCGTTGCCAAGAAAATCGAATCTTACAGCTTTGAAGTCGCCGCTTTAAATCCCTACATGGATTTTACGACATCGGAGGAGAGTTTTAACGAATCTGTGAAATTGGCGGAAAAATTTCTGGCTTACGCATCTGCCCTGGACTGCAAACGCGTTCGTACATTCACAAGCAAAATGGGCAGTTTCAAAACCAGCGATGAGGCGAAACCGGTGCATTGGGAACGCGCTATCAAGGGCATCCAAACTGTAGCGGATATGGCGGCGGAGAAGGATATCCTATGCGTCATGGAAGTACATTATGGCGACGGACAGCTTTATGACACCTCTGAGGCTACTCTCCGCATTTTAGAGGGTGTTGACCGTAAAAATGTCATCGTCAACCTTCAGCCGCCGCTACGTGGAGAAGACCCACTTGACAGCGCTCGACGATTGGGACCTTACGTGCAACATCTCCACGCGCATAACTGGATAGGCGGCTGGGGCAAATTTACCTACCTCGACAGCGAGGACGGGGATGTGGATTTCCCAAAATATCTCAATATTTTGCGCAGCCACGGCTTTGACGGCTATATTTCGATTGAACACGCATCTTACCGCGATACCATCGAAATCGCCCGTCATGAAATCCCTTACCTGAAAAAACTTATTGCGGCAAGGACATGAGACGAAAGGTGATATAGATTTCGTATTAGAGCCGCTGATTCTAAGACCGCGCTGATTACTGTGGTTATCAAAATCAGCGTCGTCTGTGAATCAGCGGCTATTCGCTATGAAAAAATATAAACGCATTTTAATCACCCAAACAGGCGGTTGGATTGGCGACATGATACTTTTGACTCCAACGTTGCGCGCTTTGAGGCACGCTTATAAAAATAGCCACATAACAATGCTGGTCAGGCCGTTGGTACAAAAATTGCTGCTTGACAATCCTTACTTAGACGACTTAATGATTTACGATAAGCACGGGGAAGATAGAGGAATCCCCCTTAATAAAGGGGGTAAGGGGGTTGTTAAACTTTTGCATCCCCGACTTCGTCGGGATTTTCAACTGTCGCAACGTCTGCGCGAATTACGCTTTGATTTGGCTGTTGTCTTACATCCCAATTCTATCCGTAGCGCGCTGATTCCATGTTTAGCGAGGATACCAGAACGGATTGGGACTCGGATAAATGGACGCGGAATTTTCTTGACTCGTTCTCTAAATGACCGTGACGACATCCACGAAGTTGAGCGCTACTTGCGCGTATTGAAATTGATTGGAATTAGCAATCCTAATCCGAAGCTGGAATTTTGGCATACAATGGAAGACCGGCGCGTGGTTGAACGGATTTTCGCTGCATCTGGAATTTCCAATGCTGATATCCTTATTGGCGTCAATCCAGGCACAACCTGGGAAACCAAGCGCTGGGAATTAGAACGGTTTGCCGCAGTCATAGATGCGCTCTTAAAGAAATATAAAGTGCGGGTTGTATTGACCGGTTCACCGGCGGAAAAGCCGTTAGGAGATAGGATTCAGGAATTAACCTCCGCAGAATTCGTCAACTTAATTGGTCAAACAGATTTGCGCCAACTCGGCGCGCTGATAGAACGGATGAGTTTTTATATCACTTGCGATAGCGGCCCAATGCACATTGCTGCCGCTGTCAACACTCCAACCATTGCCCTCTTTGGCCCGACAAGTCCAATCCGACATGCGCCGTATGGCACTGGTCATGTTGTGATTCAAAAACAGGTAGAATGTAGCCCATGTTATGAGCGGACTTGTAGCAGGAACCACGAATGTATGAAGGCTATTGAGGTGAAAGAGGTAGTGCAGCATGTGGAAAATCTGTTACCGTTTTGAATTACCCGACGCCTTATTGAAGGAAGCCCCCAAATTGAATGCGGAATTATTGTCGATTATTGATTGTCGATTGAAAAAATATTCTTCCAATCATCAATCATCAATCGACAATCATCAATCCTTGAGTTTTCCCCAAAGCCATGGTTTCTTGTTCTGCTTTTGCACACCCACCTGAACAGCGTCCGCGTCCAAGGCACAGCGAAAACCTCCGAGATGAATACGAAAGTCGGGTACGCTCACAAAATTATCTCGATGTGCGCAACGGACGATGCAGCGTTGGTTTAACCAACAACCACCGCGCAAGACTCGGTGTGTGCCGCCAGATGGACCAGTGGGATTGTGGTCTGGACTCCAGTGGTAATATATATGGTGGTACCAATCCGTCACCCATTCCCAAACGTTACCCACCATGTCATACACCTGGTATGGGCTGACGCCAGTAGGATAACTGCCGACGGGCATAGTGGTGTGAGGACCGCGTTCCCATGAATTGACCTTATTAGCATCCCAATCATCACCCCAGGGATATAGCCGCCCATCGGTGCCACGCGACGCTTTTTCCCATTCAGCTTCCGTAGGTAAACGTTTGCCCGCCCAAAGCGCGTATGCTAATGCATCGTTGTAACTTACTTGAATAACTGGATGGTCAGCTTTACCGACGATGCTACTTCCAACACCACGCGGGGAACGCCAGTTGGCATCTTTTACTCGCGGCCAATCATTAAACCCTTCCCATAAATATCCCCAACCTTCGCGTTCGGCATCAGTTACATAGCCTGTCTCCTTGACGAATTTCTGGAATTGCGCATTGGTAACTTCGTATTGGTCGATATAAAAAGCATCAAGATAGACGCGATGTTGAGGTTGTTCATGTTTTATCAACTCCCGGATACCTGGTTTTATCTGCAAAATTTGTTCTACCTGCGCGTCGCTGCTCCCCATCAAGAACTCACCCGCGGGTATTAATACCATTGATGCGCCATCTTTGGGGGAAACAATTCTCTCCAAAAGTTCACCGGGCGCAATGTCATTAGAAGAGGTTGGCGCTGACATTGTTGCATTTGTCGGGTTACTTTTCGGAATTACATTCTGTGTCAGTTCATAACCTGAGCCCATTGCAATGATAATTGCTGACGTTATAATTAGCAAAGGAATTTTTGTTTTCATCTCTATTGCATTGTTAAATAAGTTTTGTCATCCTGAGTCCTGAACGTAGTGAAGGAATAGAAGGATCTCTTTTCAAGAGAGATTCTTCGCTTCGCTCAGAATGACATATAGGCATAATTTATTTTACAATATACTTTGGGAAAGAACAGATTGATTACTTTTTTTCCTCTTAATTTCTTTTAATCAAACTTTTCTTTTTGAAAGAAAAGTTTGGTTACAAATTGGCTTTACGTTTTACCTCTGCCCAGGTCGTTGTTGTTTTGGAATGCGCATCAACAGCGAATACCTTTTTAGAGCCCCGTTCCTTATGCCAATTGATTTCATCTTTCCTCAGAGGCCTCGACCATATTCTAATCTCGTCCAGTATTCCATAGAAAGCTCTGTCTATGGCAACCCCGTTGCCTATATGCAGAGGAGACCCACTGGTATCTATAGCAGGGTTCGTCTGAACACCCTTGCCGACTTCCTTGCCGTCGGTGTAGACAAAAATATCTTTCCCATCAAACGTAACGGCAACGTGATGCCACTTTTCGGTTTCAACCGGCTGATAAGAATTACAGACGCCGCCTATGCAAAACCTCGTTGCGTAGTTATTCGCCCGGTCGAACAGGAAATCATACCCATGGGTACCGCCGTTAGTATTCGCCTTAATCGCTATCCTTGGCCAGCTTGCATGTCCCTTCTCGGTCTTGATAAATACCCATGCCATAAGCGTTCCGCCATCAAGCAACAGGAGTTCCTTTTCATCTGCAACCTCGACCATACCCTGGTCGCCGTCAAATTCCAGAGCCTTGCCAAATTTCCCATCAACCCATTTGGTTCCTCCGCTTACCTTGCCGTCGAACCCGTATTGAGAAGAATCCTTTGCAACATTTCCCTGGCCATCATCGAATGACAACGCTAAAACCAAAGTCTCATCGGCTGCTCCATATCCAATCACTGAACAGATTAGGAACATCAGTATTGAGAGAAATATCCCCGTAATTTTCATTATTGTTACCTCCTGATTGTTTTTAAATTCATACCTCCATAAGACGCTTCGTCGTTGGTGAGGCTTCCGAACACGTCTCTGAGGATATTACAAAGGGTGGTTGAAAACCGTCCGCCAATTCCAACTCAAGTTGCAATGGCTGTAGGTTATCAACCCATAAGCCCGCTGCGGGCGTTGGTGAGCCTTGCGAACATATTCCCCTTTCACTCTTCTACAATTGGTCGATACGCGCCGGGCACACTGGTTTTAACAACATCCTCCTCCAAAAATTCTTTCCACGTCGCATGTGTCCACAGCGCGCTTGCGCGTACTAATTGGTCGCATGCCTCTTTATGCTTACCTTGCTTGTAGAGATTGAGCGACTCTTCGAGGTGAACCTTAGCTTGCCCCAAAAGTTCTTTCGCCTCTTGCCGTTTGAAGTTTGATAATCCTTGGGCGATGAGCGAAGAAGAGTAGTCAAAAGTTCCGTTGCTCAAGTTATCCAAATACGGTTCCAGCACTCGCCAGGGTTTATCCAGATAGTCAACATAGCGTTCTGGGTCTGGAAATTTCTTTCTTCCCTTTGCATCTTCAACCGCTGCCTCGGCTAATTTTCTGCCAAGCGTTTTTGCTTCTAGACGCGCTTGTTCTATGTAAACAGTATGCACCGGCATTCCGCCGATATAGCGCAAACCGTAAGTAAAAGCCCATTTGCATAAATTGCTGTTCGCTATGCGCTGCATACCTTGATTACTGGCGCATGAAATTGATGCGAAGGGCATGCCTTCGAGATTGCCGCTCCAGATAAACGGATAGCAGCGTTCGATGAACAGATGAATCTGCGCGCTCGGCCCCCAGCAATGCACCGGGTCAGCGATAATCCAGCCGTTAGCGCGCTTAACTTTTGCCATCAATTCACCGTCTCCGCCCATCGCATCTTTCAATACACAGTTATGCGCTTCATCGCGGATACAACTGAAACAACTGTTGCAGGGTCCGAATTTGTATTTGTGCAAATGCACAAGCTCTACTTCGACATTTTCAACGCTTTGCGCTCCTTCAATCGCTGATTCAAGCAAACTTGCGGTGAACCCTTTTGTTCTGCCACTTGCCAATAATGCTAATACATAAGCCATAGTTGTTAATCTCCTTTCGTATTCTTTTTCCAGTATTTCTTTAACTTGTTCTTTGCTGAGATGGCGCGATGCAATTTCAAGAGCTTTTTCTAGGCCAATCTGCTCTATTATTTTCTTCAACCCAATTTTCTGTATCAGTTTATCTTTGCCAACTGCCTCTATGATTCTATCCAGGCCGATTAGGTCAATTATTTCTGGTACATCCAGTTCTGATACTAATCCTCGCAAATTTCTTAAATCCATTTCTTCTAATACCTCTCTTTAGACTTCCGAAGTCTCTGAGACTTCGGAAGTCTGGACGGTTGTTAATTTACTTTCTTCTTTTTATCCAGTATTTCTTCAATTCGCTCTCTCGTCAGATAGAGCGATGCAATTTCAATAGCTTCTTCCGGGCCAATTTTCTGTATTAGTTTACCTTTACCAGCCGCCTCTACAATTCTATCCAGGCCTAACAGGTCAATTATTTCTGGTACATCCAGTTCTAATCCCCGCAGGTTGCTTAGATCCATTTCTTTTAGCACCTCCTTAAGCGCTCTGATATGGAGCGTAAAAAGAAAACTACCATATTTTCTGAGTTCATCATAATGTTCTATGACGAACCTGATAATTTCCTTTTCCCGTTCCTTCTTATCTTCATACACCATTAACAACGGAATTGTGGCTAAAGTTATGGGCAATTCACCCAAATCTATGAGGTAAATCGGAAATTTTGCAAGGAAACCGCTTGATACACCTTTGCCAACCGAAGTTAAATTTTCGATGTAATCTCCAGGTGGCTGATTGAAATTTTGTGAAAATTTACTAGAAATTAGCCATAAGGTTATTTGACTTCTATCTTCTATTTTATTCTCATCGCGTTTCTGATACAAACATCCGTAGCTTTCAATCTGCGCTAAATCTTCCCAGGTAGCCGTATCCCCTGGCCCCTTGAGTTCAGCAATTGTAGTCGTTTCACCCAGGTAATTGAAAGGATATGGCAGTTGACTTATCGGAACAGTGGGAGTTATGAGTAGGTCTATTTCTAAAGGCATTCTGCCCAATTTTAGCGAATCCTTAATTTCCAAACGATCACTATAATCTTCTCTCAGAAACTGCGCCAACAACGGATGCCATTGTCTCCGCATTTTCTACCTCCCGCTTTTAATCAATTCTATGTTCAACCTATCAAGATTTTTGCCAATTGGGCTTCACATTCAGCAAATATGTAATCCAAAACTCCAAGTAAAACATCAACTTGTGCTAAAGACAGGCCAAAAGAATGCATCGTGAAATCACGATTGTCAAGTTGAGCAAACTCCCAGAGTCTGCCAGTTGTCACGATTCCGTAAATGATTGGCAGGGGGGTTATCTCCATGTTGAGTTTTTGAGCAGCAACCATTGCCGCGAGACATTCCCCCCAACCCACTACAAAATCTTCTCGTTTGGCTTCAATAACGATAAGCAATGGGACATTCAGTTCTGCCAACCCTTGCGGCGACTCTCGCGCTACCAAATAATCTGGAACACCCGTTAAATCATCGTCTACCTGAATCGGGATGTGACTCCAAACATGCAAATTCGGATGACGTCTCCATGCCTCTCGTAAAAGCGGATAAATCAAACTCTCACAGAGTGCATGTTCTGAAATGATTCCACATTGATGCTTCAAATCAAATTTGATTAATTCCATTATCACTTCATTCAGTGGAATTGGCGGAATTTGGCTATAATCGATGGTCTCTTCGCTGTGTAAGAACAGATTATATTTTTTCAAAGCAACATTAACAGATGTGAAGTCTTGAAAACTCATGATATTCTCCAAGTAGGGTGGGCAATGCACACCTACAATTGTTTTTCAGATGAGGGGGAAGACTTAAAAAATTCTTAGTCCCTCACGAGTTTTCATGTATGCCTCTTCTAATTTGACAGGCACCGCGATTTCAGAACTAATAAAAAGGGGTAATTCAGGAAGTATATCTCCCACTTTCAAGGCGTGTGTCCAGAGTTGAAGAACGGAAAGTTCTGTTGTTCCGAACGGTAAACTGTTCGCTTCGCTCACCGACGCCAAAGGCTTACGGTTCGGAACGAATTCGGAGATATAATGATAAACAGAACAATACAAAGGCGTTTCCCAATCTTCCTCCATTTGCCCCTCTGTCGCCTCTAATTTTCGAAGTAATTCATTATGAAAGTTAAAAGGATAAATAGTGACAATATCCACAATAAGAAGGGATATCCCTTGCGAGATGATACTGAGACATTTTGAAACAAAAAGGTTCCGATGTCGCTGTCTATCTTTATTAGAAGGGCTTACAATCTCAATCACTCCAACGGTTGCTCGCGCTTGCGAGATATTCACTATAAATATTTCTGTCTCATCTGGAAACGAAACTTGAATTGTTCCTCTCGGGGCAGGTGCATGATACTGCGTGAGTAACGATGTTGTATCTTCAGAAAGCAACTCGTCAGCGCGCACATCAATTTCACCCAAATTTCCAAGGTGTACATTCGGTTCGGCGATAAAACCCTTTGGAAGAATTTTATTTAACTCGAAGGCAATTTGTGTTGCCCATGCGTTGTGAAATGAATGAAAGTGACTAATCCGTTTAATTTTGTCACTAAAATGGTCGAGTATTGGCATAATTGTTTACACCTTCATATCTCGTTTTTGCCCATTTTTTGTCATCTATTTATTTTGACTTTGGTAAATTTCAGGGGAAAGCCTTGTAGCATAAGTCTCTTGACTTGTGCTCGAATCGATTACGCAAGTCAGGAGACTTACGCTACGACTGGATCGGCATTCTAATTTACCAAAGTCAAGTTATACCGCCCGCGATTGAGTTTTGTGAATCGGTCGCTCCAGGTAGAGTAGGCAATGCCCCATACGCGTCAAGCTAAGAAATCAGGTTGTGGCAAATGCAGTCGTAGAGCGGAAAAACGGGCCCGACAGCGAAAACGTGAAAACGTGAAAACGCGACCGCAACCTCTCGTTTTCTCGTTTTCTCGTTTTCCCGTTTTCCAACCAGACACTCGTAAAGTGACGAAACGTCCGCTTTTCCGCCGATTTTCGGGTTAGCTTGACGCCTATGAGGCAATGCCCATCCTACTTCTATTTTACCAAAACGAGCTTACGCGTCGCTAAGAAGTTTCCTGCCTGGAAAGTGTAGAAGTATATGCCGCTTGCCACTTTCTCCCCAAAGTCATCCCTACCATCCCAATATGCGGCTTTGTCTTTACTCTGATACACGCCAGTCGATCTTTGCCCTAAAGCGATAGTGCGAACAAGCTGCCCTTTAGCATTGTAGATGTTAATGGTGACGGATGCGTCGGCGGCGAGCTTAAAGGGAATCCATGTATCCGGGTTGAACGGATTGGGATAGTTCTGTAACAACGCAAATATCGAAGGGATAACAGTTACTGAACCATTGATTTGGGTGATATTCAAGCTGTTGGACAAATTCACATTATCTATAGTCAATGGGCTTGTCTTACCTTCGGTGTTTGGTAGAACTTCAAATTCCACCAATAAGATATTACCTTGTCCCTTTGTTGGTTCAGTATTAGCAAAGGCAAAACGGACTTCTCCATTAAGTTCTGTGTTTGCTTTCCAGTATGAACCGTTAAGAGCCATATCAGGCAGAGCTTTAATCGCTCTAAGGACTGTCTGGTCATACTTCAGGCTAACGCCTCCAGCAAATAATCCAGTAGCATCGTCGATGGCGATAGGGACATGGAACCTTTCACCTGCTTTGACAGATAATTCGGGGATACTAACGACATAGGGGCGTGGGCTAATAGCAGAAGGCGAACCCATTGAATCAGCAGGGAACTCGCTTATCAAGCCTACGACATATTGTAAAATCAGAGATGCGTCGTAGGCTGATATAGTACCATTACCACTAACATCGCCTATTTTTTTAGGAGGCCAAGTTCCGTAAAGCGGGACAATCTCTGCATCCCCCATAAGCGTCCCATGATTGCCGTAAGGCGAAGAATCTTTAGTCGTGCCATCGTCGAAGTTCCAATAGCCGACTAATCCGGGTTCATCGCCTCGAAGCGTTGTGTTCATTGATGCCTGAATTTCTGCTTGCGTTCGGACTATATTCCAAATGCGAATTTCGTCGATGAGGCCATTGCAGAAATAATAAGGTGCGGGACACCAATCACAAGCTCCCAGTTTTATGGGGTAATCGTTTATTAGCACTTCCTCATCACCTGTACCTTGTACCCAATTTCCTGAAAGTTGAGTGCCATTTAAGAATATTCTGGTCAAAGTGCCATCTCCAAATTTATGCGCTACTGATAGATGATTGAATTCATCATTCAAAACAGCATTGGTAGCAATGTATACGCGATCGGATATAGTTGGGGGTTGATAGCCAAATTCAATTTCATTATTGTCTCTATTGATAGCTATCCAGTAATTTCCTCTGCTGCTTGCGTCAGGCCCCCAATTTGGGTTGCTAATTAGCGCAAAAGTACCACTTTCCGGAATAACTTTAATCCACATCTCTATTGTCAAACTCTCAGTCAACTTCAGACTATCATTATGTGGTGTTTCCACATAATCCCCATCCCCGTCCAGCAACAGCGCCTGGGGTGTTGGGGGAGGTGGCGTGCCTAAGTTGCGATAAAAATTGATGCCGCCATTCTCTTCACCGATGAATAGGTCTTTATCGCCATCGCCGTCAATGTCAGCAAATGTTGGCATACTGCAACGTCCCACATCTATCAAGTTGTAATTGGATGTTACGAATGTCCAGATAGGAGAAGTTCTATCACCGTCGTTTCGGTAGAAAACGATGCGCCCATTGCCTTCGCCGACGAACAGGTCAAGGTCACCGTCATCGTCAACATCGTAAAACGCAGGCGCGCTTTTCCCTCCTACATCTATGCCAGCGTAATTCTCATCGACCAATACCCAGACGGTGGCTTCTGGTGTGCCATCATTACGGTAGAAGTTGATAACGCCATCGTATTCCCCGATGAATAGGTCAAAATCGCTATCACCATCTATATCCGCAAATGTTGGTGTACTCCATCTGCCTACATCTATATTGGCATAATTTTCTGTTACCAACGTCCAAACAGGGGATTCTGGCGTGCCATCATTGCGGTAGAAATTTATAGTACCGCCGTCGCCTTCTTCGAAAGCCCATCCTTTGCCGACGAACATATCCTTATCACCATCGTTGTCTATGTCAACGAATGTGAGAAGGGCAAGGGGGTGATTTCCCGGGACATTTACTACAACTACAATGCCAAGATATATCCAGCTTGGTGAAGTGTTATCTCCATCGTTGCGATAAAAATAGATTTGGCCATGCACCTGCCCAATGAACATATCCAAATCACCATCGTTGTCTACATCCGTGAATGCAGGAGCAGTAAAGCCCTGGAGGTCAATGGGAAAGTAATCATTTGTTACGTATGTCCAACTGGCTTCTTCTGGAGTACCGTCGTTACGGTAGAAGGAGATAGTCCAATCCCCACCTGGGAATATATCATAATCACTATCTCCATCTATGTCAACGAAGGCTGGCTTCATGCAACATCCATAGCAGTATATATCACCGTAACGTTCCGTCACAAATGTCCAAATAGGCGAAGTTGGATTTCCATCATTGCGGTAGAAGTTGATGTTGCCATAACGTTCGCCGACGAACATATCGTAATCGCCATCTGCGTCTATGTCCACGAAAGTGGGAACACTTTGATTACCAACGCTTATGGATTCATACTTGTCAGTCATATAAGTCCAAATAGGCGAAGTTGCGTCGCCATCGTTGCGATAGAAGCTGATAGTGCCTTCACCTTTGCCGACGAACATATCGTAATCGCCATCTGCGTCTATGTCCACGAAAGTGGGAACACTTTGATTACCAACGCTTATGGATTCATACTTGTCAGTCACATAAGTCCAAGTAGGCGAATTGGCGTCACCATCGTTGCGGTAGAAAGTGATGTTGCCGTCACCTTCGCCGATGAACATATCGTAATCTCCATCGCTGTCTATGTCAACAAAGGTTGGAGCGCTACACGCACTATCTACTACTGCAGGCATGTATTCTACGAAAGTCCAACTTGGGTAATCAGGCGTTCCATCGTTGCGATAATGGAAAATACCGTCTTCTTGTTCGCCGATGAACATATCGAAATCTCCGTCGGCGTCTATATCCACGGGCGCAGGTTTAGTCCAGTTCGCGCCGCCCCAGTAGGCTGAGACGATTTCGCCATCAATGACAGCCTCATATTCCTGCTGCCAACCGACTCCAAAAGCCGTGCTAATAATAAATAAAATAAATATTAGGTTCAAAGTGACAAACCGTTTCATTTTTTTATCCTCCTATTGTCTCTTGGGTTCTCAGAAGCTGTCTGAGAAGTCGAGACTTTAATCAGCCCCATAGGGGCGTAATGTTTATAGCAGCCGTTTTCCTTACAGCCTTAAGCTCCGTTAGGAGCGAAATGTTCACATGTCGCCCCCAACGGGGCTAGGAGTGGTAGCCATTTGATGACTATAAACATATCGTCCCTAATGGGACTTTTCAGACACATTCTTAGAATATATCTGCATTAAACTTCCATAAGTTTAACATTATTGAAAAAAGGAATCAAGAAAAATTTTGACACACAAAAGAAAACATGCTATAAAATTCAGAATCAGAGACCAAGTTTTTCGGAAAAACTCGGTCTCTATATCCAGAGGAGGAAAAAACTATGGTTATGAAACATTGGATGGATTGTCCAATTGTCGTCACACATGGCAGGCTCAGAGAGTGGCAGATTTTCACAAAGCGGAAAGGGGATACGCCTAATCCAGATACAGGCGAAGTCACATTTTTCGTCGACTGCTATTCCAGAGCTGTCGTACTCGGCGGAGTAACAACTGAGCCGACGACGCATGAAGAGGCGGTGGAACTTTTCTACACATGTAGCGGACAAGGAATTGTTAGAGTCCCCGGTGAAGAGAGGGAAATTTGTGATGGTTCGTCTTTCGCTATTCCGGCTGGCATGGAACATCGCATCACCAACACGGGTAAAGAAGATTTGGAATTTATCCTCGCGCGCCGCGCGCCTGCTTCTGATGGTTCAGACAATAATTTCGCCGTCCGCCACTGGACAGAGGATAGGGCCCCATCACAGTTCGGAAGTCCATTTCAGGGACATTGGCATCATATTTACCGAGGTCCTGAAGCTGGCCTTCACATGGGTGACATCCCACCGCATAAATTTTCGCATCCGCATAATCATAATCCTGGCTTCGACGAAATATGGTATGTCCATAGCGGTTGCGGTTGGCACTGGATGGGCAGAGAATACCGCAAGCAGACTGCCGGCTACGCTCTATGGTTAGAGCCTGAAGAATTGCATTCTTTGATGAACGTCGGCGATGAGAACTTAGAATATATCTACTGTAGTTCGGCAAAACTGCTGACGGACAAAGCAAGGCTTGCCCCCAAACCACCAGAAGAGAAGCCGAAAACTGATTCTGAAATTTTGAAGGCTTTGGAAGAAAAATTCAACGACCTGGTGGAAGCCTATCACCGGACCGGCGTCAGCATTCACGGCGTAGGCTCTAACATTGGCGTTATCCAGGGATATATCAGGGCTTTGCAAGCTATTTAGGTACTTTGGTAACTTGGTAATTGGGTAATTACCATTTTTCCTAATTACCCAATTACCACTTTACCCAATTACCAAAAGTTAGGAGGAACTATGAGTAAATATCGGGCGGGCGTAATCGGCTGTGGACAGATCGGAAAACATCATGCACGGGCTTATAAAGGCGTAGAGGAAATTGAATTGGTCGCCGCGACAGACTCAGTAGAGCGAGTGCGAAAGGCGATGCAAGAAGATTACGGAGTTGCGCATGTATATGGCGATTTTCGTGAAATGCTCGAAAAAGAGAAGTTGGATTTAGTCAGCGTGTGTACCTGGCATCTTCTGCACACCGAACATACAATTGCCGCAGCAGAATATTCTCCGAAGGGCATCATCTGCGAAAAGCCAATGACGGTTTCTTTGAAATCCGCGGATGAAATAATAGATGCTTGCGATAAACGAGGAATTAAACTTGCCATCGGACATCAGCGGCGTTTCTACCGTTCATGGACGAAAGCTAAAGAGTTGATTCAGGAAGGCGTCATCGGACAGCCTTTGATGGTGACAGCGAAAAGTGGCGAGGGATTGCTGAATTGTGGGACGCATGTTGTCGATGCCATCCGCTACTTGTTAAACGACCCGGAAACGGATTGGGTGATGGCTGCGGTGGAGCGAAAAACTGACCGCTATGAGCGTGAAGTGAGGATTGAAGACTGCTGTATGGGGTTAATCACTTTTAAAAACGGCGTTCAGGCTCTCATCCAATCGGACTTGACAGCGGAATGGAGCGTCGAAAATTATAGTGTGCGAGGAACGGACGGAGTTATGGAGGTTACTACAAACCGCCTCCGTTTTCTTTCTGGCAAAACGACCGGATGGCAGGAGATTGATACGGGATATGATGACCCCTGGGTCTGTCAGGCGAAGGAAATGATTTCCTGGATAGAGGGCAAAAGCGAACACCGCGGAGATGCTCGGCAGGCGCGACAGACTGTCGAAATTTTGATGGCTATCTATCAGTCTGCGAGAGACCATGAGGTAGTGAGGGCACCGCTTCAGGTTAAAGAATATCCTATGGACTTGATGTTCGAGGAGGGGAAAATCCCTGTGGTCGAACCTGGCAAATATGACATCCGCGCCTTTTTGGCAATGGAACCTGAAGAACGGAAAATCTACGATGAGATGCGACGGAAAGGTGTGCATCCTCGGGATATTTTTGCAGAGATGTGTAAAACGTGAAACCTTACGCTCTAATGGCAAGATGGTACAAAGGTAAGAGGGCAAGGTGGCAAGATGGCAAGTCCCGATTATCGAGCTCCTGCCTCGCCCGAGGACGAAAAAATGTCAGAATTTGTTTATCTCAATGATGAGTTAGTTACAGTAGAGGAAGCCAAAATCTCTGTTTTAGACCACGGTTTTTGGTACGGCAACGGGTTGTTTGAAACCATGCGGGCTTATAAAAATTATCACATTTTTCGCGTACAACCGCATTTAGACAGGTTGTTGCGTTCGGCTGAAGCTATCAGATTAAAGATTGGATACACCGCTGAAGCGCTTGAAAAAGCTATCGTAGAAACACTTGCAGCCAATGGTCTTGATGATGCGGGGTATGTTCGGCTTACGATTTCACCAGGCGCTGGCGCGCCAGTACCTGACCCGACTACATGCGAAAAACCGACAGTGCTTATCGTCGTCAACCCTTTTGTGCCTTATCCTGAAGTTCTATATCAAAACGGTGCATCTGCTATCGTCTCGAATATTAGACGCAACGCGCAGTCGCCAATTCCGCGGCTGAAATCACTTAATTATCTGGAAAATATCCTTGCCCGCTTTCAATCGCGTGATGTCGGTGCGCAGGAAGCAATTTTTTTAGATACCGCTGGCTATGTGGCTGAAGGTTCGATGAGCAATATCTTTTTCGTTAAATCCGGTGAGTTGTATACTCCATCGACTGAGTGTCCTATTTTGCCAGGTATCACCCGAGAGGTTGCTTTAGAGGTCGCTTTTAAAGCTGGGATTTCCATACGGGAGGGGCAGTGGACTTTAGAGCAATTGCTGGCAGCGGATGAAGCTTTTCTGACAAATTCGCTGATGGAATTGATGCCTCTGACGCGAATTGATTCAGCGTGTATCAACAATGGTAAACCTGGAGAGCTGACAAGAGAACTCATTACGTTGTATAAACGTCAGGTGGAGATGGATTGTAGATTGTAGATTGATGATTGATGATTGAAAAAATTCAATCTACAATCATCAATCAACAATCATCAATCCTTAGACATACTGCACCCGTTGTGATTGTCTATTGGGGCGGACGCTGTAGTTACTGGTCTTAGCAGTGTTTTCGCCTAAAAATTCTTCAATTTGAGAGACGAAATTATCGTTATAAGATACCTTTATGTTATCCGCCTGCAGGATAACCTCGCCATGTGTTTGTGTAAGCAGATGCAAAATTAAGTCATATTCGCCTTTATACTGTTGACAAATTTCCTTCAGCGATGTCATTGCAGCTTTATTTATTTTTCCTTGAGGAATGGTAATATTTACCGCAAAGGTTTGCTTATCTTTGACCTCTGAAATCGGTAGAATCTCCGCTACTTCCAGTTGACGTTCTTCTTCCTCATGCTCTTCGCTATCATCAGCATTGTTGACGCGGGAACGGCCAGGGTTTACTGTGCCTCTAACCCAAACAATTGCATCTGCGGAAATAGCTTTTGAGCATTGTTCGTAATATTTCGGCCAAACGACAGCATCAGTCACACCTTCTAAATCTTCAAGAGTGAAGAATACCATCGGGTCATTTTTCTTAGTGGTGGTATTGCGGACTGACGAAATCATTCCCGCCATAAACATTTCTGTGCCATAAAAACATTCCGATAATGTGCTGGAGTTCGCGGTGGTGTAATACTTGATGATGTCTTCGTAAGTGGAAAGCGGATGTCCCGAGAGGTAAAATCCTAAACATTCCTTCTCATACGCAAAGAGTTCACTATCAGACCATTCTGGAACATTTGGCAGTTCTTGCTTGCGCGGAACTTCCTCGACATTATCGAAAAGCGACAATTGCCCGATAGCTTTTCTTTCTTGTGTTTTATGGGCTTGCTTCATCGCTATATCAAGAGCTGATAAACATTGCGCTCTGTACTTACCTGCTCTCTCACCCCTTTGCCCCCTTGCCTCCTCGCCCTCATGCTCCTGGAGGGAATCAAATGCTCCGACTTTAATCAGGCTTTCAATGGCACGCCTATTGATGCCTTTTAAACTGACTTTCTCACAGAAATCATAGAGTGAGGTGAACTTACCATCACCGCGCGCTTTGACGATTGCATCGACAACATCAGGACTAACATTCTTAACTGCTGCTAAACCGAATTGAATACTATCGCCGGATACGGTGAAACCGGCGTGGCTTTTGTTGATGTCAGGTGGCAACACGGTAATATTCATCTTGCGGCATTCCGCCAAATACGTAAAAATCTTTTCACTATCGGAAGATTCACTGGTCATCAAAGTTGCCATGAATTCTACCGGATAGTGCGTTTTGAGGTACGCCATCTGATACGACAAAATCGCGTAAGCAGTACCATGAGATTTGTTGAAGCCATATCCGGCGAAGGGCTCAATGATATCAAACATCTTGTTGGCGATTTCTGCTGAAATGCCTTTCCCTTTTGCGCCCTGAATGAAGAGTTCACGGTATTTTTGCATGTCCTCTAACTTCTTGGCGGACATCGCGCGGCGCAATAGGTCTGCTTGTCCAAGAGTGAATCCAGCTATCGCTTGCGCCATCTGCATCACTTGTTCTTGATAAATGCAGACACCGTAGGTTTTTCCTAAAATGGGCTCCAGGAGAGGTTTCAATTCAGGATAGGGATATTCAACCGGTTCAAGACCTAATTTGCGCCGAATAAAGCTATCCATGGTGCCGCTTTCTATTGGACCTGGACGATACAACGATGGAATAGCAATAAATTCTTCAAAATTGTTAGGCTTAATCTGCATAATCACATTCCGCATCCCAGAAGATTTTTCAAGTTGAAAAATTCCTGCTAATAATCCACTACCGATGAGCTTGTAGGTTGCTTCGTCATCGAAGGAAATGTTGTCCAGGTCAATAGCCTCATTGCGATTTTGTTTAATCAGGCGTATCATGGCGCGAATTTCCGCAATCGTTTTCTGCCCGAGGAAATCGAATTTCACCATGCCGATGTCCTCTAACATATATTTGTCGAATTGCGTTGCGACACGCTCATTTTTACTATCCTTGAATAACGGTGCGTGGCTGATAAGTGGGCCACTAGAAAGGACAATACCTGAAGCATGTACGGTTATGTGGCTTGTCATTCCCTCCAATGCTCTCGCCAACTTGAATAACTCTTCATATTCACCCCGTTCCTCAATCTGTTTCAATTGAGGTACCATCTCCATAGCTTCATCTAAGGTGATATTTGGAATGGCCGGGACGAACTTCGCAATCCTATCGACCTCGCTCAGCGGCAAATCTAAAGTTTTGCCCACCCTTCTTATCGCGCTTCTGGCACCAAGGGTGCTGAAAGCAGCTACATGCGCTACACTATCACCGCCGTATTTCTTGATGACATAATCCATCACCAAATCGCGATGTTCGGGCTCAAAATCCATATCGATATCAGGCATCGATACACGTTCTGGGTTAAGGAAACGCTCAAAAAGAAGGTCATATTTCATGGGGTCAAAATTGATAATTCCCAACAGGTAGAGCACTAAACTACCGCCGCCCGAACCTCTGGCAGTAAAGGAAAACCCTTTTTCACGAGCAAATTGGACGTAGTCGAGGACGATTAAAAAATAGCCCGAATAGCCCATCTGCTGAATGATATTCAATTCTTGTTCCAGGCGTTGCTGAATCTGAGGCGTAACCCCCCCCCCTGCCCCCCCCGTCAACGGGGGGGGGAATCTTTTGCGCAAGCCTTCCTGACAAATTCTATTTAATACTTCATCCGCTGTTTGTCCTGCTTCAAGCTCGAATTGCGGCATAATATTTTCTTTGCTGGTCAGTTCTATTATGTCGCATCTTGCTGCAATTTCAACGGTATTGCGAATCACCGATACAGGATAATCTTTGAATAACTCACACATCTGTTGAGGCGACTTAAAGTAAAACTCATTTGTCCTGAATTTGAGTCTATTTTCGTCGTTCAATGTTTTATTCGTTTGAACTGCCAACAAAACCTCATGCGCCCGCGCATCTTCCTGTCTAATGTAATGGCAATCATTCGTCGCGACGGCAGGTATACCTGTTTCTTGGGATAAATCCAGCATTCTGGGCATGATAGCGGCTTCTTCATCTATGCCATGAAGTGATAATTCCAGATAGATATTATCTTGGCCCATAATCTCGGCTAATTGCTGCAGATGTTCTTTCGCTTCACTATATTTATTTTCTCCAATCAACGAAGCCACGCGCCCTTTGATACACCCCGTCAGTGCAATAAGTCCTTCATGATATTCCGCTAATAACTCGTGGTCAATCCGTGGAACATAATGAAATCCTTCGGTATAGCCGAACGAAATCAATTTAATCAAATTTTTATAACCTCTTTTATTCTCCGCCAGAAGAATCAAATGGTTTGCTGCCTCCCTTTTGCTCTTAGCATCCCTGTTATATCGGTTACCAGCGAAATATACCTCGCAACCGAATATCGGCTTGACGCCTTTTTTCTTCGCTGCTTTGTAGAAGTCCAAAACCCCAAATAGACCGCCATGGTCTGTTATTGCAACCGCTGGGGCACCGGTCTCACTGGCCCAGTTTATCATGTCATTAATCCGGCAGGCGCCATCCAAAAAACTGTATTCGCTATGATTATGTAAATGAACAAATTCAGTGTTATTCATCTCCTACCCCCCCTGAAAAAGTCGAAAGTCGAAAGGTGAAAGGCGAAAGTTCCTTAGTGATAAGTGATGAGTGATGAGTAATGAGTGAATCTTTAATCACTTATCACTCATCACTTATCACTCATCACGCGTAGTTTCCTCTGAAACTTTCCTTTGATAGCTCCTGGCATGAGGCCTTCGCACAGGACCGCCCTGTTCTTTCTCCTCCTCAGTGAGCTTTTGGACTATAATTATATCATCATTTTCCTTTTCGACCATATCACCTGGATGAAGATTTTTTTCAATTTTGCGCATACTTTTCAAGTTGAATACTACTTTTGTGTCTTTATCCCCAATGGTAATTATCCAACCATTTGGTTTCTTAACAAGGTTAAACTCATTCTGAATATCAATATATTGAACTTCAGATGCGACAAGAATAATACCGATATCCCCTGACCTCACCAACTCATCGGTAATTTGCTCTGCAGTTGGTTCCTCAGAAATTTGTTCCTCGCTCATTTCCTTGGGCGTTTGATTTTCACTCATTGTTGTCCTCCTTTTTTGGTTCTTAACCTGTAGAGCCGCTGATTTAAAGACCGCGCTGATTTAAAGATTGCTTTAATCAGCGTTGTCTGGAAATCAGCGGCTATAACATATCCCCTAACGGAATTGGGAATTCGGATTTCGGAATGCGGAATGATTTTTTAAATTCCGAATTCCGTTCACCCTCCACATGCTTTGAATATCAAACTTGCTATCAAGCTTGCGACTACTGCCCAAAGTCCGCTTACTATCAATTTCGCTGATAGGCTAATGGTGCGCCGAAATTTGATAATTTCTTCCTTTAGCGGTGTCACAGATTCATCTATCTTCGTACTGATATTGCCTATTTTCTCGCTGATATTGTCCATTTTCTCACCGAGATTATCCATTTTCTCACTAATCTGTTGGGTCGTGTCGCTTATGGTGTCGATTTTCACATCAATTTTTTTAACTATATGATGTATCTCACCAACCTGTTCAGCTACAGGTTCTATTCTCATAATAATCTGCTTTGCCGCAAGGGCTATGCTTGTATCAAGCCGTTCCGCCGTATGGTCGATTTTTGTACTAATCTCATTTGTCATGCGGGATATATTATCCAATCGGTATGTAGAATCCGATACTTCTTCCGTAAGCAATACCATCATTTCTTTTTCATCAAGTCCTTCTACTCCTTGCTTGTCTAACTTGATGTGAATTTCCGCAAGTAGTTCATTTGAAAATGGGCGTCGCTCAGAACGCGGAACATTGTAGTCCATCATATTCCCCCCCCCCTCGGATTGTTGATTGTTGATTGTCGATTGAAAAGTAGGGGCGGTGCGTCCCTGCCAGCCCTCAATCATCAATCATCAATCGTCAATCATATCAATCTGCAATCTCCGGCGGATAACAACACACCACTTCCAACGGTTTATCGCCTGTGTTCACAACTTCGTAAGCGGGCAAGGATGCAGGAATAAACACTGATTGTCCGCGTTTGATGGGTTTTTCGCCATAAGGGCCCACCAGTTTGCCTTCGCCTTGTGTTGTGATAGCGCAGTAGAAGCCGCGGCCGGAAGGCATGCTGAGTTTGTTCATGACTGTGAGGCGTGTGAGCCAGAAATACTTTTTGGCTTCTTTTGGGACAAGGACATCTTCTCGGCTGCTGTTTTCTGCACGCAGCAATTCAGGCGTTCTTTTGACGTAGTTGTTCAGATAAGCCAATGGCATGGCTGTAAAATCGGCGGCTTTCAGTGCTACATCCCAACCAAGCCCCAATGTTCCATCTTCTTTGCCATAAGGGAATCCTTCCCATTCCGCCAGGATATTCCAGTCCGTCGGCTCTTGCGGTTCAAGGATACAAAGCCCGGAACCGAGTGAATGGACAAAACTATCTCTGAGAAAGATGACGTCACCAACCTTCGGCGTAATCTCGTGCATGTACTTGTGCATCGTTTCAACGTTCTGCGCTTCCATCCATTGGCGGAAATCTTCTACCGCGACATCCTCCTTCCAGCCTACCCAGGCTTTTGCGCCTGGACGAGTCCCGATGACAACCCACGCCTCATTTTTGCCGTAGGGCGAATGCAAATGTTCGGATGCAAATTGAGGCGAAGGATGCCAGTGTACAGGGATATGTGCGTCATCTCCGACGTCGAATATCTTGACTAAAATCCCTAAATCCGACCCATATTTTGCCGCGTGCTTTTTTCCCAAAGTCTCTTCGGGAAATGCTTCCAGAAGTTCTTTTAAAAGCACAATTTCTCCGCTTGGAAGCGCAATGCGGCTGAAACCTTTATCCGGTGGATTATCTCTACCCGGCGTAATAGCTTGATTTGTCGAAAAAATCCATTCTTCTGACCGAAAATCATCCTTGGGGTCAGGCTCACCGACAAATTCCGCCCGCAGTTTCCCGCCGTTGTAAAAATGTAAGTATGTATTCGGCGCTAAATAAATCGGCGCTGCTAACATCTGTTTTAATTCTTCTTTTGATGCCATGGTTGTTCCTCCTTTATCATACCTAGCTTTTATTAAATTGAAAGAAAAGCACAGATGGATGATTTAAAATCCACGCCTTGCTTTATGATAACGTTTGTATTGCTAATCCTCTGCGAAACTTGTTATCCCCCCAGGCCCGTCAAACGTCACTTTACACTGGTTTAGCACGTCCCTTCCTATGAGGCGTTCTAATTCCAGGACGGGTTCAATGATGGCGCGATAAACTCTACCATCAATTTCTACATTCCCGCCGTAAAATGTGGTTTGTCGAGTTCCTCCACCAAACGCATAAGAAATGCCTGAATAATATGGAAAGCGAAAAAGGTCGATTGGGTGGCAGTCGACAATGGGCAAGCAGGAAAGGTCAGCGCCTGTATCAGGAATAGCATTGCTACAACGTTTACTGCGACTCTGGTCAAAGTTGTAAAATGTGGCTGTAACTATTGGTATAGGAGTTGGAGAGTAGCTTTGGTCATAAGCAAATTCAATGCGCCTGCTTTTAATGATGATTTTATCCTCTTCACCTAACTTGTTGACGTAGGCATATCCATCTTCGGAAAGCGCTTTATCCATTATGGAAATCATGTCATCTCCTACCGCAACCACATTTCCCTTATGCACGGCAACCCACTTCCCCTTTAACTTGGGCAGAAGTTCCTCACGTATTGTCCAATAATCTCTTTTATCCTGTTCGAAGCCTTCTTGAATTGTTTTTATGTCTTTGGCAGTCATTATTGTTCATCTCCTTGTATAATGTTGCCGACAAAACTCAAGGCTCTCTTTCATGTTTCTCAGCACATCTTCCTCCCTCTCTACTTCCAAAGCCTGCGGGTCAACCTCTACGCAGATAGCGCCTCGATAGTTATCTTTTTTCAACCGTTGTAAAAATTCAGCGAGGGGCAAAATGCCGTCCATAGGGAGGCAATGTTCTTTATCTTCTTGAAGGTCATAATTCGATAGATGAACATGCGAAATTTTATTTTTCAACCGTTCGTAAGCTTCGAGAATATCAAATCCACCCGTCCCTAAATGTGTAGTATCGAAATTGAGATGCGGCAGTTTTTCAAGGTATTGAAATTTATTTAATCTGATACCCGGAATGCTAAAGGGAAAGACAACCAGTTTCCAGAAGGTATTTAACTGAACCGTGTGTAAGCGCAACTTTTTGAATTTAATCGCCAAAGGCCCGAAAAGGAAGCGGGTGTGAGGCAGATTTTCTACCGCAATTATTATTTCAGTGTCCCGCTGATAAGCAGGCAGTTCATTGAGAAGCCAGCGTCCGCAAGCTACATTTTGATAGTGCGGCAGATGAAATACGACGACAGACGATTTAAGCAACTTCGCCAATTCGACCGTCCGATTCAATCTCTCAACTGGATTTTTTTCCCATCCATCCAAATTCTTAGAATCAAAGGGATTATGCAAACTATAAATGGGCATTCCATATTCCGCGCTGAGTTTGAGTAAATAATCCGCTTGACGGGTATCCCATCTTTCATCTATCAGTACCTCCACTCCATCAAAACCTGTCATTTGAGCAAACTCAAACGCCCTATTCAACCCATAAAGGTAAAGCGAACCTGTAGAAAAAATAATCACGATATGTTCCTCATGGTAATTTTCCAAAATAAACCTTACATTCCCGTTCCGCTGGGGTACAACCACAGCGGAGAATTCGGTAATCGCGTCTTTTTGCCTTCGGCAAAAAGATGATTTCTTCTTTAGACAAGAATCACGAACAGCAGGTACAACCCCTTCACGAACAGTGAAACCCCTGACGAAATGCAACATTATTACTGAAAATTACTATGCTTAATTTCCAATATTAAAGTTTCTTTTTCAATAGAGCATAGAGATGGTCATCCTCTGACCCCACGTATACCGTCCCATCTGAACCTATCGCGGGGGAGGAATAGACATAACCCTCCGTCTTGAACTTCCACTTCATGCTTCCATCGGGATTTATGGCATAGAGATTGTTGTCATTAGACCCCACGTATACAATCCCATCTGAACCTATCGCGGGGGAGGAAGAGACATAATGCTCCGTCTGGAACTTCCACTTCATGCTTCCATCGGGGTTTATGGCATAGAGATTGTCAGACCCCACATATACCGTCCCATCTGAACCTATCGCTGAGGAAGAGACACTACTCTCCGTCATGAACTTCCACTTGAGGCTTCCATCGGGGTTGAGAGCATAGAGATATTGGTCACTAGACCCCACGCACACCGTCCCGTCTGAACCTATCGCAGGGGAGGAATAGACATCACCCCCCGTCTTGAATTTCCACTTCAGGCTGCCATCGGGGGTTATAGCATAGAGATTTTCGTTATTAGACCCTACGTATACCGTCCCATCTGAACCTATCGCGGGGGAGGAATGGACCGAACTCCTCGTCTCAAACTTCCACTTCATGCTTCCATCAGGGTTTATGGCATAGAGATGACCGTCCCCAGACCCCACGTACACTGTCCCATCTGAACCTATCGATGGGGAGGAAGAGACACCACCTCCAGTCTTGAACTTCCATTTCAGATTTGCGGATTTCGGACCTTTGTAAAGGCTCTGTCCTGTGTGCCTTGCATCGCGGCCTCTCATGGGCCAGGGGGAGTTCGCAAGAGTGTAGTTTCCGCTTAGGGAAACAGTAATACTCGGTTTGTTCGGATTATTCGATTTTATGGTCAGTGTGGCGAACTTAGTATCATCGGAAGAAGGTGTGAAAGCGACCGTCACCTCCTTGCTTGAGTCAACAGCGACACTGAATGATGTCGGAGATGCCACAAACTTGGGGGAGCTTGAGCTTATGCTTCTGACGGAAAGAGAAGCGCCCCCAGTATTCAAGACGATTAGAGTCATCTGCTTTGAACTCCTAACTGGAACTGAGCCGAAGTTGAGCCCCGTCTGCGAAAGCGCCATAGCCGGACCAGAAGTGTTTCCTAAGGCGTAAACGTAGCCATCATCAGACCCCACGTATACAGTTCCATCAGAACCTATCGCGGGAGAGGAAGAGACTCTATCCCCCGTCATGAACTTCCACTTCAGGCTTCCATTAGGGTTTAAGGCATAGAGATGACCGTCCCCAGACCCCACGTATACCGTCCCGTCTGAACCTATCGCAGGGGAGGAACGGACATCACCCACCGTCATGAACTTCCACTTCATGCTTCCATCGGGGTTTAGGGCATAAAGATAGTAGTCCCCTGACCCCACATACACCGCCCCATCCGAACCTATCGCAGGGGAGGAACAATAACTATACCCTGTCTCGAAATCCCACTTGAAGCTTCCATCAGGGTTTAGGGCGTAGAGCTCGTCGACCCTGGACTCCCACTGTCCCATCGGGTACACCATATACATCATCACGTACACCGTTCCATCTGAACTTATCGCGGGGGAGGAACGGACAGCCTCTCTCTCCATGAACATCCACTTGAGGCTTCCATCGGGGTTTAGAGCATAGAGATGACCATTATCAGACCCCACGTACACCGTCCCGTCTGACCCTATCGCAGGGGAGGAAGAAGAGATAGGACCTCTAGTCATGAACATCCACTTGAGGCTTCCATCGGGGTTTATGGCATAGAGATTGTCGTCCAAAGACCCCACGTACACCGTCCCATCAGAACCTATCGCTGGGGAGGAATCGACCCTACTCCCCGTCTCGAACTTCCACTTCAGCCTCCTATCGGGATTGATGGCATAGAGATTTCCGTCAATAGACCCTACGTATACAGTCCCATCCGAACCTATCGCTGGGGAGGTATCGACGACACTATTCCCCGTCGTGAATTTCCACTTCAGGCTCCCATCGGGGTTTATGGCATAGAGATAGTAGTCCCAAGATCCCACGTATACAGTCCCATCAGAACCAATCGCTGGGGAGGAATCGACATCATAACCCGTCCAGAACTTCCACTTCAGGCTTCCATCGGGGTTTATGGCGTAGAGATTATTATGATCAGACCCCACGTATACAGTCCCATCAGAACCTATCGCTGGAGAGGAGGAGACACTATCCCCCGTCTGGAACTTCCAAGCCAGCCTTGCTGTCATAGGCCCTTTGTATGGGCTCTGGCCTGTGTGCTTTGCATCGTGGCCGCGCATTGGCCAGGGGGAGTTCGCAAGTTGTGCAACACCCAACCCTGTCGCCCAAAGCACAATACCCATAGTCATCAACAAAACCAGGGCTATCCTGCTCGCTTTACGGAGCAGGGAGCACCCCAACGCAGTGCCAGATTGCTTCGTTTCGTTCGCCATGACATACCTGGACTGCCGCTTCAAAACCGTCTTCCAAGATGCACAGAAAACGCTTTCATGTCTTGTGCCAGCTTTTGTTTGTATTGCTTTCCTTTCCATTTCAAAGATACCTCCTTTTGGACTTCCACCTTCGTGACACTTTCCCCGGCTGATATGCATCAGTCAGGGATTCACCACGAAGGCACGAAGTTTCGCGAAGTGACGCGAATTGTAGGCTAAAAAGCCTAAATGCTTTGGTTGTTTTAATATTTGTAACACAGATATATGCAGATTGTCAATGTCTTAAGCTCGTCATCTGGGGACGCTTTTTGAGCGCAGAACAAGCTCTAATATTCTAGCGTAGCGAAAGCACTGCTACTCCGGAGTAGTGAGTTGTCTCGCGTAAAATCGGCATAAAACTGTCCCCAAATCAACTTATGGTTTTTGATTTAAGTAATTATGAATTTAATTCTCTACGTTTTGTCATCCTGAGTCCTGAACGTAGTGAAGGAACAAAAGGATCCCCTTTGCTCGACGTAAAGAGATTCTTCGCTGGCGCTCAGAATGACAAAAACCAAATTCATAATTAATTTTGAGGTAATGAATTTGTAGCCTAAGTTTCTAACTTGGCATTGCTGTTTTCAACCAAGATAGAATCTTGGACTACATTGGATTACCCTATTTTTCAGTCAAAATCCATAAGCTCCGTTAGGAGCAAGATGGTTATAGAGCTCGACCATAAAATAGAATTATAGCTCCATTAGGAGCAAAATGGTTACAGCAATTCTTCGCGAAAAGGGGAAATAATATACAGATACAGATAATCACGATACGTTCCTTAAACATAATGCGTAAAACGTAATGCGTAACGTTATTACGTTTTACGTTTTACGTTTTACGCCTCCGCCCTCCAATTCCCCACACTCTTTGAAATCCGCATGGCGCAGAATTTTGGCCCACACATCGAACAGTATTGCGACGCCTTGAAGCTATCATCCGGCAAAGTTTCACCGCGCATACTTTTTGCGGTTTCTGGGTCAATGGTCAACTTAAATTGTTTTTCCCAATCGAATTGATATCTCGCTCTTGACATTTCATCGTCCCAATCTCTCGCGCCTTTTCTGTGTCTGGCGACATCTGCGGCGTGAGCGGCAATTTTGTAGGCAATGAGGCCCTGTTTGACATCTTCAGCGTTCGGTAATCCTAAATGTTCTTTGGGTGTCACATAGCATAGCATCGCCGCGCCTGCTTGCGCCGCGACCGCCGCGCCAATCGCAGAAGATATGTGGTCATATCCCATCGCAACATCCGTAACCACTGGCCCTAAAACATAGAACGGCGCCTCATGGCAAATCTCCTGTTCCTTGCGAACATTCATTTCAATCTGGTCAAGCGGCACATGCCCTGGCCCTTCGACCATCACTTGCACATCCTGTTCCCAGGCTTTTTCGGTCAAGGCGCCAATTGCTTCAAGTTCAGCGAATTGCGCTTCATCGCTGGCGTCTGCCAAACATCCGGGGCGCAGGCCATCTCCCAAAGAAATGCTAACATCGTATCTTTTACAAATTTCAAGGATGCGGTCGAAGTGTTCGTAAAGTGGGTTTTGCTTATGATGGTGTAACATCCACTGCGCAAGTATCGACCCTCCGCGACTGACAATGCCGGTAATTCTTTTCTCAATCAACGGCATATATTGCAGAAGCACGCCGCAGTGGAGCGTCATGTAATCGACGCCTTGCTTCGCCTGATATTCGATGATATCCAACAAAAAATCAGCCGTCAAGTTTTCTATTTCATCGATTTCCGCTACCGCCTGGTAGATTGGCACAGTGCCGACCGGCACGGAACTATTGGCAATGATTGCCTCACGGATTTTATTGATATCGCCGCCGGTGCTTAGATCCATTACCGTGTCAGCGCCCCATCTGATAGCAACGCATAATTTCCCAAGCTCTTCTGCAATATTTGATCTAAGCGCTGAATTACCAATATTTGCATTTACTTTTGTCCTTGACGCGATGCCAATTCCGATTGGTTCTAAATTTGTGTGATTTATGTTTGCAGGAATTATCATTTTCCCGTGTGCCACTTCATGTCTAATAAATTCAGGTTCCAGACCCTCCTGTTCAGCGACAAATTTCATCTCTTCAGTTATTATCCCCTGGCGCGCATAGTGCCTTTGCGTCACATTCTTGGGGTCTGGATGATTTGTTGTCCTTCTACTCATTTTTCATCCCTCCATAAACGGTAATTTGGTAAAACGGCTAAACGGCTAACCTACCCCCTTGCCGTCTTGCCATCTTGCCATCTTGCCGTTTCGCTATTCCTAACTTGCACCAACTGAGCCGCTATACTTACCGCGATTTCAGGCACAGTCTTTGAGTTAATATCTAATCCAATGGGCGAATAAACTTGCTGGAGTTTTTCCTTTGAAACACCGCGTTCAATTAAATCCTCAAAGATAAGTTTCACTTTTCTCCGGCTGCCTATCATGCCGATATAGCGCGCGCTAGAGTCAATGACGTTGTATAATGCCTCCTCATCGTGCTGATGTCCACGAGTAACAATTACAATATAAGTCAATGGGTCAATGGGAAATTCGCACAGGGCTTGAGCTATGTCTTGAACCATAATTTTATCGGCGTCGGGGAAACGCTCTCGTGAAGCAAAATCGGGGCGGTCATCGATTACAGCAACTTCAAAATTTAAAAATTTCCCCATCTTCGCCACCGCTTGCCCAACATGCCCCGCGCCGGCGATAAGCAAAGTGTGTAGAGGCTGTATCGGTTCTATGAAGATCGCAACTGCATTATTTTGGAATTCAACTAACCGGGGTTCGTTTTCCTTCAGAGTTTCAGATGCTTGAAGCATTACTTCACGTTCTATCTTCTCATCACCGAACCCGCCCAATTTTTCATCGCCGGAGATTAATAATTTCATTCCAGGGGCATTTCCATCCTGTCTATCATCTTTCACGACTGTAGCTAACACCACAGGTACTTTTGCCTCCAACAACTCTTGCAAGCGGGTGAACAGTTGAGCCGTCTCAGAAGATTTGGGAATATCCACAAAAATCTTCATAGTACCACCGCAAATCGAACCATCATCCCAGCCGTAATCACTATCCAATTGCAATTCCAACAGTTTGGAATTGCCGCTTTGCATCAGTCCCAACGCTTGTTTCTTTGCCTCTGCTTCTGCACAGCCGCCGCCCAATGTCCCGATGATACGAAAATCTGGAAGAATCAGCATTTTCGCCCCCGGTACCTGTGGCGTGGAACCTTTGGTATCAACAACAATGCAATACGCGCTAATCTGTCCAGCATTGATTAATTCTGGAATTTTTGGGTATATTTCTCTCATGAATTATTCTAATTATCTTCTCCCTTTCAAAACATTATTAAAAATGATTTTAGCATACTCCGAAAGTAAATGCAAGGGAATTATACGAGTTTTGCAGTTAGCTAACGCTGGTTGAGTAGTGCAGATATGTCGCTATGCTTCTACTCGACCAGCACAATTGAACTTTAGGTAAGTAATTATCCACTAAATTATTAAGTAATTATGATACTCTTGTTATTGTTCCTTGTCAAGACAAAAACTGGGATAAAGATTAAGTGGCTTGACGAGATAGAACGGAAGAATATAAAATTGGGGACTTTTGGAAAAATGGTCAAATTGATGTGACAGAATTTTGATGTACTTTCGCAGAACTTTCCAAAAGTTACTGAAGTTAAACCAATCGTTAAACAACAAACTATGTATATTAAGAAACCCGTTTTCTCCGAGAAAACGGGTTTCTGGCAACTACTGACAATGTAATAATAAAACTTCTCTCTTGCAAGGAGTGAATTATGTCTAAAATACTGAGTTTTACCCTCATGACTTGTACCTGCTTTGTATTTACGCAATGCGTAAACAATCCAATTTTACCTGATTCCAGAGACACCAGCCAATTAACCCTGGCGGAAAGAAGTCTGGTTGGTTCTGACAACAATTTCGGGTTTAAACTATTCAAAGAAATAGTTAAAGAAGAAAACAACGAGAATATCTTTATCTCGCCTTTGAGCGTTGCAATGGCATTGGGAATGACATACAACGGCGCTAATGGAAGCACGCAAGAAGCGATGCAAAAAACACTTGAGTTGTCGGGCTTGACGCCTCAAGAGATAAATGAGTCCTATAAGAGTTTAATAGAACTATTAACCAATCTCGACCCGAAAGTAAAATTTCAGCTTGCCAATTCCATCTGGTATCGTGAAATCTTCCCGGTGGAAGCTGAATTCATCAATATAAACAAAACCTATTTTGACGCTGAAGTGAGTGGCTTAGATTTTAGTGCCCCAAACGCTTCAAAGATAATCAATGGATGGGTTGATGAAAAAACCAATGGTAAAATCGCCAAAATCGTGGATGACCCGATTAATCCCCTGACTATGATGTTTCTCATTAATGCCATCTATTTTAAGGGCATCTGGACATACCAGTTTGATGAAAGTAAGACGCAAGATGATATGTTTACCTTGCCCGATGGTTCTAAAAAGCCTTGTAAAATGATGACGCAAGAAAGTGAATTGCACTATTTCGAAAATGACGACTTTCAGGCGATTGATTTACCTTATGGCGATGGCGATTTCAGCATGACTCTCTTGCTGCCGCGCCTTGAAAAGGACATCGATTCCCTGATTGCAGAACTTAATCAGGAGAATTGGAATCTCTGGATGAATAGTTTCCAGAAACGGGAACTAACTGTGCAACTTCCCAAATTCACCCTCGAATACGACATAAAATTGAATGACGTGTTAGGAGCATTAGGGATGGAAATCGCGTTTAATCCCAATTTGGCTGATTTTACCAAAATGTATAAAAAAGAGGCCGTTTTAGCCAATTTATATATCAGCAATGTCAAGCATAAAACCTTTGTCGAAGTCAACGAAGAAGGCACTGAAGCTGCGGCAGTTACTTCGGTGGAGATGACTCTTACAGCGGTCCCGTTCAAGCTCTTAATGCGAATCGATCGACCGTTTATCTGTGCCATTCGAGAAAAGCGTTCCGGGACGATACTTTTTATCGGAAAGATTGTGGAACCAACGTTAGAATAAAAAAACAAGTTAGAAACCGAGTTTTTGCCAGAAACTCGGTTTCTAAGATTTCGGAGAATAAAATGATTAAAAAAAAAAGATATCAATTATTTCTTTTCTTTTTGACGATGTTTACTATCGCTGGGATGGTTTGGTTCAATTCATATACTGTCGCCTGTTTCAATCCAACAGATTTTTTTGCGGCGGAAGTTGTGCTGAACAAAACAGGCATCACAGATGATATAGAGATATTCCAAAATGCCGAGAATGTGAGAATCAATGATGGAACCGTAGTTTACCTCTCACACTACAACGCTGATGTTGCAGTCGTGGTAAGTAAGATTGATGAACCTGTGATTGGCTTGAGCGTGCGGCTCCAGATTCCAACGAAAACCGTTGAGGTTGACGGTCAACCTGACTTAGTTTCTGCTGTGGATATTGACCAGGATGAATTTGATTTTCCGGCTGCGATGAAGGTCGAGTTGGAATGGCTGCGGAAACATAAGATAATTGCTGGAATAACGGATACTGATATCAACATGATAGCTGAAAAAGCCAAAGCCGGCGCATCAGGCTGGAATTCCAGAATTGTCCACGAAGATGGGAGTTGGTTAATTTACTCCGACACGAACAATCCGCTTTTAATAAGAGATATTGATTGCGGTGGGTTTAATATTGATAAATTACCGCAAGGGCAGATAGTTATTCCAGGTAGTGCTACGGTGAATAAGAAAGGAAAACTTTCGGTAACATGGGGAATGTTAAAAAGGTTGTAGATAGGAGGAAATTATGAAAAAGCACAATATAAAGCAAGTCATGCAAATTGCTTCAAAGATAGCCATTATCATTGCTCCGGTAATGATAGCCGGATTTGCATTTCACCTTAACTTATTCTCGCCTGTGCTTAATTCTGCCTATGCAGCGAGTGAAAGCAATAGTTTGGAGAACTATTTATCCCATCTTCCAACTGACCTTCAACTCAAAGAGGATAGTCCTCAGAAGTATCTGTTTAGCTGTGATTATTTCTACCTCACTCCACAAGGGGACGTAATGCGCAAACAGAGAGTATCTGGCGAATACACACGCCCTTTACCGGAGGGAAAAGTTAAATGGAATAATGTGAGGATAGCACAGGCGACAGGTTTTGATGATGTTTTCCCAGAAGGCGAGAAACAGGATTATATGGAGGGTTTCACATATAACCCTTCGACCGATGATGTGTCGAAGCCAGAGTTCTTCCAGGTCTTTCCGCCGTCTATTATAGATACCCAAAATCTTGTGTGGGATACTATTATGTTTGAAGCATTTGGCTGGTTTTTTTTCGATAAATTACAGTTGAATCAGACATATTGTCCTTCTGAGCCGGTAGGCGAGATTCCGTTAGCAGGCGCAGGAACGTTCCAGAACAGAAAGATTGAGTTAACCTGGCTGGGTATCTCCAAGATGAATGAAGAACCGTGTGCGTTGATTCAATACAGGGCTTTTTTCAACAAGTTCAATATATCTATTGATGCCCTAAGCGTCAGGGGCGGAAGTCACTATTGGGGTGAGATTTTAGTAACCTTCAGTTTCCCTATCGTTCTGAACGGAGATTTGATGGGGGATTTCGACTCATTGACGTAACGGCGAGAAAAGCAGTTTTTCGCTTTCGCCGAAACGGGGTAAGACATAATGAGCAAC
>Ga0194125_10002180_pt1 | contig 32709 bp, 22 predicted proteins | sample TA2KigC250mmetaG_FD_148626 | JGI IMG/M metagenome (GOLD analysis project Ga0194125, IMG submission 148626) | Freshwater microbial communities from Lake Tanganyika, Tanzania - TA2015034 Kigoma Deep Cast 250m | ecosystem: Environmental > Aquatic > Freshwater > Lake | place: Tanzania: Lake...
CGTCTCTAGGGCTGAGTTTTACCCCACCGCCACTCAAGAGAACCCCAGAAATCACCTCCACCATGGGCCTGCCATGGCACTCCCATGACACTAAACCCTCAATCGCTGTTTTTGGGTCAAATCGAGGGCTTGACAAAGCAAAAGCGATTGTATTATTATTGAAAAACAGCGACTTTCACGTCGGCAGAGCAGTTTTGTTTCTAAGGCACCTTAACAACTGGATAGTGGAAGGAAGTAATGGAGGGTTTGATCCTAGCTCAGGATGAACGCTGGCGGCGTGCCTAATGCATGCAAGTCGAACGGTTCTCTGATTTCGGTTAGAGAACAGTGGCGAACGGCTGAGTAATACAAAGGTAACCTGCCCTGGAGTGGGGGACAACTCCGAGAAATCGGAGCTAATACCGCATACGATCCTCGCATGCTTTGTGAGGATGAAAGCCTTCGGGCGCTTTAGGAAGGGCCTTTGTCCTATCAGGTAGTTGGTGAGATAAAAGCCCACCAAGCCTAATACGGGTAGCTGGTCTGAGAGGATGATCAGCCAGACGGGGAATGAGAGACGACCCCGACTCCTACGGGAGGCAGCAGCAAGGGATCTTGCGCAATGGGCGAAAGCCTGACGCAGCGACGCCGCGTGGGGGAAGAAGGCCTTCGGGTCGTAAACCCCTTTTCTTGGTGAAGAGAAAGGACGGTAACCAAGGAATAAGCCTCGGCTAACTACGTGCCAGCAGCCGCGGTAATACGTAGGAGGCAAGCGTTATCCGGAATCACTGGGCGTAAAGGGCGTGTAGGCGGTCTCTTAAGTTGGTAGTGAAATCTCCCGGCTTAACCGGGAGGCGTCTGCCAATACTGGGGGGCTAGAGGGCAGCAGAGGAAGGTGGAATTCCCGGTGTAGCGGTGATATGCGTAGATATCGGGAGGAACACCAGTGGCGAAGGCGGCCTTCTGGGCTGTACCTGACGCTGAGGCGCGAAAGCGTGGGCAGCGAAGTGGATTAGATACCCACGTAGTCCACGCCCTAAACGGTGGACACTAGGTATGGGGAGTATCGACCCTCTCTGTGCCGAAGCTAACGCTCTAAGTGTCCCGCCTGGGAACTACGGCCGCAAGGCTAAAACTCAAAGGAATTGACGGGGGCCCGCACAAGCAGCGGAGCGTGTGGTTTAATTCGATGCTACACGAAAAACCTTACCAAGGCTTGACATGCTGGTAGTAGGAGCCCGAAAGGGTAACGAGTCCGGTTCGCCGGAAAGCCAGCACAGGTGCTACATGGCTGTCGTCAGCTCGTGCCGTGAGGTGTCGGGTTAAGTCCCATAACGAGCGCAACCCTTGTCCTGTGTTGATTTCTCACAGGAGACAGCCCAGAAAATCTGGGAGGAAGGTGAGGATGACGTCAAGTCAGCATGGCCTTTATGCCTTGGGCGACACACACGCTACAATGGGTGGTACAAAGGGTTGCTAAGGAGCGATCCGGAGCTAATCCCCAAAAGCCATCCTCAGTTCGGATTGCAGGCTGAAACCCGCCTGCATGAAGGCGGAGTTGCTAGTAACCGCAGGTCAGCATACTGCGGTGAATGCGTTCTCGGGCCTTGTACACACCGCCCGTCACGTCATGAAAGCTGGCAACACCTGAAGTCGATGAGCTAACCCGCCTCTGGCGGGAGGCAGTTGCCGAGGGTGGGGTCAGTGATTGGGACGAAGTCGTAACAAGGTAGCTGTACCGGAAGGTGCGGCTGGATCACCTCCTTTCTAGGGAGTGTATACTCCTAGGTCGGTCTCTCCACCAAATGGAGAGTGCCTATAGCAAAATTAACCCTCCCTTCCACTATCCAGGGGTTAAGGTGCTCTTCTTATGGACAACCCGGTCATCGTAGATTTCCCCCTTCGGGGAGAATGGGTCGCTGTTCATACGCCCGCCAAGCGTATTCCCAGCCACGGCACGGATATGCTGGGACAGAGGTATGCCTACGATTTCATCAGGACTGATAACAGGAAGGGCTTACACTACTGCCCCGTGAGCCATTTCCGATTGCTGGTTTTCGGGATACCGGTAAGCCGATGCTATGGCTGGGGAGAGAACGTTTGCGCACCGTTCGATGGTAAAGTCGCCAAGATGAAAGATGGGCTGAAAGAAAGACAAAGGCTATTCCCCCTCTTAGACCTGCTCATCGTTATCAAGAATATGCTGACCTTCAGCCGAAATGATAAGGCTCTACACAGGGTTATGGGTAATTACATTATGTTGGAAAAAGATGATATTTATGCCGCCTTTGCCCATTTGTTACCAGGCTCTATCGAGGTGCGTCAGGGTCAGGAAGTGAAAGCCGGACAGAGAATAGCCAAAGTGGGGCATACCGGTAATTCAACTGCCCCCCATCTGCACTTTCAGCTTATGGACAGAGCCGATATCCTCACAGCCAAAGGGGTACCCTGTGCCTTCAAGGAATATGAAGTATTGAAAGATGGTACTTGGCAGAATACAATTGGTAGCATACCCGAATACGGCGAGAGAATTCGCTATATGAAATAAGCATTTCTCTCAAATGAGACGAGTCCAGTTTGCCCTCCCTTCCACTATCCCGAGGGTTAAGGTGCCTTCCTTTACTGGCCCGCCTGGGGCCCCGTGTTACTTCCGCTTATTCCCCCTTCTGTAGCCTAAGCCCGCGCAGCATCATACGCTTGGAGTGCTATTGGCAAGACCTGTGTGACACCATTCCCGGCTGCGGGCAATCCAATCAATATGGCGCTAATAACTTCTTCACGAGACGCACCCGACTGCTTAGCCAACTGTGTATGGAAGGGCACCCCACCTTCCAGCCGCAAAGCCGCCAAGACAGCCAAATACGCCAGGTGTTCAGTCTTCTTGTCCAAAGCACTGGCATCGTCGAGACCCTGAACTGTTGCCATCCACGCTTCTGCATGCTTTGGAGCCTCTTTCATAAATGTCTGAAATGCCTTGCTGACCGCCGGTTGTTGGTTGCTCATCTACATCCCCTCCTTTCCAGTCAATGAGTTCCGCGACGCAAAGAAGTGGGGGAAATTCGACCCTGATTTGTATCCATAACTATACCGTTCCGAACCTGCATCGTCTAGAAGGGTTCCTTGTGTTATGCCACCTGATTCAGGCAGCTACTATACTCTAAGTGGCGGGCCATTAGCTCATCAGGTTAGAACGCAGTCCTGACAACACTGAGGTCCATGTTTCGGCACCAGGAAAGCCCCAACACAGTGCACGGCATCAATAGATCCCCAACCGTCTCCCAGAGGGCTCCTTCAGGCGGCACGGGCCACTTGTCGCCAACCACGTAGAAAACTCCACGGTGGCAGGTTTTGGTCGAATAGCCAAATGGGGAAAGGGAACATATCCGACTTGAGTCCGCCGACGGCAAGATCATGGCTCGTATGCAGAGGCACTGCAAGGAGAGGCCTCCAGACATGACTTGATCGGGCTGTCTTCCCAGGTTTCGCCCTTTTGATGACAACATGTGGTAACATGAAAGTGAGCCTAAGTGCCACCGTTGCAGAATGCGAGCCGATTCAAGGAAGATCAAGAAGCAAGTCCTGGAAAGGCTGTGCTGGCAGGTCGGTTAGTAAAATATTTGCCAAATCTTGCCTCATGGTAAGCCTTAGGGTAAAATCTGTGCTTTGGAGAGGTGACCGAGAGGCTCATGGTGCCGCTCTCGAAAAGCGGTCTCGTCTTATGGCGAGCGTGGGTTCGAATCCCACCCTCTCCGGGTGGAGAGGTGCTGGAGTGGACTATCAGGCGCGCCTGGAGAGCGCGTGTCGCTTATGGCGACCGTGGGTTCGAATCCCACCCTCTCCGCTTGCTCCAACTGCTCGCCCACTCCGGGGGTACTTTGTATCCGATGCAGTTGTATGATAACATTAGCGCTAATATTGACATGATATGAACATAAGAAACGCAGAGCATTCCCTTTGGGAAGGACTTCTCCTTTCTCACCAAAGGACGAACAAGTTGATAAACGATCTTGAACAATATGGGTAAACAGGAGAGTGTTAACAGATGAAGATTTCCTTTGTGGAGCCGCGGGCCCCCTTTTACAACTTCTACACCAGCGTCATCGGGCACATGCCCATGCTCGGCCCAATCTACCTTGGCACTATACTCCACAGAGACGGTCATGACGTGAGGATGTTCAATGAGAACGCCAAGAATCTCGATTACGGGGTGATCCAAGATTCAGATGTCTTGGCCATCTCCATCATGACCGCCACTGCGCCCCGGGGTTACGAGATAGCCCAAGCCTTTCGGTCGCTCAACCCCAAAGGGAGAATCATCATGGGCGGCTGCCACGCCACCTTCATGCCGGAAGAGGCGCTTCAGTATGCAGACCACGTGGTCACCGGTGAGGGGGAATTGGTAATCTCCGACCTTGTCAAGCATGGAGGGGAAAAGATTGTACAAGGCAGCCATGTGGAAGACCTCGATAAGTTGCCTTTCCCTGATTTTTCACTGATGTTCGGAGTCGAAAGGCCGCTCATCACCTCAGTGTCTACCTCCAGGGGCTGCCCTAATGACTGCAACTTTTGCTCCGTTAGTCCGATGTTCGGGCGAAAATACAGGATTCGAAGCGCCGAGAGTGTGTTTCAGGAGCTATCACGGTTCAAGCACAGGCACGTCTTTTTCTGTGATGATAATTTCGGCGTCAACAGGCGTGTAACAAAGGAGTTGCTAAACTTGATGATCGAAAATGGGGTAACGCCAAAGTGGACGGCCGAGAGCAGCGTGAACATCGCCAAAGACGAGGAGATGCTAGAGCTGATGAGGCGAGCTGGTTGTTCCCGGTTGTGCATTGGTTTTGAGTCCATGGATGCGGACACGTTGAAGAAGTATGGGAAAAGGCAGACGCCTGAGGATGTCAAGAGCTGCATCAAGGTGCTGCACAAGCATGGCATCAGGGTTCACGGCATGTTCATTTCAGAGGGATACTCTGACATCTACCACAGGTTAGGGATCGATACCCTTCAATTGACCATACTGACGCCCATTATTGGTAGCAGGCTTCATAGGGCTGTGAAAGAAGCCGGCCAGTTTCTAACGCAGATTTATCCCAGGGACTGGAAGCTATTTGATGGTACGCACGTGGTTCACTGGCCAGATCGTATGTCACCTCTGGAGATGCAGAAGCAGTCAGTCAGGGCAATGAAGAAATTCTACTCGCGGATCAATATGATGAAGATGCTGATCAAGGGTAGGTACCAGGACTATTGCATCCGGCGTGAGGGACGTCGACTAATCAATAAGTGGGAGAAACAGAACAAAGAATACCTCTTGTGGCTGAAAAGGGGTCTTGTTCAGGGCTGAAATCCTTTGGCAACATGGACTTGAGCGAGGCAAGATATTGGGTGGGGTTCAATCTTATCCCAGGAATTGGCCGGATAAAGCTTTCGCTCCTTGAGGCCTATTTCGGCGACCTGGAAAGGGCATGGCATGCCCCAGCGGCTGAGTTCAAGGCTGCCGGTCTTGATACTAAATCTACAGAGGCGATTGTTAGTCTGCGTGGCCAAATATCCCTGGACGATGAGCTAGAGAAGCTGACGCGCTACGGGGTGACAGTGATCACCGGGAACGACTCCACCTATCCCCGGCGACTTAAGGAAACCTATGACTGGCCACCCTTGCTTTATGTGAGGGGTACACTTACTCCCGAAGACGAGTGCGCTCTTGCTGTGGTCGGCACACGGCGTGCTTCTATCTACGGACGACAGGCAACTGAAGAAATCGTTGCCGATCTAGCCCATAGCGGAATCACTATTGTCAGCGGGTTGGCAAAAGGCATTGATGCTATAGCTCATCGAACAGCTCTTCAGTCTGGAGGGCGGACCATTGCTGTGGCTGGCTGCGGACTGGATCTCGTTTATCCCAGTGACCACGTAGCCCTGGCTCGACAGATTATGGAGCGTGGTGCTCTGATTAGTGAGTTCCCTCTGGGCACCCGACCCAAAGCCGAGCATTTTCCGCAGCGGAATCGTATCATTAGTGGCATAAGTCTGGGTGTGCTGGTGGTGGAGGCAGGAGAGAAAAGTGGCGCCCTGAATACGGCCCATTGGGCGGCAGAGCAAAATCGGGATGTCTTCGCTGTTCCTGGCAGTATCTTTTCCCCTGCCAGCAGAGGCACCAACCACCTTATTCAGGAAGGCGCGAAGCTGGTCTGCCACTCCAGCGACATCTTGGAGGAGTTGAATCTCAGTATGATGGCACAACAGCTAGAGATGAAGGAGATCACCACTCCAGTTACTGATACGGAGGCGCAACTTTTGACGTGCCTTTCCAGGGAGGCAACTCATATTGACGACGTCTGCCGTCACACCGGTCTTCCCGTAGCCACAGTGACCAGTACCCTGGCAATGCTGGAATTGAAAGGACTGGCAAAACAGGTAGGTGGCATGAACTATGTGCTGGCCTGAAGGGACAGAGTCTAGACTCCCGTTATCCTGGAGATCTGTATCATAGAAAATGGTTGATAAGCTCGTCATAGTAGAGTCTCCTGCCAAAGCAAAGAGCATCGGCAAGATCTTGGGCAGGAGCTATAGTATCAAGGCATCCGTAGGCCATGTGCGAGACTTACCGCAGTGGGGCCTCGGCGTGGATGTAAAGAACGGCTTTGCCCCCAGGTACGAGGTTCCCAAGGCAAAGAAAAAGGTAGTCAAGGAGTTGAAGGAGGCAGCCAGAAAAGCCAAGTCGGTATATTTGGCCACAGACCCAGACCGGGAGGGAGAGGCCATCGCCTGGCACCTGGTGGCCGCAGCCGAACTGGATGGAGTTGAGAAGCATCGCGTGGTCTTTCACGAGATAACCGAACAGGCCATCAAGAACGCCTTTCGTCATTCGCGCCAGATCGATATGCACTTAGTGGATGCTCAGCAGGCCAGGCGGGTGCTGGATCGGCTGGTAGGTTACAAGGTAAGCCCCCTCCTGGGGAGCAAGGTTAGAAGAGGTCTTTCGGCTGGCAGGGTGCAATCCGTGGCTTTGCGGATGATTGTGGAACGAGAGCGCGAAATCCAGAGTTTTGTTCCCCAGGAGTACTGGACTATCGAAGCCGAGCTAAGCAAGTTCACAGACGCCAAACCTCCCAGCTTCAGAGCCAAGCTTGCTGGAATCAAGGACAAGGGCGAAAAGTTGAAGCTCAACTCTGAAGAAGACGCCAAACCAGTTGTCCAGCAACTCAGGAAGGCAACCTACTTGGTCACCCAGGTAAAGAAGAAGAGGCTCAGTCGTCAGCCCGCCCCGCCTTTCATCACCAGCACTCTTCAGCAGGAAGCCTGGCGCAAGCTTCACTTTACTGCCGATCGTACCATGTCTGTTGCACAGCAACTCTACGAGGGATTACCCCTTGGGCCAGAGGGGCAGGTGGGACTCATCACCTATATGCGTACCGATTCGACCAGGGTGGCAGATTCAGCTATGCAAGAGACTCGCCAGTACGTAGCTGAGAAATACGGGGCTGAGTTCCTCCCTTCTAAGCCTCGCCTATTCACCAGGAAAGCCAAGGGAGCTCAGGAGGCACATGAAGCTATCCGGCCCACAAAGGCAGACCGCGAACCGGACTCTGTCAAACCCTATCTCAGTGCTGAGCAGGCCAAACTTTATCGGCTTATCTGGGAACGGATGATTGCCAGCCAGATGGCTGCTGCCGTTTTTGATACTACTGCTGTAGACATCGAAGCAAAGCAACCTCAGGAGAGCAAGGTTTATATCTTGAAAGCGACAGGCTCTATATTGCATTTTCCAGGCTTCCTCGTTCTTTACAGCGAGGGGAAAGATGAAGCAGAAGGAGAAGAGGAAGCCGGGGCTGGTCTTCCGCCACTGGATGAGGGAGAGCGGCTTCGGCTCCTAGACGTTTTACCGGAGCAACATTTTACCCAGCCTCCGCCCCGCTTCAACGAGGCCACTTTGGTGAAAGCCCTGGAGGAGAGAGGCATCGGACGGCCCAGCACCTATGCTCCTATTATCTCCACTCTGCGGCGGCGCGATTACGTGGAGAGAAAGAGAGACGGTCGTTTCTACCCCTTGGAGATGGGCTTCGTAGTCAATGACCTGCTGGTGCAGCATTTCCCCAACATTGTTGACACAGGTTTCACCGCCAAACTTGAGGAGCAACTGGACGAGATAGCTCGCGGCGAAAGAGGTTGGGTAGGGGCAATAAGCGAGTTCTACGTCCCTTTTGAAGAAACCCTAAGACAGGCCAGCGTCAACATGGTGAAGATGAAGCAACCGGACGAGCCAACAGACGAAGTCTGTCCTGAGTGCGGCCGGCCCATGGTGATCAGGACAGGGCGTTTCGGAAAGTTCCTGGCCTGCAGCGGTTTCCCCAAGTGCAAGACTACCAAGTCACTTAAGGCCAAAGCCGAGGTAGTTTCAGAATAGCGATCAGTGTATCATGCTATGGGAGGGTTAACAAAAATATGGGGCGGGAGTAAGGAAGGATGAAGATACTGGTAATTCAGGGGCCAAACCTAAATTTTTTAGGGAAACGAATCAAGGAGATATACGGTGACAAGACGCTAGAGGAGATCAACCGGCTGCTGCAGCAGGTGGGGGGGGAGCTGGGGGTGGAGGTGGTCACGTTTCAGTCGAACAGCGAGGGTGCGCTGATTGACTTTATACAGAAGGAATCGGCGGCGGCGAAGGGCATAATCATCAACCCGGGGGCATTGACGCATTACGGCTTCTCGCTTCGAGACGCGCTGGCGGATAGTGGCCTTCCGGTGGTGGAGGTCCACCTGTCCAATATCTACGCCCGTGAGGAATTCCGCCAGAGGTCGGTGATTGCCCCTATTGCCAGGGGGCAAATCAGCGGCCTGGGCTGGAGAGGGTATATGGCCGCACTGAGAACCCTGGTTTCGGAGTTGAAGGGAGACGCCGCTTAACGGCTGGCAAGCACAGCCGAGTGCGCCGCATTCAGACCCAGGTAGGCCGCACGCCGCAGGAGTCAGGTCAAGCTGACAATCAGCGTCAAAGGCAAGGGCTTGGCAATAGCTGACCGTCTCAGAAAGCTACGCCAGAAACTCCTGGAAAAGGAGCTAGAAGGCATACTCATTTCCCAGCCGGAGAACTGCCGCTATCTCAGCGGATTCACTGGCTCGACAGGATTTCTGCTCGTCACTCAGGACACGGCTACGGTGGCAACAGATTTCATTGGCTTTGAGCAGGCCAAGGCAGAGGTAGCTGGCCTGGAAGTGGTGCGCATAAAGGGCATGGCGGAGGGGCTGGCGGAGTTGATACATGGCCTCGGGATAAGAAGACTGGGGTTTGAAGCCGACAATCTGGTGTTCTCCCAGCACAGCAAACTGTCTCAGCAGGCGGCAGAGAAGCAGATTCAGCTTATCCCCACGGAGGGGCTGGTGGAATCCCTGCGGGCGGTGAAGGAAGAGGAAGAACTGGCTTGCCTGATGAGGGCAGCGGGAATGGCTGACAGCGCTATGGAATACATTGCCCGGGAGATTCGGCCGGGGATGAGCGAGAAGGAAGCGGCCTGGGAGTTGGAGAAATTCCTGCGGGAAAAGGGCAGTGAGGCCGTGTCTTTTGAAATTATCGTGGCCTCGGGGCCGAAGGGTGCCCTGCCTCATGCCAGGCCCACGGAGCGGCGTTTGTCTCAGGGTGAGCCTATTGTGGTGGATTTGGGTGCCAGGGTGGGAGGGTACTGTAGCGACCTGAGCCGGACTCTGTGCCTGGGACCCCGTTCTGGGACATTCGCCGAAGTATATGACCTGGTGCTGCGCGCTCAGCTTTCGGCGCTGGACAATCTGGAGGTGGGGATGGCCGCCGAGCAAGGAGACAACCTGGCGCGAAAGGTTATTCAGGAAGGTGGCTACGGAGAGGCTTTCGGTCACGGCTTGGGACACGGCGTGGGGCTGGCTGTCCACGAGCGGCCCAGGCTTGGCCCCAAATCTACGGATGTTCTTCAGGAGGGGATGGTGTTTACTGTTGAGCCAGGCATCTATGTGGCGGGCTGGGGAGGGGTGAGGACTGAGGATACGGTGATGATGAAGGACGGCAGGGCAAAGGCGCTCACCAGGGTGGGCAAATAGGGGGGTGGCGGTATGACCATGATGAGCGCCGGGGATCTGAAAAAAGGCAGCACCATAGAGCTGGAAGGACAGCTATACCGGATTGTTGACTTCAGCCACATCAAGATGGGAAGAGGGAGCGCCCAGATCAGGCTCAAGCTGCGCGATATCCGGGCCGGTTACACCATTGAGCGCACCTTCCAGTCCAGCGAGAAGTTCCTCCGGGCACGCCTGGAGCATCACAAGGTGCAGTACCTGTATCATGATGGGGAGTTGTACTACTTCATGGACAATGAGACCTTTGAGCAGACTTCTCTCGACGCTGGACTCTTAGGTGATGCCACCAAGTACCTGCGGGAGGGAATGAACCTGGATATGCTCACCTACAGGGATGAGCCGGTGGGTGTGGAGTTGGGGGCGGCGGTGGAGCTTAAGGTGGTGGAAACAGGCTCTGGTTTCAAAGGAAACACGGCCACGCCGGGGACGAAGCCAGCCACGCTGGAGACAGGACTGAAGGTCCAGGTGCCGATGTTTATCAGCAAGGGTGACGTGGTCAAGGTTGATACGCGCAGCGGCGAGTACCTGGAAAGGGTGGGGTGACGTTGCTGAAGGGGGTACCTGCCTCTTGCCTTTTTCCTTCCCGCATGGTACAACAGTCAATCATAGGGATGTGATCCTGGATTTGGGATCATATCGATAGGAAGGCAGGGTTGAAGGGAGGCGAAAGGAAATGAAATACCAGCACCGGATCATCATAGACCCTAAGATCATGCATGGCAAGCCAGTCATTAAAGGCACCCGAATTCCCGTGTATATTGTACTTAACCTCCTGGCCGGCGGGTCCAAGGCAGAAGACGTGCTAGAAGAGTATCCGGACCTGGCCAATGAGGACATCCTTGCTTGCCTGGAGTACGCGGCTGAGCTGGCGCAGGAAGAGGTGGGAGTCCTTGAGACAGAAGGGATCAGGTGAGCCTTAAGCTCCTTCTCGATGAAAATGTGCCTCCCCAAGTTGCCACAGAATTGCGCCAATCAGGTTACGATGTGGTGCACGCCAGGGACGTCGGTCTGAAGGGGTGCAAAGATTCAGAGCTTGTGGCTTTCGCCCATGAGAAGGGACGATGCCTGGTAACCTTAGATGCTGATTTTGCTGACCTTCGCTACCACTCATTGGGCAGCCACGCTGGTATTATTCGGCTAAAGCTGAGGTTTGCGCCTTCTAGCATCGTTGTTAATGTACTTCGTTCTTTGCTACCAGAACTGGCGCGTATCCCTATAGAGCGGGGTGCCCTGGTGGTGAGCGATGGGAAGCGGTATCGGGTCAAACTGCCTCCAGAGAGATCATAGGGCATGAAGGGACGGGCTTTGTATCTATATTGAGGATAGAAGGCCACAAAATGATTAACGAAAACAACGAACCGGGTCAGGTCAGTTTTTCCCAGGGGGAAGGTCGACACCCACAGAGGCAGAGGTGGATACGCGGAGCGGCGAGTACCTGGAAAGGGTGGGGTGACGTTGCTGAAGGCTGACCTGCATATTCATACCGAGTACTCCTTTGATTGCACGACGCCCCTGGAAGACATCATCGATCGGTGCGTCGAGCTAGGGATCAACTGCGTTGCTGTAGCAGACCACGGCACTATCGCTGGCGCTCTGAAGATGAAGGAAAGGGCGCCCTTCAAGGTGATTGTGGCGGAGGAAGTGCTTACGCCCATCGGGGAGATAATGGGGATGTTCCTGAGTGAGGAGGTGCCCACCAAGATTTCGGCTGAAGAGGCCATCAGGCGGATCAAGGGCCAAAACGGGCTGGTATGCCTCCCCCACCCCTTCGACCGTATGAGGGGAATAAAGGAGAAATGCCGCTCGCTGGAGAGCCTTATTCCGGACATCGATATCATCGAAGTGTTCAATGCCAGAACCCTGCCGCTGCTCTTCTCTGATAGCAAGGCGCGGCGCTTTGCCGAAAAGCATGGCCTTCTTTGCAGCGCCGGCAGCGATGCCCATACGCTGCACGAGGTGGGACACACCTGGGTAGAGATGCCGGAATTCAATGGCAGCCAGGAATTTCGCTCTGCCCTGGCACAGGGCACGATCCACGGTCACCGCAGTTCCCCTGTGGTCCACGTGGCGACCACCTACAGGAACATCCTCAGAGGCCTGAAACTGGCCGGAAGGAGGCCTTCGGGTTGAGCTCGTACCACCTGGGCTGGTTTTCCACCGGCCGGGACAAGGCAGCCCGCGACCTGTTGACCGTGGTGTGGCAGGAAATCCGACAGGGAAGGATAAAGGCGGATATCGCTTTTGTCTTTAGCAATCGCGAGCGCGGCGAAGCGGTGGAGAGCGATCTCTTTTTCGACCTGGTGGAGGGCTACGGTATCCCTCTGGTGTGCGTTTCTTCAGGGAAATTTCAGCCTGAGAAGAGAAGCGCGGCGCTGGAGGAGTGGCGACTGTCATACGACAGAGAGGTGATGAAACGACTCGAGGGGTTCAACCCAGACCTGTGCGTGCTGGCGGGCTATATGCTCATTGTGGGGAAGGAGATGTGCCAGAGGTACAAGATGATCAATCTCCACCCCGCAGCCCCCGGCGGCCCGACCGGCACCTGGCAGGAAGTGATCTGGAAATTGATAGAGACCAGGGCGGGGAGCACGGGGGTCATGATGCACCTGGTGACTCCAGAGCTGGACAAAGGGCCGGCGGTCACCTTCTGCACCTTCTCCATTAGAGGTGAGCCTTTTGAGCGGCACTGGAGGGGGGTGGAGGGGCTCTCTGTGGAACAGTTGAAAAAGGGGCAGGGAGAGAAGAAGCCTCTTTTCAGGCTTATCCGGGAGCAGGGGCTGGCCAGGGAGTTCCCTTTGATTACGGCCACGGTCAGGGCTTTCGGCGAGGGGAGGGTGCGGATAGAACAGGGGAGAGTGGTGGACGCGGGCGGGAAGCACGTTGATGGTTATGATTTGACGGCGGAGATAGACAGGATTGTGCAAGAGAAGGGTGGATAAGCGGAATTGGTGGGCCGAGCCCACCCTACGGGCTATAATGGGGGTGGTTGAGTGGTGAATGAGGGCAGTTGGAGTCGGTGATGCAAGAGGTTCGCGTATGAGGAAGCTGGTCTGTTTTGACCTGGAGGGGCCTCTGTCCCCGCAGGACAATGCCTACGAGGTAATGAGACTCATCCCAGAGGGAGGGAGGGTCTTTGAGGTTATCAGCCGCTACGACGACCTGCTGGCGCTGGAGGGCAGAGAAGGATACGAGCCGGGCGATACGCTGGCCTTGATAGTCCCTTTTCTTATCCGCCATGGGATCAGTGAGGAAGATATCAAAGAGGTCTCCAGGCGGGCCAGCCTGGTGGATGGGGCCGCTGAGCTGATAGCCAGCCTCAGAGCTAAGGGCTGGGAGCAGTATATTGTGTCCACCAGCTACGAGCAGCACGCCTATCAGGTAGCAGGCCGCCTGGGAATGGCCAGCGACAGGGTGATATGCACGCGCTTTCCCCTGGACAGGCTGCAGGGCGAGGTGGGTAAAGAAGAACTGGGGCTGGTGTCCGGGGCGGAGCGGCACATCCTGGATAGGTTGTATGACGAAAGGCTGGGGGACGGGGTAAAGGACAAGGCTATAAAGCCTTACCTGGACCGCTTCTACTGGCAAGACCTGCCCCTGACCAGCATCGGCGTCCCCAACAAGACCATCGAGGTTGTCGGCGGGCGGCGCAAGGCCTGGGCCATGGAGAGGATAGCACGGGAGCACCAAGTCCGCCTGGAGGAGGTGGCCTTTGTGGGGGACAGCATCACCGACGCGCAGGGCGCCCGAGTAATCGAGGCGGCGGGCGGCCTGGCCATCGCCTTCAATGGCAACGCCTTTGTCATCCCGCAGGCGACGGTGGGGGTGGCCAGCACCAGCCTGCTGGACGTGGCGCCGATCCTTGAGGCCTGGCGCGAGGGGGGCAGGGAAGGGGTCAAGAGTGCGGTGGAGGCCATGCCGCGACCTCAGGCCGACACCGGCCCCTTTTATGACTGGCTGGTGGGCAAAAAAGGGAAGGCGCTGGCCAGGGTGCTGGCGGCGCATGGGAGGGCGAGGGGTCTGGTGCGGGGGGAGGCGGCCAGATTGGGGTGAGGGGAGCGGACAGACCTGAAGGTCTGTCCCTACTTGCTGGATAGGCGGAATTGGTGGGCGGAGCCCACCCTACCGGCTGGCCAGGGGGGTGGAGGGGCTCTGGATTCCCGCTTCCGCGGGAATGACAGTCAGGAGAGTAGCCCCTGCTACCGGTATTTTCGAAGTGATGGCAAGGGGTGACTTCCACCCCACCCCGGGATTGCCGCTCTTCCTTTTGGGGAAAGATCGCATGATGTGACGATAAGGTGGCATTGTTTGACCCCCCGACACCCCTGCCCTATAATCACGGGTGCAGGCCTGGCGCTGGATGCCGGCCTCAGACCGAAAGCCTGAACGTCTTACCGCCCGAAGGCAAGAAAGAGCAGGACGAGAAGAAGCCATGCCCCCCCCCAAGACTCCCCTGGAAATCGTCGGGATGGGCGCCATGAACCTGGACCAGCTATACCTGGTGGAGCGCATCCTGACCGACGGCGAGGCCGCCGTGGCCGGCTTCGCCTCTCAGGCGGGGGGGTCGGCGGCCAACACCCTCTGCGGGCTGGCCAAGCTCGGCGTCAGGGCGGGCTTCGTGGGGGTGGTGGGGGACGACGAAGCAGGCCGCAGGCTAATGGACGACCTTGCAAGGCACGGCGTAGACGCGAGCCAGGTGAAAGTCAAGAAAGGCGACACAGGCTCGACCCTGTGCCTCAGCGACAGTCGGAGCAGGCGCGCCATTTACGTCATGCCCGGGGCCAACAGCCTCCTGGCCCCGGAAGACCTGGACCTGGAATACATCAGCCAGGCGAAGATATTTCATCTGTCGTCCTTTGTCCACGAGGCGCAGTTGGAATTGCAAAAGCGGCTGGCAGCCCAACTGCCGGCCAGCGTCAAGATCAGCTTCGCCCCGGGTTCGCTTTACGCCGCCAAGGGGATAGAGCAGCTAGCGCCACTGCTGGAGCGGGCGCACCTCCTGTTCGTCAACCGCACTGAAATGGTGCAACTCACCGGTCAGGACTTCGCCGCCGGCGCCCGAAAATGCCTGGAACTGGGCTGCCACACGGTGGTGACCACCCTGGGGAACATCACCACGAAGCTGCCGGGAAAGGCGCATCAGGTGACGGTAGCCGCCCACGTCCTGTCCCGGGATGGCGGGGAGCACTGCATCGAATCCAGGGCCAAGCAGGGCCAGCCCGTGGCGGACACTACCGGCGCGGGCGACGCCTTCGCCGCCGGCTTTCTCTACGGCATTATAAAAGGAAAGCCCCTGACACAGTGCGGGCTGCTGGCGGAAATCATGGCCCGCTTCTGCGTGGGGCGGGTGGGGGCGAGGGCGGGGCTGCCCACGCTGGTGGAGGTGGCAGAGGAATACCAGGCCATTTCGGCGGAGCGGTTGTGAGAGGGCCAGCGTATTGCGGTGGGTTACGCCCGCCCAGGGCGGACTTCACCCACCCTACCTGTCATTGCGAGGTCGCCCCAGGCGACCGCGGCAATCCCAGGGCGGTGGGGCACCACCCCCCGTGGGCAGAGCGCGCTCTGCCCCTACATTCCCCCCTTACACGCCACGTGGATTCCCGCTTCCGCGGGAATGACAGCGGAATTGGTGGGCCGAGCCCACCCTGCGAGGCGGACATTACAAATTTCTTACAAAAAAGGTGAAAGGGCAGCAAGACGCCTGAAAAACCCCTTGACAAAAGCCCCCGGCTGTGTTAGTCTGCGTTTGCGCAGCGGTCGCAGGGGGGATCGGTCTGAAGCCACCCCAGTTTTCAGAGAAAAGCCTTTTGGTCTTAAGACACTTCTAGTATAGGCCCATTGAGGTGGGGGCGGTTTCCGGACTGAGGCGACGGCGCAATGTTCGTCGGTCGGGGTTCGGAGGGCTGACGCAGGAGGTGGTCGCAGTCAACTAGAGAGCGATAACTTACGGTTAGCGGGGGCCTGCGGATCTGGCAAATCAGCGTTTGAGGGCAACGAAAAGGGTCTTTCTGTTGCTTTTTGCCCCCGCTGCCTGCCATTATACAGCCTCAGCTACGGATTTTCAATAGCCATTCGTATCAATTTTGGAGGCTGGTTTCTATGTCCTTCCCACAGGGAAGGGCTGCCAGAAAGGAGGAGATAAGCCGGAGCACCGTTGAGCCTTGACGAGTCTCAAAGCATCCGAAGCATGGGGGAGGGGAAACAAGACCGAGGAAAAACAAACAAGGAAGGAAGGAGGATTTCATTCAGATGATGAAAAAGAAATTTCTTGGCATACCAGTATTGGCTATCATTTGTGTCCTGGTGCTGGCGCTGACTGCGGGGATAGCCTATGCCGCGATCGGCCTGGTTCCCGGTGGTGGGAGTGCGTACATCACCGTTACCGAAGCCATCGAGTGTGCGGGAGCGGCGAGCGCAGGAAGCTGGGATGACGATCTTGGGATATGGGTCTTCGAGGCAGACGAGCTTTTCCCGAATCAAGTGGAGACCTTGTGGCTGGAGCTGACCAATAACGGACCAATGGATGTCAAGGTCACCGTTGCCGTGGGTTCAGCCCTGGATTACTCCGGTTGTGATCTTTCGATGACGGTTGGCGGTGGCCCCAGTCAGACCATTGTGGTGCCAGCGGGGGACGTGGCCACGGCCACTGTGCACCTTTGCACCGGCAACAGCGTTGTTCCCGGCCTGTACATGTACTTCATAAGCGTGACCCGCTAAAAGAAAAGGCCGTTCTCCCATGCTCGCCTTTGGAGCACCCTTCACGGGAAGGGTGACAGCGATAGAGAGGACAGGGAAAAGCCAGGGCCCGCCTGAGGCGGACCCTGGCGCAGTCCCCGAACAAAGTTGAGGCTCGCTTCGGACTTTCAGGGAGGCTCCCGGTGAGGCGAAAACAATTGTGAGAGGCGATGAAGATCCTGTCAGCAGTGGCCCGGGCCCTGGGCCTGCTAGTGGGGTCCGGGGCCATCGGATTCGGCAGCGTCCTGGTGTACCGGGGAATACACCACCACACCGCCGGGTCGCACACCAGTCTGGAAAGCAAGGTGGTGGGGGCCCTGCTGGTGACGGGTGGCATGATCCTGCTGGCGTTTCTGGTGTGGTACAGAAGTGAAAAGTGAATATGGTGGATCCCCCCGGGTTTCCGGCGAAATGCCGGAAAGAGAGTAAGGAGATAGTTTGCTAATGTCATTACTCCGAGAGTACTGCCTGACTCAAGCGAGTAGAGCTACTCTGTCATTGCTTCTCCTTCCTTACGGAAGGAAAAGCAATGACAACGCCAGCGGAAGGATGAAGACGTTGATGAACGGTCCCTAATGAAAGGAGGTGGTAATTATAGAAGAAGCTATAGCGTTTTCGGTAATTCATGGTTGGAACTACTTTAGACGTATAGGAGGTAAAGCAAAGTGAGAAAAAGAAGTCTTTTTGCAGTAATGGTGCTGCTGCTGGTGCTGTCTATCTGCCTGGTAGCGGCGCCGGTGCAGGCCGCCACCTATGCCGTGACGGTCCAGGTGCCAGCCACCGGCGGCGGCATGGTCTCGGCCAATGAGTGCAACATGGCGGTGAAAGTCTCGGTGAAGAACCTCGAGGGGACTAACACCGTCACCATCTCGGCCATCACCCGCAATGCCGACTGCACCTTCACCGGGTGGACGACCACTGCGGGGACCATCGCTGACGCCACGAACCCCACCACTACAATAGAGGTGACCGACAAGGCCACGGTGACGGCGGGCTTCACCCCACCGGCGAACTCCACTCTGACCGTGAAAGCGAAGGCGGTGGGCAACGCCACCGTGGGGACGGTCAAGATCGTGGAAAATGGATTGACCACCATAACCAGGCCCACGGGGACAAAGGTGACCATCGAGGCCACCCCGTTCAACAGCGACAACGTCTTCTTCGGCTGGAGCTACAACATGGGCCTGGCCGCTCCCAGGAAGGCAGTGAGCAAGGTCACCATGTGCGGCACGGCGGAGGAAATAGTAGCCTACTTCGTCCCGCTGACCACCAGCCAGTTGAAGCTGGCCTGCTTCTGGCAGTATGAGGTTTGCACAGGGCGGCAGGTGGACATCCGCACCCACACCAAGGTGGCGGAGTCAGGCGGCGTGTTCACCAGCATCCTGACCATGGACAAACCGGAGATCAGCTACTCCAACGACGGCACTTCGACGCTGGGATTCCCGGTAGGGGCGTCCAGGCTGGTGCTGGAGAGCGGCAGTCTACAGACCAGGTTCTGGAAGGCCACCAACATGTACAACGGCAGGGATGTCAGGTGTGACCTGTGGTACTGGGACAGCACCACTAGTCCCTACTACTACGGCGGCCCAGCAGCACCCACCCAACCCCCGGTCATGATTGGCATGCCGGTGACGGTCTACACCGACGGCTTCTCGGGGGGGACACCCATCGCACTGACGGCGGACGCCAATAATGGCCAGAGGGACGTCGAGGTGGCCACTGTCAGCGGCTTCTTCCCCGGTGAGACCGTGACCATCAGCGACAACACACCCCTGTCAGAAACCTGTGTCATCGCTGCGGTGGGCGCCAGCAGGCTGGTGGTTGCTAACGTCGCCCCTGGTGTCCTGTCACCCGTCACGGTGTTGCAGGGGGGCGGGTATGCTATAAATGACGACGTCACCCTGGCCGATTTGACGGGCACTTCGGAGGTATGCAACATTTTTAGCATAATCCCCAACTCCGGACCGGGGGTTGACACCCTGATCATGTCTGACGTGGCCAACTCATACTTCGCAGCGGCTTACCCCTCGGTTACCCTGAACCGCTTGACCATGGACATGAACCTGACCAACAACTACACGGTAGCCAAAAGCGCTCAGGTCGCCAAACCGGGTGCCGCCGGCCTGCCGTACACCCTGGGGAAGACCTTTAACTATGTGGAGCACCAGGGCATCTTCTACAAGATCCCGCTACAGGTCACCGTGATGGACAAAGAAATGGTGCGCGTACCGGCCGGCCTGTTCGAATGCTGGAAGGTGGTCACCAAGACCATGGACATGACGGGAGCGTTCACGGTGCTGTACCGCATAGACTGGTACTCCGAGAAGGTGAAGATGTCGGTGAAGTCCGAGTACTACATCTACGCCCAGCACATGGATAGCGCCAATCCCACCACGCTTGCCCTGCAGCGCGTCCAGACCGAGGTACTGAAGAAGTACAAGATCAACCCGACATCGGTAGCAGGACAAGGAGGCTGGTAGGAACCTGAGTCGTAGTCCTTCACAGCGGTGAAGGAGGGCATGCGGAGAGAATTGGTTTTGCCATAGGGAAGAAAGGGATGGATTGATGGAGGGACGGGGGCAGGTGAACCCTTTTCCGTCATTGCGAGCGGAGCGAAGCAATCTCGTGGGGTGGTGCCCCACCGCCCTGGGATTGCCGCGGTCGCCTAGGGCGACCTCGCAATGACGTGGTAAGACGTCATTCCGTACTTGATACGGAATCCAGGGGGGTGGAGGGAGGGGATTCCGGCTTTCGCCGGAATGGGGGAATGATGGTGGGGCGATGCCCCACCGCCCTGGGATTGCCGCGGTCGCCTGGGGCGACCTCGCAATGACATTGGGATGTTGATATGATGGGGCCAGCCAGGAGAAGCAAGTGAGAAAATGGCTACTTTTGCTCGGAGCCCTGATCGTCCTTCTGTGCATCATCCTCGCCGTCCACGGGTGCGGCGGCGGAGGTAAGAAGGAGTACGACCTCACTATTGCGGCCAGCCCCACGGCCGGGGGCACCATCTCCCCCGCCCCTGGCGTTTATACCTTTGATAGGGGCACAGTGATAACTATTGTGGCCACCCCGGCCCCCGGCTGGGAGTTCACTGGCTGGAGCGGCAGCGCCTCTGGCACGAGGCCCAGCATCACGGTCACTATGGACAGCGACAAGCTGGTGACCGCCAACTTTGCCAAAATAGTACCCACCTATACCCTGACCACAGAAAAGGTGGGCAAGGGCACCGTCCGCCCTCTGATAAGCCGGCGTGAATACGATGAGGGAACGGCGGTCACCCTGACCGCCACCCCCAGGGCCGGCTGGAAGTTCGTCAACTGGACGGGAGATGTGGCCAGCCCCACCTCCTCCTCCACCACCGTCACCATGGACGCCGACAAGAGGGTGACGGCCAACTTTGTCGAGATACCGACCTATACCCTCACCATAGCCAAGACTGGTAAGGGGGCCATCCGTCCGCTAATGAGCCGGCGCAAGTTCGACGCCGGAACGGTGGTCACCTTGACTGCTATTCCCAGGACCAACTGGAAGTTCGTCAACTGGACGGGAGATGTGGCTAGCCCCTCGTCCGCCAGCACCACCGTCACCATGGATGGCGACAAGACGGTGATCGCCAACTTCGTGGAGAGACCGATCTACACCCTGACCATAGCCAAGGTGGGCAAGGGCACCACCACGCCGTCAGTGAAAACCCACATCTCTAGGGAGGGTCACGTGATGACCATCACCGCCCTGCCCACTGCGGGCTGGAGGTTCGGTGGCTGGAGCGGCGACGTCTCGGGCACCACCGCTAGCATCGAAGTTACCATGGACGCCGACAAGAGAATAGTAGCTAACTTCGTGGAGCTACCGGTGTATACCCTGACCATAGCCAGCGAGGGCAAAGGCAGCACCAAGCCGTCAGCCAAGACACGCATCTACAGGCAGGGCGAGGTGGTGACCGTCACCGCCCTGCCGGCTACGGGCTATAAGTTGCACAACTGGAGCGGCGATGTCTCCGGCACCACGGCCAGCATCCAGGTCACCATGAATGCCGACAAGAGGGTGACGGCCAACTTTGTCTCGCTGGTGACCTATACGCTGACTATGGCGGCCAGTCCAGAAGACGGCGGCGCCATCACCCCCGCCGCCGGAGTATCCGCCAGGAGCGGGGGAGAGAAGGTCAAGATCACCGCTATCCCCGCCCCAGGCTGGAAGTTCGATGGCTGGAGCGGCGACGTGGCCAAGCCCACCTCGGCCGGCACCACCGTCACCATGGACGCCGACAAGACGGTGACGGCCAACTTTTCTCCGCTGGTGCGCTACACCCTGACCATGGCGGTAGATGATCCCTCTCATGGCACCACCACCCCACCGCCGGGACCATCCAGCCGGTATGGGGGGGAGAAGGTCAAGATCACCGCTGTTGCCGCCCCTGGCTGGGCCTTTGTCAACTGGAGCGGCGACGTGGACGACCCCACCAAGGCCAGCACCACCGTTACCGTGAGCAGCGACAAGACGGTGACCGCCAACTTCGCTAAGACCTACACGCTGACCCTGGACATTGATCCGGAGGAGGGCGGCAACACCACCCCGAAGGAGGGTGAGTATGCCTACGTGGGAGGGACGGTAGTCACTATCACCGCCAAACCGAAAGCTGGCTGGAAGTTCGTGGAGTGGACAGGGGAGATATACACGGTAGATGATCCCGAGGCGGCCACTACCACCGTCGTGGTGGATGGCGATTACTACATCACCGCCAACTTCCGGGAGATAGAGAAGTACACCCTGCTCATATATGTTGATGGCGAAGGCACCACCACCCCGCCAGCGGAAAGAGAGCAGACCTACGTGGAAGGGACGGTGGTCAATATCATCGCCAAACCGAAGAGTGGCTGGAAGTTCGTGGAATGGATAGGTGACGTGGACACGGTGGAGGATGTGGAGGCCGCCAATACCACCATCACCATGGACAGCGATTGCCTTATCCTGGCCATCTTCGAGCCGATATAGAGACAGGGGGGGAGGGCGTGGGTGGGTGGGGTGAGGGCGTGGGGAAGGGGGTGGATTCCTGACTTTAGACGGGCAGGTTGGGAAACCTGCCCTACAGGGTATAATGCAGACAATAGATCTTTTTTCCGTCATTGCGAGCGGAGCGAAGCAATCCCGTGGGGTGGTGCCCCACCACCCTGGGATTGCCACGGTCGCCTGTGGCGAACTCGCCATGACACGGAGAACGAAATGTAGGGGTGGGCTGCGCCCACCCTGGTGGGGGGAGGTGGAGGGAGGGGTGGAGGAAGTGGATTCCTGACTTTAGGCGGGCAGGTTGGGAAACCTGCCCTACAGGGTGTAATGCAGACAATAGATTCTTTTTCCGTCATTGCGAGCGGAGCGAAGCAATCCCCGCGGGGTGGTGCCCCACCACCCTGGGATTGCCACGGTCGCCTGTGGCGAACTCGCCATGACGCGGAGAACGAAATGTAGGGGTGGGCTGCGCCCACCCTGGTGGGGGGAGGCGATTCCTGACTTTAGGCGGGCAGGTTGGGAAACCTGCCCTACAGGGTATAATGCAGACAATAGATCTTTTTTCCGTCATTGCGAGCGGAGCGAAGCAATCCCCGCGGGGTGGTGCCCCACCACCCCGGGATTGCCGATCCTTCCCGCGGGGCGGATCGCAATGACAAATCAAGGCGGGGGCGGGGGGCTAACCTTTTGGGTGGTTTTTCGTTTATAATAGGGACATCAGCACAAGGCCAGGCCTGGTGGCGCTGGGACTACGAAGGGGGGTGAACAAGGTTATGACATAGGGAACTTAGAGGCAGCAGGTATCCCGTGGCAGTTTTTTCAATCTTAATTCAACTCAGTCATGGGACCCCTCTTGCGCAAAGGGCCAAGTGCTGGTATAATGTGGCCAAATTTCAGAAAAGGAGGTGCACAGGACAATGAGGAAATGGGTATTTCTCCTGGTAGCTCTCTTGCTTCTTCTGACGCCGCTCATGGGCGCTTGCGCCGAGAAGAAGTACGAGCTGACCATCTCGGTCAGCCCCGGAGGGACGACCAGTCCCGCGGCTGGGACCCACAAGTACAAGAAGGACGCCACGGTGACTATCGCCGCCACTGCGAATACCGGTTACGTGTTCGACAAGTGGAGCGGCGACGCCTCCGGCACCGCCACCACGGTGACGGTGACCATGACCAAGGACAAGAGCGTCAGGGCCGAATTCAAGAAAATCCAGTATACCCTGACCATAGCGGTTAGTCCCACCGGCGGCGGCACTGTCACCGCCAACCCGACGGGACCCACCTACGATGCCGGAACGGCTGTCACCCTCACCGCTACGCCAGCCAGTGGTTACCAATTCGTTAACTGGACTGGCGACGCCACGGGCACCAGTGCTACGGTGAGCGTCACCATGAGCGCCAACAAGACGGTGACGGCCAACTTCGCCACTACCACCTACACCCTGACCATGGCCAAGGTGGGCAGCGGCACCGTTGACCCGGCGGTGGGCGCCCATACCAAGAATCCAGGAGAGGTGGTCAACCTCACCGCCACCCCCGATACCGGCTGGCGGTTCGACAAATGGACCGGCGATGTGACTACGGTGGCTGATGTCAACGACCCCACCACTACAGTCACCATGAATGGCAACTACACCATCACCGCCAACTTCATCCAGCAGTTCACCCTGACCATAGCGGTCAATCCGGCGGGCGGCGGCACCACCAACCCGGCAGTGGGGACGTACACCAAGGATGCGGGAACAGTGGTCAGCATCACTGCCACCAAGGCCACCGGCTACGACTTCGTGAACTGGACGGGTGACGTCACGAGCACAAATGTCACCATTAGCGTGACCATGAACGCCAACAAGTCGGTGACGGCCAACTTCCAGGCGCTGGTGATGTACGACCTGACCATGGCGGTGGATCCCGCAGGCGGCGGCACCACCACCCCTGCCGGCACCACCAGCCATCTCGGCGGTGCGGTGGTCACCATCACCGCTAACCCGGCTTCTGGCTGGTACTTCGTCCAGTGGACCGGTGATGCGGCTGACCCCAATTCCCCCACCACCACGGTGACCATGAACGCCAACAAGACCGCCACGGCCCAATTCACCCAGACGAAGTCTACCCTGAACATATACGTTGATGGCCAGGGCAGCACCACCCCGGTCGCGGACACCGACCATGACTTCGGTAATGGGAGGCTGGTGGCTATCACTGCCACCCCGGCCAGTGGCTGGAAGTTCGTGGAGTGGACAGGTGACATATTCACGGTAGAGGATTCCGAGGCCGCCAGCACCACCATCCTCATGGACGGCGATTACGCCATTACCGCCGTCTTCGCCGAGCTGGAGACATTCACCCTGACCCTGGACGTTGATCCCGAAGACGCCGGCACCACCACCCCAGCAGTGGGCCAGGAATACCCCTACCTGGAAGGAACGGTAGTCACTGTCACCGCCACCCCCAAGACCGGCTGGCAGTTCGTGGAGTGGCTGGGTGACATAGACACCATGGCCAATCCCGACGCCGCCACCACCACCATCACCATGCTGGGCGAATACTTCATCATCGCCAGCTTCGAGGAGTATGTGGGCCCGACCTATCCGGGCGTGGGCAGCCAGTGGAAGTACAAGGTCACCTACGGAACCGAGACTACCAACTGGACATTGGACGTGACCGCAGCGGAGAAGGTGGCTGAAGTGACCGGCGAAAGCCTGGGCACGGGCGACGGCAGTAAGAAGGTGTTCGGCCCCGTGGCCAACATACCCATCCTGGCCAAGACGGAGATTGTGCGTGTGGCGGGCACCATCAGGGGCGCAACGGCCTACACCATGGACTACGGCGCTGGCACGGTAACCTTCGTTACTGCCCCAGCAGCAGGTCAAGCAGTGACCATAGACTACTGCACGTCAGCCGCCGGTGTGACGGGTGTGGACTGCTTCAAGGCAGTGACCTCCTACAGCGCTCCTCCAGCGCGTGTTGCCTCCGGCTACAGTGTAACCATCTCCGGCTCTGACACCTGGAAGAGCCAGCAGAACTTTGCCCAGATGAAGGCGGTAGCGGCCATCACCATGTTTGGATCGTCTACCAGAACCAACATGACCGACACTTATACCGGCACGCCCAACTTCTTCACTGTGAATGCCCAGTGGTCCATGGTTGAACTTGGGGTGCTGGCTCCGCCCGCGGCGCCGCCATATACTTCCAGCTACGACGTCAAGGTAGTGGGACAGGAAAGCATCACCGTGCCTGCGGGAACCTTCAACTGCCACAAGGTCGAGTACAGTCTATTAGGCGTTGTGCAGAAGGTAGAGTGGTGGGCTCCCGAGGTGATGGGCTTTGTGAAGCAGGAAGACTTGAAGACTTACGCACAGGTGCAGACCATGGAGCTCACTTCCGTCACACTGGTGTAGCGGAAGGTAAGGATTCGGAGATTCGGCAAGAGCGGGGCGGAAGGGCAGAAGAGGGGAAAACAGCGAGAGCGGGGGCAGGTGAGCCTGGCTCACCTGCCCCCCTAAGGGAATCAATGTATTAGTGCTTGTCCTTCATGGAGGAAGGACTAACATATAGACCAGCGATTGCCTCTGGCGGGCTTGACATTTGATGGCCAATGAGATATTGTGTGGGCAGCCGGGACTTGACATCGGGGCGCAGATTCAGTACTGTAATCATCATATCCGGTAGGGGGCCGATTTCCTAACGAGAACATAGATCTGGTAGGGGAGAGGGATCGTAGCGGACGGCGAAGAATGACAGGAAGGTGTTGATAAAGTATCTTGGATAAGGGCTTGACATTGTCGTCCGAATATAGTATGGTAGCGTTCAGCTACAGGTCGGCGTGTAGTGGCCCCCATAAGGGCACGCCAGGCCAACCGAAAAGGGGGTGGGAGACATAAAACCACCACACTAATAAGTGAGTCCAACGTCGAGCGCCCCAAACAGCGGCGCGGGCAGTATCAAATCTTGAAGGAGGTGAAAAGTGAATAAACGTATGCGACTGGTACTGGTAGTTGTCTTGAGCCTGATTGTGTTAGCAGCGGGCGTCGTGGTGGGGTGCGGCGACGACAAAGAGAAGGACCTGGTCAAGTGCACCTTCAAACTGTCTCAGTATTTGAGGGGCGCTACAGGCGACTTCGATCATGCCACCGTAAACCAGGCGGCCGAGGGCGCGGGCGATGGTGGCGTCAACACCATGTTCATGGCGATGACGCTTACTAATCTGCCCAAGGGCACGAGATACGACAACCTGACGGCTGCGCAGAAGGATGCTGTGCAGGCAGCAGCAGCGGCCTTCTTCGACTCGGTGCAGGCGGCCATAGATGCAGATGACGGTCCGACCACCACCAATCCGGCCTATGTGACGCTGGCTGGGCTTCAGGGTATGACCTGGTTCGGACTGTGGGCCGATCCCTTTTCACCGTTTCACAACCGCCCTGTGCAGGCTTTCTTCAAGGTCTTGCCTGACCCGGCGGGCAGAGGAAGCAAGGTAGAATACCTGGATAAGAAGGCCAAGGCAGCCTACGGAGGCAAGGAATACGCCCAGATCACAGCGGAGCAGAGAGCTACTCTTGATGCCGAGCTGACAGCCTTCCTGGCCGAGATGGAGAAGGATGTAGCCGCAGCCAATGCTGCAGCAGTGGCCGCAGGCACGGCAGAGATCAGTAAGCCAGAGCATGCCGCTGCCTTCGCGGCGGCGATGGCCGCGTACTTTGCAGTCCTGGGAGGCGGTGGGACGTCAGCAGAAGCAGAGGCAGCTTTCACAGCAGAGCTAGTGGCTAACTGGCCGGCCGATTACGCCGCCATGGCCGGAGCGGGCCAAGCGGCAATGATGGCAGAAGTTATGGCCAGTGAGGCCTTTGCAGTCCTCAAGGGGCCGGCCGTAGCGCCCAACGGGACTTATGCCGCCGAGGCCTGGAAGACCGACGTGAGCGCCCCCAATAACGTGCACCCGGTGCAGGCCTTCAAGAGATGGATGGTCAAGCCAGCGCTGATAGGGTTGATGGGCATGGGCCTCCTGATCCAGGTGAGCACGGCTGAGTTCAGCTTCACCATCACCAACCCCAATGACTACCTGGTCGGCATTGAGAGCATTGACCTGAACGTCTCCTGCAACGCCAACGGCTTTGGCTACTACCCCGCTCGCGATGTGGACGCCGCCAAGATGGCACTGCACGACACGGTCTGGGTGCCCGCTAAGAGCAGCGTCGAGCTGCACCTGACAGTGCCGATAAAGACCCTGGACATGCTCACTTGGCTGATCGTGGGGGCGGGCTTCGACTCCACCACCGCCGGCACCTATGCCTCCGATGTGTGGAGCAGAATGAAGGCCGGGACAGCCGTATGGGACGTGACCCTTGTCACTTCGCAGTCCAGTCCGGAAGGGCAGAATATCCCGGACGCCACCTACACGCTGAAGTGGACTCCGAGCTGACGCAGGCTCTAGCGGCAATCTAAGCGCATAACAGCGAATAACGAGGAATAATGAAGGAGAACCCCGGAGGGGTTCTCCTTCATTTGCTTTTCATTAGAAGCTTACGTACAAGCAGGTAGGGTGCCTTGGGGTAGGTGGCCTGACGTCAGGCCACCTACCCCAGATAGCTAGTAATCACTCAACTACCGCCAGCCCCCCCTCGCCCAGCAGCCCCAGTAGCTCCCGCTGAAGCCCCGGGCAACATCCGGTAGTGACATTGGGCATCTCCAGACTGACCAACCCCTCAGCCGTGGCAATGGTCAGCACCACCTCATCCCGACCGGGATAGCGCTTGAAGACGTCCATCAGGCAGCGAAAACGCTCCAGGTCTTCCGATTCGTTTTCCGTCTGGGCTATTCTGACCCGCAGCTTGCTCTTCTGCGGCGGGGCAAAATCCATCACCGATCTTTCCTTCTCAAGCCTTTCGCGCCCCTCTTCTTGCTCCGGCTCCGCCTCTTCAGGGCGGTACTGCCGTACCTGGTCGCACACCACCTGTACCTCCTCCTGCCTCACCCTGACCTTCCCCTGGACGAGAAGCATATTGCCCTCTACCCAAAGCTCCTTCGTCTGCTCATAGACCACAGCCCAGCAAGTAACCTGAATACTGCCCACCAGGTCTTCCAGAACGGCCGTAACAAAGGATCGCCCGTTCTTGGTAGCAGCGTGTCTCACCGAAGTGACCACTCCGGCCACAGTGACCGACTGGCCCGCCATTTCAGGCTCGATTTCTCCGCAAAAAGCGCTGGTAGTGGAGGCCAGGCGATGCGCCACCTGAGCAAAGGGGTGGTCAGAAAGGTAGACCCCCAAGAGGTCCTTTTCCCAGGTTAATCTCTCCTTCTGAGGAAGATCAAACTTCTCTAGCTCTATCTCTGGCAGCGGCGCATTCACGCTTCCGCCAAACAGATCAAACATGGTAGACTGACCAGTTTCCTTAAGCTTCTGCTCCCGCTGCGACAGCCACAGGATGCGGTCAACGCGGTTGAGCAGCGCACCGCGATCGCCCAGGGAGTCCATGGCTCCGGCCTTGATCAAGCTCTCCAGCACCCTCTTGTTCATACCCCGCAGGTTCACCCGGCGGCAAAAGTCCTCCACAGACTTGAAGGGGCCGCCTGCCTGACGACCCGCCAGGATAGGACTGATAGCATGGTGGCCCACGTTCTTGATGTCGGCCAGGCCAAAGCGGATGGCGCGCCCGTGTTGCCCGTTTCTTTCAATGCTGAAGGTGGCTTCGCTCCTATTAACGTCAGGTGAAAGGACTTTAACCCCCAGCCGCTGACACTCCGCCACTGCCATGGCTATCTTATCCTGCTGGCCGCTGTTGACCGCCAGGAAAGCAGCCATATACTCCACAGGGTAGTTTGCCTTGAGGTAGGCGGTCTGGTAGGCAATCATGGCATAGCTGACGCTGTGCGCTTTGTTGAAAGCATAGCCAGCGAAAGGCTCGATGAGATCGAAGACCTTCTCCGCAATCTCGTGTGAGAAGCCTTTCTGTTTGGCACCGTGGATGAAGCGGGTCCGCTCCCGGCGCATTATCTCGGGAACCTTCTTCCCCATGGCTTTACGCACTATGTCGGCTTCCCCCAGGGAGTAACCGGCGAAGGCCTGCACGATAAACAGCACCTGATCCTGATAGACGATGACGCCATGAGTCTCCGCCAGGATATCAGCTAAGGCAGGGTGAGGATAGTGGATGGGCTGCAACCCTTCCTTGGCCCCGATGAAGGTAGGGATATGTTCCTTGGGCCCGGGGCGATAAAGTGCCACCATAGCGGCTAGATCACTGAAGCTGGCTGGCTTCAACTCCTTCAGATAGCGCCTCATGCCCCCACCTTCGAGCTGGAAGACGCCGGCGGTCTCACCAGCCGAAAGCATCTTAAAGGTCCTGGCATCATTAAGAGGGATATTGGATAGATCGAACTCTGTCCCTCGATTTTGAGCGATTATTTCCTGGGCTCTGGCCAGGATAGTTAGATTAGCCAGACCCAGAAGGTCGAGCTTGAGCAGTCCCACCCGAGCAATGTCATCCATGCTGAACTGTGTCATTACCCCCTTGGAGTCAGCCCTACTAGCCTGCTGCAAGGGGACATAGTTCACCAGAGGCTCTTTGGAGATGACCACGCCAGCCGCATGAGTGCTGGCATGACGAGAAACCCCTTCGAGTTTCATCGCCGCCTCAACCAGATTGCGTATTATAGAATCCTCCTGGCACAGGCGGCTCAGATCCGGAGTCTCGTCCAGCGCCTTCTGTAGGGTTATGCCTGGCCCGAAGGGTACCAGCCGGGCCACCTGGTCAACCTGGCTATAGGGCAAGCCCAGAGCCCTCCCCACGTCCCGCAGGGCTGCCCTGGCCCCCAGAGTACCAAAGGTGATGATCTGTGCCACATGGTCGTGGCCATACTTCTGAGCCACGTAGGAGATAACCTCCTCACGACGATCATCCTGAAAGTCGAGGTCGATATCCGGCATCTCCTTGCGCTCAATGTTAAGGAAGCGCTCGAAAACCAGCCTGTGGGCCAGCGGGTCAACATCGGTCACGCCCAGGCAATAGAGAATAACGCTGGCAGCAGCGCTGCCTCGCACCCCACACAGGATGTTCTGCCGCCGGGCAAAGGAAACGATGTCCCATACCACCAGAAAGTAATGGGCGAAGCGCGTCTGCCGCACCACCCGCAACTCATAGTCCAGGCGATCCTTCACCGCAGGCGTGGGCTGGGGGTAGCGCTGCGTCAAGCCCTGCCAGCAAAGCTCAGCCAGGTATTCGTCAGCCGTCTCGCCTTCGGGCAGGTCAACCTCGGGCAGGTGAAGATGGCCAAACTCTAGCTCAAGATCGCATGACTGGGCAATGCGCTCAGCGTTTCTCAGGGCCTCAGGAAGATCGGAGAACAGCTTCTCCATTTCCTGAGGGCTCTTGAGATAGAAGAAATCGCCCGACATCTTCAGCCGCCGCTCATCCTGAACAAAGGTATTAGTCTGTATGCAAAGGAGGAGATCGTGCCACGGCGCATCCTGCTGCTCCACATAGTGAACGTCGTTGGTAGCTACCACGGGTATGTCCAGGTCGGCGGAAAGAGAAAGAAGCCCCGTATTGATTTGCTCCAGCTCAGGGGTAGGATGTCTCTGAATCTCCAGGTAGAAATCGTGGAAAAGCTCCTTGTACCATAGCGCACTTTTTCTGGCTTCTTGAACATTGCCCTCCAGGATCAGGCGGGGTATCTCACCGTGAGCACAGGCGGAAAGGGCAATCAGACCGTCATGGTATTGAGCCAGCAATTCCCTGTCTACCCGTGGTTTATAGTAGAAGCCTTCCAGGTGAGCCTTGGTGACTAGCTGTAGCAGGTTGCGGTAACCTTCCGTGTTCTTGGCCAGAAGGACGAGATGGTAAGAGTTTTTGTCCCCAGAGGTACGGCTGTATCGGCTGGACGGAGCAACGTAGAACTCGCAACCGATGATCGGCTTTATACCTGCTTCTCTTGCCGCCACATAGAACTGGACAACGCCGTACATTGCGCCGTGGTCGGTAATTGCCAGGCTGTCAAAGCCGAGCTTCTTGGCCATGGAGACCAACTGAAGAATACGGCAGAAGCCATCAAGGAGGCTGTATTCGGTGTGGACATGAAGATGGGTGAACATGGGCACCTGTGCTGACGAAATCTGCGACCATTATACCAATTGAGCCAGCATGAAACAAAGGATGCCTGTGAGGTGTCCAGGAGAAGGTTGAAACCGCAGCTAATACACAACATTATAAGGCGGGACCAGGCAGTTGGTTCAACGCAGGATTGTCAGCTCTGCCAAGGCCTCATGCCTAACCGGCCTGGGGCGAAAGCCCTGAATCTCTGCCTAAGAGCCCTGGTTGGAGTACCGGCGTTATGCTCGCAGGGCCCTTTTCCGTGCCTGTACCGACAAAACTGGTACTGTTGCCCAAGTCTTAGAGAACATGCCAGTCAGATTTCGATGATGCGGCAAGAGTGCATTCGATTCGACTCGATTAGCTTTGCAAGTACGGTTCGGCAACATCCCCAACGCTGACAGTTGCGACGAAACAGAAACTCCCAGCGTTGACCACCTCTGTTGATAATGCTAAAATCCACAAAGCGGGACTGCCCAGAAGGAGCAGTGCCAGTTCCCATCCTCGTGAGTCATTGATTTCGGGTTACTAATGGGGCTGTAGCTCAATTGGGAGAGCGCCTCCCTTGCACGGAGGAGGTCAGGGGTTCGAATCCCCTCAGCTCCATAAACTTGGTCCAGTGCGAAGGCGGACCGACCTGATCAAACATTCCAACAGCTTGTGTTGAGGTAAGCCATCCCACTAATGCGAACTAGCGATCCAGCATAGCTGCATAATGTCGACATTTGTTCAAGCTCGTTGCACTCAACAGAAGAATGAGATGTGTCGTCCAGATTCGCCGTTCCCTGGTGATCTCAGTGATCCCTCTTCTCGATCCCAGGACTTCTAGGTCAAAGGTATAGTAGTGCCCGAAGCTTTGGCTATCAACTTCCCAGTCCGGTTGTTCACTGTAATCTCGGCGATGTCCACCCGTCTCCCTTTACGAATGACGCGACACTCAGCAGTAAGCTCGTCTTCTTGGTCAGAGCCGGCAATGAAATGGATATTGAATTGAGTGGCAACGCTCGCCCGGCCCATGGAATTGGTAGCACAAGCAAAGGCTTGATCAGCTACGCACATCACTATGCCGCCGAAGGTGAATCCATTGAACGTGCGGTATTCTGGCCTTGTTTTCATAGTCACCTTAGCGTAACCGGTGGCTAATTCCACCAGCTTGATGTCGAGGAAGCGGCTGATGGGTTCCTTTTCCACTTTGGCTCTCAGTTCGGCCAGTGTTTGAGCTTCATTATCAGATGCTGACATCCTAGCCCTCTCTAATCCTTATTCTTCATGACCACGACTTCTGATTCTAGCACCTTGGTCACAAAGAGACAACGGTGAGCGAGCAGAGGAGTCTAGGCCTAGACGATATCCATGCAATAGAGGACAGTTACTCGGTGCTTAGCCGCTTCATGGCCTTTAGCCTGGCCTCTTGCCCTGTGACCTCGAATGAGGTAATCTTGAGAGCCTCTTTAGGACAAACCTCTACGCAACGGGGTTCCTCTCGGCCAACACACAAATCGCATATGAGAGCCGACTTAGTGTGGGGATCTATCGTTATTGCTCCGAAGTCGCAAGCCTCCAGGCACCAGCCACAACCAGTGCACCGCACCTTGTTCAGTATGATAATGCCTTGCTCCTCGTCCCAACTTAGAGCCTGTCTGGGGCAGGCTGCTATGCAGGGGGCGTCTTCACAGAAGCGGCAGGTCAGACTCATCATGAGGTCTGACTTAAGCCGAACCAACTTGATGCGTGAAAGCTCTATGTTGAACTCGCCTGTCTTCACAGCAGAGCAGGCAAACTCACACAGTTGACAACCCGT
>Ga0194125_10002198_pt1 | contig 32535 bp, 17 predicted proteins | sample TA2KigC250mmetaG_FD_148626 | JGI IMG/M metagenome (GOLD analysis project Ga0194125, IMG submission 148626) | Freshwater microbial communities from Lake Tanganyika, Tanzania - TA2015034 Kigoma Deep Cast 250m | ecosystem: Environmental > Aquatic > Freshwater > Lake | place: Tanzania: Lake...
TTGCTGCCTTGCTCCCTTGCTCCCTTGCTGCCTTGCTCCCTTGCTCCCTTCCCTTGCTGCCTTGCTGCCTTCCTGCCTTGCTGCCCCGAGCAACCTACCGGTACTGCCCTTCCTCCGGCGAGGGAATCGGGGGAGGCGCGGCGGGAGGAGCGAGGGGGGGACGGGCCGGGGCGCTCTGGCGCATCTGGGGCCGTGCGGGCTGGACGGGCGCCGCCACGGCCACCGGGACGGCGGCGCTCCCGCCGGCCTCCTCGACCGGGGCGGCCCCGCCGCGCAGGTTGCGCGATGTCAGCGGCACCCCCGCGCTGGTTATCACCACGGTCACGATGATGACCACGAAGACCAGCTCCTTTATGAGGTTGGATTCGGGTATGTTGTACTGCTGGGGCATCATGGCGAGCACCGCCGCGGCCAGGCCGCGGGGCAAAAGCACCGTGAACAGGCCGCTCATGCTGGACTGGGGGCTCCGGAACAATGATATCTTGACGGCGGCGAACCTTGCCCCGACCGCCACGGCAACGATGAGCAGCCCGAAGAGCGCCACCATGAGGCTGCCGATGGATATTATGAGCCCGATGAACACGAAGAAGAAGGAGCGTATGAAAAACGAGATCTCGGAGTGGAACTGCTTCATGTCGCGTGTGACGGTGGCCGCCTCCTTCATCTGGAAGAGCCTGCCGAAGGGCTCGCCGTTGGAGAGCACCAGTCCGAATATGAGGGCCGCCACGGGGCCGCTGCCGCCGGTCCACTCCGTGAGGGAGTACAGGCAGAACACCCCCGCCAGCGTCAGCATGAAGCCGTACTCGGCCCTCTCTATCTTCTTGAGCACCCAGACCCAGAGGATGCCGAAAACGCCCCCGAGCACCGCCCCTATCGAGAAGGCCCCCAGGATGGAGTTGGCTATCCCCGAGGCGTCCATGCCCGCCGCCGAGCCCCCGGCGACTATCTGGGCCAGCGCAATCGCGGCCACTACGCAGAGCACGTCCGTCAGGGCCGACTCCACGCTCAGGATGGTCTTGGTCTCGTCGCCGCACTGAAGCTTCATGACAAGCGGCATCACGATGGCGCCGGACGTCCCGCCGATGATGGCGCCCAGGAGCAGGCCCATCATTATGTTGCCGTTGAAGACCAGGTACCCCGAGACCAGGCCGACGCCCACCATCGTGAAGAGGAATCCCAAAACGCCCAGGAGGGCGGAGCGCGGGGCCTCCCCCACGACCTTGCGCAGCTGGAGGTTGAGCCCGCCGTCGAATAGCAGTATCATCAGCGCCAGGCCGCCTATGAAGAGGGCGAACCGGCTGAGCAGCACCGTGTCCACGAGCTTGAAGACCGGGCCGATGAGGATGCCCAGCACGAGAAGCGACAGGACGTCGGGGATGCCGAAGCGCTTGAAGATGTAGTTGCCCAAAAACCCGACGATTATCACCGCGCCCATGAACAGGAACACCAGGAGCACGAGCTCGCGGTTGAGAAGGGGAGCGGTCTCGCTTTCGAGCTTGAGGGCGGTCTGGTTGCTCGCAAGCCCCTCGGAGTCCCTGACGTAGGCCTTCGCGGTGAAGGTCCCGACGGACCGGTAGGTGTGGATCACGACCGGCGAGGTCGTCCAGCCCGAGTCGTACTCGTCGCCGAAGTCGATGAAGTACATGAGCTCCTCGTCCTCGAAGTCGGTGGAGCGGGTGAGGTCGAACCGCACGTCGGTCCCCACCGGGAACTTGCGCTGGTCCACCTCCAGGACGGCCTCGGGGCGCTGGTTGGGCGGCAGCACCACGACCATCACGCCCACCTCGCGGCTGGTCTGGTTCCGGTTGTCGCGCACCCTCAGCAGGGCGGTGTAGTTCCCGGGTTCCGTGTAGTTGTGGGTCACCGCCGCCTCCGGGGTCCACCCGGTGGAGTTGCCGTCGCCGAATATGAAGTCGTAGGAGGTCACGTAGCCGTCGACCGCAAACGACCGCGAGCCGTTGAGGGTGAAGGGGAGCCCGACCCGCTGGCTTCCGGGCGAGACGTCCAGCACCGCCTGCGGCTCCGACTGCGCCGAGACCGGGCCGGAGAGCAGGACGAGCGAAAGGACCACGGGAAACAGAAAGCGCAGGGGCCTCATCCCGCGCGAATGGACCTGTGCGAATAAATAGCTTGTCCAGGGCCCCGGACGCCCCCCGCTCAGAAGTAGTACCAGATGCTCCCGAAGTCGGCGGTGTTCTCGCCGTCGGCGCGAAGCCTCGAGAGGTAGGCGTGGATCGAGACGTCCGTGTAGATGTAGTCGTCGGCGACCCCCACGTGCGCCTCCCAGGGGTAGAACCGGTAGACCCTCCGGCCGTCCGGCAGTATCATTATCGGCTCGTGGTCCTGCCAGGCCCGCAGGTACGACTTGCCCAGGCGGGGGACGTTGAACACCGCTTCGTCGGAGCGGACCACGCCGGGCAGCAGGCGCGCCTCCTCGGCCACCTCCTGCTGGATGCGCGCCAGGGGAACCCGGAAGTCCACCGTCTCGTCCTTGCCCTTCGTGATGAACGAGTAGTAGGGGTTGACGCCGGAGAGCTTGAGCACCCGGCGCAGGAGGGCCGTCTCGAAGCGCCGGCTGTTGTAGTAGGTGAACACCTGCTGGTTGTAGACGTTGAGCCCCACCGAGCGCAGCCGGCGGACGGCCTCCAGGGCGTCCGGGGTGACCTCGGCGGCGTGCTCGAAGTGGGTCACGATGCATATCTCCCGCTCGCCCCAGCGGTGGTACCTGCGGAGCAGCCGGAGCAGGCCGGGGTCGATGCGGTAGGGGAGGGTGACGGGCACGCGGGTGCCTATCCGTATCCTCTCCACGTGGGGGATGGCGGCGAGGCGCCCCAGGAGCCAGCCGATGTAGATGTTGGGAAGGGCGAGCGGGTCCCCGCCGGTAACAAGCACCTCGGATATGTTTCGGTTCCTTCCTATCCAGCCCAGCGCCGCCTCGACCTTGGCCTTCGTGATGCGGGTTTGGTCCAGGCCCGTTATCTCCCAGTTGCGCTGGCAGTAGACGCAGAGTTGGGGGCAGGACCCGAAGGGCTTGAGTATCAGGACGAGCGGGTAGCGCCGGGTGATGGCCTCGACGGGGCTGGTCCACCTCTCCTGCATGAAGTCCATGTCCATCCCCTGCTCCCGGCTCTCCCGGACGTTTTGGCAGTAGGTGGCGCTGGGGATGACCTGCGCCCGGATGCCGCTGTCCCAGCGGCACCGGCCCGCCTCGTTGAAGAGCGAAAGGTAGTAGGGGGTTATCTGGAAGGGTATTTCGCACTCCCGGGCGCTGCGGAGCCCCTCGACCTCGTCGGGCTCGAGCCGGACAAGGGATGCGAGCGTGTCGGGGTCCCGGACGATGTGCCCCATCTGCCAGGAGAACGTCCGCCACTCCTCGGGCCGGGCACCCAGCTTGCGCTGGAGCTTCTCGGCAGAGAGCCTCCGGTGCTCCACCATCCCCGGCTCCAGGCCGTGGCGGTACCTCCTGAAATGGGCGTGGACGCTGCCGGCGTAGACGTCCAGCATCCGCGAGCGCTCGGCCCCGGACCTGCCGGCGGAGCGGGACCTCCGGCCAGGGGAGGCGCCCTCGGTCAGCCCGGAGCGGCCGTTTATCCCCCGGAAGAGCGCCAGGAACTCGCAAAGGAAGCCCTCCGAGACGCGCTCTTGGGCGAAGTCCTCGTCGCGGGCCAGGGCGCAGAGCAGCCGGAGCGCCGAGGAGTCGGTGAGCTTCTCGTTCTCGGTGCGGATGACGTTCTTGAGGACGCGGATGCACTGCTTGGCGTTGTTGCGCTCCAGCACGTGGAGGCCGCGGAAGTGGCGGTCGGAGTAGATGTTGAAGTAGTGCCTCTCGAGGGAGTTCAGGTGCTCGAAGAAGCGGTCGCGCGCCTCGGGCAGGCCATCGGAGCTTCGCAGGATCCTCTCTATGTCGGGATCCGCGTCCCAGAGGGCCCGGAGCAGGCCCTCCTTGTCCGTTCCGAGCGCGTCGTCCATCGCGCGCCACCTGCAAGACAAAGGCGCGCCGGTTTATTTAAAGCCAGCGGAGCCCCGTCCGGCGCCCGCGCATGAAAAACGCTTTATTACCCGAGACCCTTCCTCCTGCCGTCGTGCGCCGATGGAGCCGATAATCCTCGTGGAGGTGTTCGCCCTCTTCCTTTTGGCCAAGCTCGCCGGGGAGGTCTTCGAGCGGCTGCGCCAGCCGCCCGTCATAGGCGAGCTCCTCGTCGGCGTGATAATCGCCAACACCTTCATCTTCGACCTTTTGCACCTCAAGGAGAACATGGAGTACTTCGAGCTTTTGGCCGAGCTCGGCGTCATGGTGCTCCTCTTCACGGTCGGCCTGGAGACCCGCCTGAGCGACCTGTCCACGGTGGGGCGCGTGGCGACGCAGGTGGCCGTGCTCGGCGTCGTGGTCCCGTTCGGGCTGGGGGCCGCCTGCATGCTCTTCCTGGGCGAGGCGACCGAGGTGGCGCTGTTCATAGGGGCGGCGATGGTGGCCACGAGCGTGGGCATCACCGCCCGGGTGCTCGCCGACCTCAGGGTCACGGGCGCGATAGAGTCCCGTGTCATCCTGGGCGCCGCGGTCATCGACGACGTGCTGGGCATGATGGTCCTCACCGTGGTGAGCGGCATGGCCGGGGCCGAGCACTCGCTCGTCGACACCGCAGTGGTCATTTCCATCGCGGTGGCGTTCGTGCTGGCGACGATGTACCTGGGCGGGAGGATAGTGAGGAGGCTCGCCGGCGACGGCCACCGGAAGGTGGACGGGGTGCGCATCCCGGTCGCCGGGAAGGACCGGCTCGGGGCCCTGCGCCAGCGCAACGCCCCGTTCGTGGTGGCGCTGGTCATCTGCTTCGGGCTGTCGGCGGTCGCCCAGTACATGGGCCTGGCGGCCATCATCGGCGCGTTCGTGGCGGGGATGGCCTTCGCGGAGGTGCGGGAGAAGCACGCCCTCCGGGAGAAGATGGACCCGGTCAACGACCTCCTCGTGCCCTTCTTCTTCGTCCACATCGGGCTCATGGTCAACCTGGGGGCGTTCTGGCCGGTGCTCGGGCTGGCGCTGGTCATAACCGTGCTGGCCGTGGTCGGGAAGGTGGTGGGCTGCGGGCTGGGGGCGCTCTCCCTGGGCCGCCGGGGCGCCACGACGGTGGGCATCGGGATGATGCCCCGGGGCGAGGTCGGGATAATCGTGGCGATGGTGGGGCTGTCCCTCAACACCATACCCGACGAGATGTTCTCCGTGGTGGTGTTCATGTCGATCGTCACGACGCTGCTTGCCCCCCCGCTCCTCGTGTGGTCCATCCGGCGGGGGGGCGCGACCGGGCCCGCCGTCACAGGCCGTACCTGAGGACCATCAGGACGGTGCAGAGTCCGACGACCACCAGCGTCGCCGGGATGGCGGCGCGGCAGTACTGGCGCCAGGAAATCCGCGTGCCAAACTTCTCCAGGACGGAAAGCCCCACGACGTTGGCCGAGGCCCCGATGGGGGAGGCGTTGCCGCCGACGTCGCAGCCCACGCAGGTGGCCCACGCCAGGGTCCCCTGGTCCATCCCGGTGGAGGCCGAAAGGTCGCGGATGACCGGCACCATGGTGGCGGCAAGGGGCACGTTGTCTATCATCGCCGAAAAGAGCATGGAGAACCAGATTATCATCGTGATGGCGATGGTGATGTTTCCGCCGGACACCGCGGCCACGCCCCCGGCGATGTCGGCGGTGACGCCGGTGCTCTCGAGCCCCCCGACCACGATGAACAGCCCCACGAAGAAGAGGATGGTCTTCCAGTCGATGCGCTCGACCATGTCGGGGAACCTGCCCCCTGCCACCAGCATCGTGCCCACCGCTCCCAGAATCCCGACCAGCGCCACCGAGATGTGGAGCGCGCTGTGGGCGACGAGCAGGCAGATGCAGGCCACGAACACCACGAGCGTGCGGACCATGAGCCTGCGGTCGGTTATGGCCCTCTCGGCCGGGGGCCTGAGGTACTTGTGGACCTTGACCATCTCCGCGGAGTCTATCCTCATCGCGCGCAGGTCCTTGCGGTAGTAGAGGTAGAAGAAGAGCAGGTTGGCGACGAATGCCGCGACCGCGATGGGGCCGAGGTTCACCACGAAGTCGGTGAAGGAGTAGCCCAGCGCCGTCCCGATTATGATGTTGGGCGGGTCGCCGACCATGGTGGCCATCCCGCCGATGTTGGCCGAGGTTATCTCGGCCAGGATGAACGGCACCGGCGATACCCTGAGTATCTTCGTGATCTCGACCGTGAGCGTCGCCATGAAGAGCAGCACCGTTATGCTGTCCATGAACGCCGAAAGGAAGGCCGAGGTCGTCGAGAACAGGACGAAGATCCGAAGCACCCTGAAGCGGGCGGACATGAGCACCTTGAGCCCCACCCACCGGAAGAAGCCGACCTCCTGGAGGATGTGGATCATGACGAACATGCCGAAGATGAGCCCCAGCGCCTCCCAGTGGATCGGCCCGGCGATGTCCAGTATGTCCTCGGTGGTGAGCAGCCCGGCCCCGAAGACGAGCAGGGCCCCTATCATGGCCGCCAGGGTCCGGTGGACCTTCTCGCTCATCACGAGCGCCAGCGTTAGGACCAGTATCCCCAACGCCAGCAGCTTGTCGTACACGCCGAAGCCCCCTTGGGGAAGGCAATGGCGGCCTCTGGTAATAGGCCTTCCGCCGCAGCGGCGTTCGCCGGTTGCCAAGGTTTTTTAGGCCTCAACCGGATTACCATGGCGGGTAAACGGGCTTGATGTTCCCCTCGACGGCCGCCGGACTGCTCCATCCGCCCCTGCTCACCTCGGAGGAGATACTGCACATCATGGAGGCACGGGGCGTGTACCTCATCGCCATCTTCTTCATCCTCCTCGCGACGGGCTACGGCCTCATGTTCCTTCGGCGCGGCATCCGCTACCTCAAGATGGTGGAGTCCAAGTACATCGACGAGTCCATCCTGGACACGGTGGAGCTATCCCTCCGGACGGTCTGGGGGCTGTCCGTGCTTTTCTCCTGCCTGGCGCTCCTGGGGCTCGCCTGGGACTGGTTCTGGGACAACGTGTGGATGCTCCTTGCGGACAACCCGGCGACCGGCACCGGGTACATCGTGCCGTTCATGTCCTGCGTCATCGTGGGCGTGCTCGTGGGCATCTCCATCCGGCTGCTCCACCACAACATCCTCTACAAGGAGGGGCGGCTTGGGCACAAGCCCCGGAGCGTGTGGAACCCCCGCGTGGCGCTCGTCGTGGAGCTCTTCACGAAGTACCTCATCATAGCGATGGGCGTCGTGATGGTCATCACGATAAGCCTGACCGCCATCGGGTTCTACGACCAGATTGTGGGCGGGACCGCCGCCTGGATAGCCCTGAACCGCAACGGCCTCATATTCCTGGCCATCGTGCTCGTTCTGGGCTACTTCTTCATCAAGGTCTCGGAGGCCTTCCTCGACGACATGAGGAAGAAGGAGACCTCGTTCAGCCCGCAGATACTCACCGTCTCGAAGCTCGCCATCCGCTACCTCATAACGATCGTCGTGGGCATAGTGGTGCTCTTCTCGGTGCTCCGGATGTTCGAGCTCGCCGAGACGGGCGTGGTCATAGTAGTCGTCTTCATCGTGCTCATCGGCGTCATAGGCGCGGTGGCCGCCGCCTCCAACCTGCGCAACGCCTTCTCGGGCCTCATCCTCATGGGCTTCAGGCCGTTCGTCGAGGGCGACACGGTCAGGCTCCTGGACAACGTGGTGTGCGACATCGTGCAGGTGGGCTTAATCTTCACGAAGGTCCGGACCGTCCGCGGCGAGCTCATAGACATACCCAACAACGACGTGCTCTCCCGGCCGATATACAACTACAGCCGCTCCTCGGACTACGCCATAGCGATACTGGTGGGCGTCCCGGAGGGCTCCGACATCGAGAGGGTCCGGGAGTGGATGGCCGACGCCATCGTGGAGACGGAGCACGTCGTGGATGGGCGCCCGCCCGAGATATTCACCGTCGGGATGGAGCAGGACCGGGTGGTGCTCGAGGCCCAGGTGCACACCGGGCACCACAAGCGCATCCGGCACATCAAGTCCGAGCTCATGAAGAACATATCCGCCGCGCTCAGGCGGCACGGCGTCTGCTGCACGGTGCACCTTTCGGACCGCGACGAGAGCGAGGCCATGCGCATAGTCAAGGGGCACGAGACCCAGGTCGCCCCCCGGCGGCTACCCTGAGGCCGCCGGGGCCGCCGGCCCCCTCCCGGCGGGCCCCTCCCCGCCCGCCACCTTCCTGACCAGTACCACCGGGCAGCGCGCCCCGCGTATTACACGGTCGGGCAGGTAGCCGAAGAGCGTGCGCCCGAAGGTCCGCACCTCGGCCGCCCCGAGGAAGAGCAGCTCGTCGCCGGCGGTCTCGGCGAGCACGCCTGCCACGAAATCGAGGCTCCGAAGCACCTTCCGGGAGACCGGGACCTCCCGGGTGGAGAACACCCTTTCGAGCTCGGCCAGGCGGGCCGACTCGACAGAGGTCGGCTCCCCGGTGACCGACACGAGCAGGAGCCTGGCCCGCGACCGGTGGTGCCGGGCATAATCGGCGGCAAGCTCCGCCGCGGCCAGCGCGTGGCGGCCCTGGCTCACCAGCACCGTCACCTCCCTCGCCGGCGGCCGCTCCCCGTCGGAGCGGAACATCACCACCTCCCCCGGAAGCTCGTTGACGATGCGGTCGAGGTTGGTGCCCATTATCGCGCCCACGCGGGTGCGGCCGGTCCAGCCCAGCACCGTGAGGTCGGCATCCTCGCCGCGGGCGGTCTCGACTATCGTGCGGGAGACCTCGTGGGAGATCAGGAGCCGGGCGTCGACGTCGACCTCGAGGTCCCGGGCGGCCGCCTCGAGCCTCTCCACCGCCTGGATCTGGTCGCTCACGTCGCGGTAGTGGATGGCGCTCGTGGGCGTCCCGGGGGGGATCTCGACCACCTTGAGCAGTGAGAGGTCGCCGCCCCTCTCCTTGGCGACCGCCGCCCCGAACTCGGCGAGCCAGCGGTGCTCGGCCAGCGCCACCGGGACGAGGACGCGGTAGCGGGCCCGCTTCTCCTCGGCGATCGGGGCGGCCTCGGGTATCGTGACGGGGGTCTCGAGGATCTCCTTCCTGGCCCCGGTGAAGTAGTGGACGTAGCCGCCGAACAGTATCCAGATGACGCCGATGTAGACCGCCAGCGGCTCGATGAGGTAGAGCGGGTAGATGAGGATGACGTTGAAAAGTACCCCCAGAACCGGAAGCAGCGGAAAGAGCGGCACCTTGAACCCGCGCTCGAGCCCGGGCATCCTGTACCTTAGGGCGATGCCGGCGGCGTTGGTTATCGCAAACAGGACCAGGAACATGACGTCGGCGGCCCCGGCCACCGTTTGTATCGGGAACAGCACAATCATGAGCACGAGGATCAGTCCGCTTGCGGAGATTGCATTGTGGGGCGTGCGCCTCTTTTGGTGGAGCTCCCCGAGGTACGCCGGCAGGGTGCCGTCGCGCCCCATGGCGAAGGAGACCCGGGAGGAGGAGAAGATGGTGGCGTTGAGCGCCGAGAGCGTCGAGAGCAGGCCCCCAAGCAGGATGACGCCGATTCCGACCGGGCCGATGGCGGCCTTGGCGACGTCTATCAGAGCCAGCTCCCCGGAGGCGCCGGCGGTACCCAGGTACACCGACGGCGACGATACGCCCGCCTGGGCCATCATGTCCGGCGTTACGATGCCGAAGAGCACAACGACCATGAGTATGTATATGGCCGTGACGGTGATGAGGGAGGCGAAGATCGCCTTGGGGATGTTCCTCTTGGGATCCCTGACCTCCTCGCCGGTCTGGGCGATGACCTCGTAGCCCTGGAAGGCTATGAGCGTCAGGGCCATGGCGAAGAGGATTCCCCCGCCCCCGCCCGGGAAGAAGTCGCCGAAGAGGTTGTCCACCGCCGCCGGGTTGTGGGCCATGGCGACGCCCCCCAGGGCGATGAACAGCCCCAGCAGGACCAGCTTGGACATCGTGAACGCTATCTCGGACCTGCCGGTGGTGCCGGTGCCCCGGTAGTTCACGTAGAGCAGCGCCAGGGCGATGAGCACCGCCAGGATCTTGTCAGTGGAGAGGAAGAGCCCGGGGGGGAAAGGGTCCAGGCCGTACTGCTGGAGGAGCCAGGCGAGGTAGGTCCCGAACCCCAGCGCGTAGAGGCTGCAGGCGACGGTGTGACCGAACCAGGATATCCAGCCGCTCACGAAGCCGAAAGGCGGCGGCAGGCCCTTCTTCACCCAGAGGTACCCGCCGCCCGCCTCCGGGTAGGCGGAGCCCAGCTCGGCGTAGGTCATGCCGGTGATGATGTTGATGAGGCCGTTGAAGAGGAATGCGAGGATGCAGGCCGGTCCGGCCAGCCCGGAGGCGATCCCCCCGAGCACGAATATGCCGGCGCCTATCATCGCCCCGATGCCGATCATGACGATGTCCAGAAGGCCCATGTCCCGGCGGAACTCCACCTTCACCTTGCCTGTTCCCGCCTCGGCAGTGGGGGGTCGCGCCGCCGGCCCCGCGCCGGCAGCTTTCCCGCCCTTCACCGCTCTTTTTCTCCTCGTAGCCAGTGACGCCCCGTCCCGTTGTTTGTAATGGCTTGAAGGTAAAAAAAACCTCGCGCGGCGGGAGGGAAGGGTAGCGGGCAGCGGGCAGCGGGGAGCAGGGGACGATGCCGCCGTCCCGTCCCCGCTCCCCGCTGCCCGCTGCCTCTTCGTCGTCCACCGCTCCCCGCTCCCCTTCCCTCCCGGCGCGCAAAATAGATATTTCGCCCGGGGCATTCGAGATGCGTTGGACGAGACGGACCGGCGGCTGGCGCTGGCGCTGGGGCGGGGACACGGGCTGTCGCTGCGACGGCTGGCCGACCAGCTGGGGCTCTCCCCGAGCGCGGTCCACAAGCGGCTCCGGGCGATGCAGGGTCGGGGCGTTCTCGGCCGGCTCCCCCTGGTGCCCAACCCGGTCTTCTTCGACGCGATGGAGACGATGGTCTTCGGCCAGTCCGGCGCCGGCCCCGTGGAGGGCGCGCTCCGGGCGCTGGGCCGGTCGCCCTGCACGTCCCGGGTGATGATAGCCGGCGGGAACGAGATCTTCGTGTGGGCGGTGATATCGAGCATGTCGGAGCTCGAAAGGTACGCCGACTTCGTCCGCCGGGAGGCCCGCATGCCGGAATCGAGCGTCGGCATCCTCCGTCCGGCCGTCAGGGCCGCGCCGGGCGCGAGGCGGCCCGGGCGGCTGGACTTTCGGATAATGCGCGCCCTGCGGGAGGACTGCCGGAGGCCGCTGGTGTCCGTCGGCCGCTCCCTGGGGGTCTCCGCCCGGACGGTGGGCCGCCGGCTCCGCCGGCTCACCGAGACGGGGGCCGTGCGCACGCCGCTCCCCGTCCGGCCGTTCAACGCCGGCGACCTCCTGGCGGTGCTGAGGATGCGCCTTCGGGAGCCGCGGTCGCGGCAGCCGGCCGCGGGCGGCCTCCCCCCCGGGGTGCTTTCGGTCGAGAGCTTCACGAACATCCCCCAGTGGAGCCTGGGCTTCCTCTGGGGCCGGGACCTCTCCGACGTCGCGGCGATCCGGCAGGCCCTGGAGCGCTCGACCCGCTGCGTCTTCGGGGTGCTCAACTTCGTGTGGCTCGTCCGGGACTACCCGACCTGGCTGGACAAGGTCATGGCCCGGCTGGCCGAGACCGGCCCGGGCGGGCCGGCGGGCCCCCCCGGGAGGGCCGGCCTGCCCCGTGGCGACCTGGACGTGCACACCCGTCTCGATACCTACCGGCGGGCGCTGGCCCAGGCCCTGGAGGACGGCGTCATCACCGACGACGAGGAGGCCATCCTGCGGGCGCTGCGCGAGAGCCTGGACATCTCACATCGGGAGCACCGCCGGATGGTGGCGGCGCTGAGACCGGCCAAAGAATGAGGGGCAGCGGGCAGCAGGGCAGCAAGGCAGCAGGGGGGCAGCGGGCAGCGGGCAGCAAGGCAGCAGGGCAGCAGGGGAAGGCAGAAAGGCAGCAAGGCAGCAGGGGGGCATCGGGCAGCGGGCAGCGGTGGACGAAGGGTTCCGTCTCGTCACCGCTGCCTGTTGCCCGTTGCCCATTGCCCCCCTGCTGCCCGCTGCCTGCTGCATCTTCTAGCCATTTTGTGCACCAACCGGTGAACGAATGGCAGTTTATTCGCCCGGAACCGGCCCGGAAGGGGCACCCGCGGGTTCACGAATATTGAAAAGCCCCCAGGGCGTTCCGGATGCACAAGGAGCGCGGAGGGCGCGGCGAGCGGCCGGACGCCCCGGCCGCGCGCCGCGGTGGTCCCTGTTGAGGAAGGGAAACGAGGGGGAGGAGGGTCCCCGGAAGGCACCGGGCCCGGGCGGGCCGCCGGCCCGCCCGGCCACGCCGGTGGCCTGGCACACCCTGGGGCCCGAGACGGTCCTGGACCGGCTGGGCTCGGGCCCCTCCGGGCTGGACGAGGCCGAGTCCGTTCGCCGGCTCGCCCTGTACGGACCCAACCTCCTGCGCGAGAAGCCCCGGCCCTCGGCATTGCGCCGCTTCGTCGCCCAGTTCTCCAGCGCCCCCATCCTCATGCTCATCGCCGCCATCATCATACTGCTGGGCCTCACGCTCGTTTTCCACGAGGACCACACCACCGACGCCGTCGTCATCTTCATCGTCATATTCATCAACGCCGTCATGGGCTTCGTCCAGGAGTCCAAGGCCGAGCGGGCGATGGAGGCGCTCAAGCGGATGACCAGCCCCAAGGCCAAGGTGCTGCGCGACGGCGCGCCGGTCGTCGTGGACGTTCGCGCTGTCGTGCCGGGGGACGTTATCTCGCTCGAGGAGGGCGACAAGGTCCCCGCCGACGCCCGCGTCCTGACCTCCACCACGCTGGAGGTCGACGAGTCGATGCTCACCGGGGAGTCGCTGCCGGCGCGCAAGGACCAGCCCGAGGTCCCCGGCCCCCGGGCGCTCCTGCAGGAGCGCACCGACATGGTGTTCGCCGGGACGGTGGTGACCCGGGGCCGGACGGACGCCGTGGTGGTCGCCACCGGGATGGAGACAGAGATGGGGCGCATCGCCACGCACATCCAGGAGGACGAGGGCAAGACCCCCCTCCAGAAGAGGCTCGACACCCTGGGTAAGCAGATTGCCGTCATCGCGCTGTTCGCCGTGGTGCTGCTTTTCGCGATAGACTACATCGCCCCGCCGGACAATCCCGTCGTGGAGAGCTTCCTGCTCTCGGTCAGCCTGGCCGTGGCAATCATACCCGAGGGCCTGCCGATAGTGACGCTGGTCACGCTGGCGATGGGGATGCAGGTGATGGCCCGGCGGCACGCCGTGGTGCGCAAGCTCATGGCCGTGGAGACGCTGGGCTCCACGACCTACATCTGCTCGGACAAGACCGGGACGCTCACCCGCAACGAGATGACCGCCCGCGAGATGCTCGTCGGGGGCCTCGAGTACACGATCTCGGGGGACGGCTACGAGCCCTCGGGCGCCATACTGCGGGAGGGCCGTCCGGCCGACACCGGCGACCCCGGGCTCGGGGACGCCCTGCTCTGCATGGCCCTCTGCAACGGCTCCCACCTGGCCCGCAAGGACGGCCGCTGGTCGGTCGTCGGCGACCCGACCGAGGGGGCGCTGCTGGCCGTCGTTGGCAAGGCCGGGCTCAATCCCAAGGAGCTCATGCTGCGCAACACCCGCTGCGGCGAGAAGGTGTTCGACGCCCGGAGGAAGATGATGACCACGGTTCACCGGACGGAGGGGGGCGTCCGGGCCTTCGTCAAGGGCGCGCCGGAGGTGCTGCTGGACCTCGCAGGCGCCATCCTGCGGGAAGGGAGGGCCGTTCCGGTGGACCCGCTCCTGCGCCAGCGCGTGATGGACGAGAACGCCCGGTACGCCTCCAAGGCCTACCGGGTGCTCGCCCTGGGCGTCCGGTCCCTCCCGGCCGGGGCGGACTGCTGCGCCGAGGACATCGAGCGCGGGCTCACCTTCATCGGCCTGGTCGCCATCCTGGACCCTCCCAGGCCCGAGGTGCGCGGCGCGATCGGGAGGTGCCGCTCCGCCGGCATGAACGTGGTCATGATAACCGGGGACCAGCGGGAGACCGGCCGCGCCGTGGCCTCCGAGCTGGGAATCCTTGACGGCGGCGGGGGCATCCTCACGGGCGCGGACCTGGAGGCCCTTCCCGACGACCGGTTCCGGGAGAAGGTGGATTCCGTCCGGGTCTACGCCCGGGTCTCCCCCGACCACAAGCTGCGGATCGTTCGGGCCCTCCAGGACCGGGGGCAGGTCGTCGCGATGACGGGCGACGGCGTGAACGACGCCCCGGCCCTGGCCCGGGCCGACATCGGCATCTCGATGGGCGTGTCCGGCACGGACGTCGCGCGCGAGGCGTCCGACATGGTCCTCACCGACGACAACTTCAGCTCGATCGTCGACGCGGTCGAGGAGGGCCGGCGCATCTACGACAACATCCGCAAGTTCATCCGCTACCAGCTCTCCACCAACGTCGGGGCCATCGTGCTCATCTTCTCCGCGACGCTGGCGATGCTTGCGGCCATCCCGCTCTACCCGGTGCAGATACTCTGGGTCAACATCCTCATGGACGGCCCGCCGGCGGTGGCGCTGGGGCTTTCGCCCGGCTCCTCGATGCTGATGAAGCGCCGGCCCCGGCGGCCCGAGGAGCGCATCCTGAGCCGCGAGATACTCTCCGTGGTGGCGTTCAACGGGGCCGTGATGGGCGCCCTGGCCTTCCTGCTTTTCCGCTGGGACCTCCAAAACGGCGCCTCCGTCGCCCACGCCCAGACGCTCACGTTCACAGCCTTCGTGGTCTTCCAGATGTTCAGCGTCTTCAGCTGCATCTCGATGACGCGCTCGGCGTTCCGGTCGTACGTGGGGCGGAACCCGCTCCTCCTCGTGGCGGTGGCGGTGTCCCTGCTACTGCAGGTCCTGGTCGTGTACGTCCCCCTGCTCAATGTGCCCTTCCACACGGTGCCGCTGGAGCTTCGCGACTGGGGCGTCATACTGGGCCTGGGCGGGCTCGTGCTCCTCGTCGAGGAGGTCCGCAAGGCCGCCGTCCGGGCGGTGCGGCCGGAGGTACGGGCTTAAAGTATTAGTAGGCCATCCACCATTCTGCGCCGAGGCGAGGCTTGTCGGTCAGACAGCCCAAGTACTGCGAGCCCCCGACGCCGGGCGGCCTCGAGGCCATCGAGAAGGGCACGCTGCAGTGGTTCGACACCGAGATGTACGGCAACCTCAACACCGGCGTCCTGGAGCAGTACCTCGACGAGAAGAACCGCCGGGAGAGCTTCGAGCGGTCCACCTGGAACTGGGGCAAGGTGCTCGTGGCGATGGCCGTGGGCACGGTGTTCGCGGTCATCACGGAGTACGTGGCGCTCAAGATAGGGATGGGCATCAGCGCCGTGATGTACATCATCTACCTGTCGGGCATGGCCCTGCGGTGGAAGCCCTCCGAGATAAACATCGTGGCGGCGGCGGCGGACGCCGCATCGATGATCTCGATGGGGTTCATCTTCTCGTATCCGGCGATATACCTCCTGAAGTACTCCTCCGATTTTGCCATCGGCAAGAACCCGGTGGACGGCTCGCTCCTGTTCCTGGTCAAGGACATCCCTCCCATCTGGATCGCCATCGTGGCCTCCATCCTCTCGGGCTGGCTGGGAACGGTCTATTTCGTCCTCTTCCGCCGGCTCTGGCTGGTCGAGGACCCCCTACACGTCCCCGGCTTCGAGCCCAACCTGAAGCTCCTGGACATCGCCAACGACATCACGCGCGGCGGCGCCGAGCAGGCCGGGCGGTCCATCCGCATCGTGAGCCTCTGGACCACCGGCACCGCCATATTCACGTTCTTCCGGGACATGCCGATGATAAATAAAAGATCGGTGCTGGACCACTTCTTCGGGGGGGCCTACTACAAGGCCGGCGAGATAATGCAGCCGCAGTCCGGCGCCACCCATACCTTCGTGAGCTTCACCATACTGCCCATACAGATAGGCGTGGGCTGGTTCATGCGCTTCAGGGTGGCCCTGCTGATGTGCCTGGGGACCTTCCTGACCTGGTTCGTCATCGTGCCCATGGCGGTCGGCTCCCACGTCCCGATATTCGACGTCGCCGAGGGGGTCTTCAAGGACGTCGCCTCCTACGACTTCAGCTCCTGGTGGGCCTACCGCAAGATCGCGGTGATCATCGGCATCGGGGCGCTGCTCGGAGGGGGCTTCACCGCGATGGCCAAGATGGCGCCGATGTTTCGGTCCCTCTTGGGCGACGTGATGAACGCGGTGCGGCCTGCGAAGGGGGCGAAGGCGACGGACTGGCTGGAGGGGAAGGGCTGGTACGACTGGCCCATCTCCCACATCGTGGTGGTGGCGATACTGGCGCCGGTGACCATCGCGGCCGTCCTGCTCGTGGCCGGCTTCCCGCCGCTCGAGACCGTCGTCTTCTCGATACTGCTGCTGGGCGCCACATTCCTGTTCTCGGCCATCGCGGTCAAGACGCTGGGCGAGACCGGGACTACGCCCGTGTCGGCCACGAGCATCCTCGTGCTCATCATCCTGGTCATGGTCTTCAAGTTCGGGCTCAACACCAGCAAGGAGGTGGCGGTCATCATCTCCCTTCTGGGCACCACCATCTTCTGCGGGGCCATCTCGCTTTCCGCGTCGATAATCTTCGACTTCAAGCTGGGCATCTACGCCGGCAACCGGCCCTACCACCTGATGAAGTCGGTGCTGACGGCGACCATACCGGGGGCGATCGTTTCTGCGCTGGCGGCCGGGTTCCTGTCATACCAGCTCGCCACGGGCAAGCTGGACCTCCTCGCGCCCCAGGCGCGCGTGTTCGCCACCCTGACCCAGCTCTTCTTCGCCGGCCAGAGCAACGAACTCGTGCTCCAGTACATGCTCATCGGCGCGGTGATAGGGATATTCATGGAGCTCATGACGGGCATGGGCACCGCCTTCGGGCTGGGGATGTACTTCCCGCTCTCCATCCAGCTGCCGATGCTTTTGGGCGGCGCCCTGCGCGACATGTACGAGAAGGCGGTGCTCGAGCCGAGGGCGAAGGCCGAGAGGTGGTCCGAGCGCAAGCGCACCCTGGCGACGCTCGACACCTACATGGCCGCGGCGGGGTTGATGATCGGCGAGCCTGTGATGGCGATGGCGGCGGCGTTCGTGGCCGTGTCGATCGTTTGACGGCAGGCGGGCTGGCGTTCTACTAGCGTACGAGCATGCCTTTTATTTTTTTCAAGACCCAGTATGCGAAGAACGGGCCGACTATCCACCCGGTGACCAATAGATAGAGCCCCTCCGGACCGATGAAGTGGACGACGGCGACGCTGGTGGCGGTGATAAGGGCGCCCAGTACGACCCACAGCGCCACCGTCCTTTTATCGTACCGGAAGGGCTCCCGGCCCATGGGGCCTTCATCCACCCGGGCCGCAATCAGCCTTTCGGCCGGCCGGCCCCGTGGCCGGCCGATGCCCGCGCAGGCTAGGCGGCCTCCTCGGCGCCGTCCTCCAGCGGCTTCGCGCCTGGCCCGTCGAGCGGCCCGCCGCCGCGCCGCTCCTCCTCGCGGGCGGCGCCCTCGAGCATCGAGAGGGTGGCGGACTCGCAACGGCGGGCAAGATCGCGGGACCGGGCGTACTCCTGACGGTACGATGCGGCCACCGCCTCGGAGAGCAGGCGCTCGCCGTCGGACGGGTTCAAACCGGCGGCCCGGGCGGCGCTCAGAGCGTGCCGGGCGTCGTTGATGGCGGCCCTCATGTCCGCGCGGGTGACCACGCTCTCGTCCCCCCGGCGGCGCCGGGCCCCGGGCGGGCGCTCGGGCCCTGCCGGGTGCCGGCGCTCCCCCGGGGGTTCGCCGGGGGGGAGGTGTCCCGCGGGACGCGGCCCGCCGGGCGGTGTCGGCACCGGCCAGGCTCCGCCCGACCGGTCCTCCGGCACCGCGTCATCGAGAGGGATGGCGTGGGGCGGCTCGTCGTCGGAGGGCTGAGCATCGGCCCGGGGAGCGGCCGGGTGTCCCCGGTTCTCTCGTGGGGGCGCCGCCTCCATGTCCGCTGGCCGGGGAGGCGCCCAGGGCTGGGTGGCCGTGCTTTGCGCGTAAGGCTGTTCTCGGGGCGGCCGGTCCATGTGCGGCGGCGGCGGCGGTCCATTCGGTTCGTTCGGGCCTGCCATCTGGCCGGGGGCTCCGAGGCCCGGCGGCGGCCAGGGCCCGGCGAGTGGTCGGGCCGGGGGGTTCGCAGGCGGCGGCCAGGGCCCGGCAGGGGGCTGGGCCGCATAGTAGCCCGGCGCCTGGCCCGGCCCTGCCGGCGGCTGCTGGGCGGGCATGGGGGACCACTGGGGTCCCTGGGGCGGAGGCCTCCGGTCCGCAACTGCGGGGGGGGGCGGGGCGCCGGGGGACTGGGGCGGCCAGCCATAGGGTCCCGGGGGGTTGCCCGGACCGGCCTTGTTATCAGGGCCCTTCCGCCGCCTTAGGGAGAGCGCCGCGGTTGCCACGACGACGGCCGCGACGAGGGCCAGCGGGAGCGCCGCGGCCCCCAGGGCCCCCAGGAGCCCACTCTGGCCAGCCGAGGACCCCTGGACGGTGAGCTCCACGAAGGCCGTCCCGTTGACGGTGCCGTCGGAGACCTCGAGCGTAATTATGTGCCTGCCGGGCCGCAGCCTTGCGGTGAGGTTGGGGCCGCGCCCAAGGACCCTCCCGTCCTCCTTCCACACGTAGACGAGGAGGTCGTCGGCATCTGGGTCTATGGCCGTGGCCGAGAAAAGTATAGGCTCGCCCTCGCGCACCACGGCCCCGTTGCGGGGGGCCAGTATCGTGATGTTCCCCGGCGGGTCGTTCACGTTCTTCACTATCAGGGTGTAGCTGGCCCGGGCCGTCGAGCCGGAGCGATCCGTCACCGTCACGGTGAACCTGTGCCTGCCGACGTCGTCGTTGCCGGGCGTGAGGCGGATGACCCCGGTCCGCTCGTCGATCCGGACGAGCTCCGAGTCCGTCGAGAACGAAAGCCGGTCGCCGGGGTCGAGGTCTTGGGCGTTGACGGGATAATCGAACTCCTCGTCCTCGACGGCGAGAAGCTCCCGGCCCGCCTCCATCTCCGGAGGGTCGTTGACGTTCTCCACGGTGAGGAGGATATCCCGGCTGTCGGTCGCGCCCGCGCGGTCGGTCACGACCAGCTCCAGGTGGTGCTCGCCGACGTGCTCGTTTCGGAAGACGAACGATATCTCGCCGGTCCGCCGGTCGGCCTCCAGGCCCTCTATGTCGCAGCCGAGCGTGAAGTTGAGCCCGTCCGAGGCGTCCTGATCGAACGCCGAGGGCTCGTAGGTGAACCGCTCGTCCTCCGTGGCGAAGAGGTACTCCTCGCACTCCAGCACGGGCGGGTCGTTCACGTTCTCGACAACCAGGTTGAACGCCATCGTCGCCGTGGCCCCCGAGGGGTCGGTGACCGTCACGTTCACGCCGTAGCGGCCCACCTGGCCGTTCGTGGGAGTGAAGGAGAGGGCCCCGCTGCGCTCGCCCACGTCGGCCGGGGGGAAATCGTCCGAGAACGTGAGGTTGTCGGCGGGGTCGTCGACGTCGTAGGCGCGGAAGATGATGGTGAACGGCTGGTCCTCGTAGGCGGTCTGGTCGGGGACCTGGTGGATGACGGGCGGGTCGTTCACGGGCCGGACCGTCACATTGAGGAACACGCTCGAGGAGAGCCCGCTGGAATCGGTGGCCCTGAGGACGAACTCCCGCCGGCCGTTCCAGTTGGGGGTGGTGGGCCGGAAATCCAGGTGGTGGCCGGAGGCGTTCAGGCGGCATTCGACCTCGCCGTCGGGGTCGGCCGGCGCCACGTCGTAGCGGGGACGGGCGTCCCGGTCGTCTTGGCAGTAGCGGTCCAGGTCGACCCGGGCCCAGCCGGGGACGTCCTCGTCGATGAAGACCTCGGGCACCGGCTGGAGCGCCGGCGGCAGGTCTATCTCGACGAGGCCCTTGACCGAGAGCACGCCCCCGGTCCTGGAGATGAGGCGCAGGGGCACCTCGGCGGCGGCGCCCCCGGCCCGGTCGATGAGGGCCTGGAGCGGCCCCGCCAGGGCGTCGCTTCCAACCTCCTGGAGGCCCTTGAGCTGTCCGGGGAACTCGAGCTCGGTCGTCCCGTCCGAGCCGATGTCCAGTGCCAGGTCGGTCGGCCAGGCGTAGCTTGAGCCCTTTACCGTGAGCTCGATGTAATCCGTGTCCAGGAAGCTGAAGAACCAGCCGTCCGGACCCATCGCCAGGATGTGGACGTACCCTGCGGAGTCGACGTAGCCGGCCGGGGAGGATATCGTCTTCTTGAAGGTGACGAGGCTGGTGTCCGCGCCGAACGAGGAGGTGGTCCCGATGTTGGACCAGCGGCCGGAGTTGTAGATGTAGAGCTTGAGCTCCGTGCACATGAACAGGTGGTCATAGCCGGCTCCGACGTACTTGACGCTCAGGCTGTTCACCACGTCCTCCGTCACCTTGAACCGGAAGAGGTGGTAGGGACTGCCGTAGGACAGCGTCACGGTCTGGAGGACGCTCCCGTCCTGCTTGGAGATGTAGGAGCGGTCCTGCCCGTCCAGCTGGGTGGACTGGTAGTTCGACGGTCCGCCCGAGGGGGGGGTGTTTGTGCTGACGCCGGACCAGCCGCTGCTGTTCCCGGCGTCGGCGAAGGTGACCGGGCGGTCCGTCGCCGGCGGCAGCGCCGACCGGCCGTCCAGCCGGAGGGTGGCGTTGAGGACGAGGCTGCCGCCCGGCAGGGACAGCCGCAGCGATTCGTCGGAACCGCCCGTGAACGGGAACTCTATAACGGTCGAGAGGGAACCGTTGAACCTGGCGCCTGCGCCGCCCCCGTCCCGCCCGCGCGCCATGCAGGGGTCACCGGGGCCCCCGTCCGGGGTGCCCGGACCCGGACATTCCCCCCCGGCGACCGCCGGCAGGCTCAGCAATGTTAGCGCGATCAGAAGCACTGGCACCCCTTTTCTTGAATGTGACGATGACCCTGACATTGATGTTTCCTCCATGCAAGCGTTCGTTTTGCAACGAAGGGGTTAATAATACGCGCGTGGTACCTACCATTTCGGAGCGGGCAAGGGGCAAGGGGCACGGGTCAAGGGGAGATGGGGGCGCGGGGAGCGGGCAGCGGGGGGCGGGGTCAGTAGCCCTTCTCGCGCGCGGTCGCGAGGAGCTTTTGGTATTCGGCGGGAGGGAAGGCGAGCCCTTCGGCTGGCAGGTCTGTCTGGAACCGTATCTCCTTGATGTCGGAGTCCGCGGGCATGCCGCGGCGGCGGCCCAGCTTGCCGATGAAGAAGACCCCGTCCCCGGACGGGAGACGGTCCTCGAGCATCACCTCGTAGCCGGTCTCCTCCAAAAACTCCCGCGCGGCCGCCAGCTCGGGCGTCTCGCCCTCCAGCACGGTCCCGCCGGGGAGCTCCCAGCCCCGCCTCTGGTTGTACACCAGGATGAACCGGCGCGGCCGTGGCGGCCGGGGCGAGCGCTGCCGGCGCCGCCGCAGGAGCGGAAGGCGCGCCCTCCTTCCGTCGGGCCTGGGCCTCCGCCGGATGAGCGGCCGGCGGTCGCGGAAGGCGAGCACGCAAACAAACCGCGCCCGGGTGGCGGGCGCGCCCGGGGCGGCTCCGGTCGCGGGGGGGGCCTGGACGGCCGGTTTCTCCATCTGCGAAGTGAATGGCGTTGCCATATTCAATCTTTTCACCCCGGCCCGGCGGGACCTCAGGGGGAAGGCGGTCCGGGTTCAGGGACGGGGAGGGCCACGGGGGTCTCAATCCGCGGGGGGCCACCTGTCGACGCGTAGGGCGACGGGGACGGCGACCCGTGGTGGCCGGGAGACGGCCTTGCGGGCCTTTCGCCGGGGACCGGCTTCGGGGAGCGGTCCGGGGCGTCCTTGGACGGGGCGCCGGCCGGGGGCTTTTCGCCCCGCACCCTTCCGCCCTTCTTCTTGAAAAGCCGGCCCTTCTTCTTCACGTCCCATATCTCCTTGCGCTGGGGGTGGGTGATGTTCTGGAGCCTCTCCAGGGACAGCTCGCCCTCGGCCGACTTCTCCATGAATATCTCGCCGCGCGGGAAGTCCTCCTGCCAGACGCGGACCTGCTTGATGAACGCCAGGAAGAGCAACGAGACGAAGGCGGTGAGCCGCTCGTCGTCGCAGCCGCTGGGGCACAGCGCGCCCATGGCGATCTTCCCCGACAGGGGCTGGATGCGCCCCCAGACCTGGTTGATGTCCTCCTGCAGGTCCTCGCGGTGCATCATCTTGTCCACGCGGAGGGCCTTCTGGCTCTCCCAGAGCAGGCGCTGCTTGCGGCGCTCCTCGGAGAGGACCTGCTGCAGCTCGGCCTCCTTGCGGGCCTCCTCGAACGCCCCCACGAGCTCGAAGAGCGTCACCGGGCGGGTGCCCTTGCGGTAGACGCTCTCCTGAAGGGGGGGCTCGGGCCTGTTGAGCACCGCGCTGGTGAAGTCCACCGAGGCGTCGGACTGCATCCAGTCGGCCGCGGCGCCCGGGTCCCAGCCGGCGTCCAGGGCCTCCCCGGCGGTCTTGGGCTGGCTGTTTGCCAGCACGTGGTCGGACTGCAGCTTCAGCACCGACCAGGCCATGAACATAAGCCGGCCGGCGGTGATGAAGTCCACCTCCTGCTCGGCCTTCATACGGTCCATGTACAGGCTGGAGAACTTCAGAAGGTCGACGTCCCAGGGGTTGAGGTGGTTTTGCATCACCAGCTCGAATGTCAGGGCGATGGACTTGTCGAAGGGGTCGCGGATGGGGAGGTGCTCGCCCTCCTTGAGGCCTCGCACGAGCTCCATGTACTCGCTTATCTTCTGGCCGGAGTCCTCCTCGCTGATGATGGACTTGTAGAACATCAGGTGGTTGATGACCTGCTCCCCGGTGTCGTAGTCCTCGTAGCTCTCGGGCCCAACGTAGTCGGGAAGGTAGGGCGTTTCCCCTTCCGAAAGCTCCGGCCCGTAGGGCTGCCTGCCGCGTCCGTCCGCCACGTCGTCACCTCACCTTCTCCCGGGGCCCGCCGGGGGGACCGCTATCTTCCCGTCGTCGGCGATCTCGGTCACCCGGACGTTGCCGATTATGTCGCTTATGCCGTTGCCCTGCATGGTCACGCCGTAGCGGTAGTCCGCCTTGGCGAGCGTCACCTTGCGCAGCGTTATCTGGACCACCTGGGCGAGCTGGGTGTTCTTCTTGATGAGGTTGGCGACGTTCTCGGCGTTTATGGCGTCGAGGAACATGTCCACCTCGTCGAGCAGGTAGAAGGGCGAGGGCTGGTACTGCTGGATGGCGAAGATGAGCGAGAGCGCCGTGAGGCTCTTCTCGCCGCCCGAGAGGCTCTCGAGCCTCTGGGTCTTCTTGTCCTTGGGTTGGGCCTTGATGATGAGCCCGCCCTCGAAGGGGCTCTCGGCGTTCTCGAGCTCCAGGTTGGCGGTCCCGCCTGCCGACAGCTCGTAGTATATCCGGCCGAAGTTATGGTTGATGCCCTCGAACACCTTGGTCAGCCCGAACTTCTTTTTGCCGTTGAGCTCTTCGACCAGGGCTATGAGGTTCTCCCGCTGGGTGCGCAGCTGCTCTAGCTCCCCGGCCAGGTCCCCGCTGCGCTTGGCCTGCCGGTCGTACTCGTCTATGGCCAGCATGTTGACGGGCTCCAGGGCCTGCATCTGGAGCTCGCATTCCTTCATGGTGCCCTCGAGCTCCGCAAGCGGCGGGAGCTTGCCCCTCGTCTTGAGCTCCTGGGTCCCTATCTCGGCGGCTATCTCCGAGTGGCGGTCCTCGAGGAGGCGGATCTTGGAACGGGTGGTGATCACCATGTCGCCCACGGTCTCCAGCCGGCCGCCCAGCTTGTCGGCGGCTGTCTCCAGGTCTGTCTTGAGCTTGTAGGCGGCGTCCCGCCTGGCCTGGAACTGCTTGACCTCCTTGGAGGAGCGCTCCTCCGCCTCCATGAGGACGTTGAGCTGGTCGGAGGCCTTCTGGGCAAGGTCTTTGGATTTCAGGATGCCCGCCTCGCAGTCCCGGGCCTCCCTCTGGGCGCCGGCGACCGCCTTCCTGAGCTCGGCGCGCTTTTCCTCGAGGAGCTTGAGCTTGGCGGACTGGGTCTCCATCGCCGAGACCCGGTCCCGGATGTCGTTGCCGGTCGCCAGGAGCTGGTCTTGGAGCTTCTTCATCTTCGCCGCGAGCTGCTGGGGCGTCGCCTGCACCAGGTTCTTGGACAGGCCGTCGCGCTCCTGCCTGAGGGCCTCCAGCTGGGCGCCGGATTCGGATATCCTCTGGGCCACCTTCTCCACGGCCTTCTGGACCTCGTCGCGCTCGCGGAGCTTGGCCTCCCTCTCCGTCTTCAGCGCGTCCCGGGCCGTGGAGTACTCCTTCTTCTTGAACTCCAGCGTGGCGGCCTTGAGCTCGAAGTCGCTCTCGCGGCTTTTGGCCTCCGTGACGGAGTGGTCCATCTGGGCGATGTCGTCGCGAAGCTTTTGGAGCCGGAGCGAGACCTTGTCGGCGGCCTCCACCGCCTCCTTCAGGGCAGACCCGACCTTGCGCAGCTCGCTCTCGGAGGGTGCGCCGAAGCGCAGGAGCGCCTGCTCGGGCGTGCCGCCGATCATCGCCCCCGAAGGCTCGGCGAGCTCCGCGTCCAGCGTCACGAGCCGCACCCCGCCCATGAGCTTGCGCATGGCGGTCAGGTCCTTGACGACTATGGTGTCGCCGAAGACGAACCAGAAGGCCGCCCGGTAGGCCTCCTTGAACTTGACGAGGTCCATCGCGTAGCCCAGCGAGGATGGGTCCTTGACTGCCATGAGGGCCTTCCCGCTGGGCCGGCCGAGTATCATCTTGTTGAGGGGGAGGAATATTGCCCTGCCGGTCTTCTTCTGTTTAAGGTAGTTGATGGCGCGGGCGGCCGCCTCGTCGTCCCCGACGACGATCGACTGCATCCTCCCGCCGGCGGCGACCGTCAGCGCCGACTCGTACTGGTCCTTGACCGTGGCGAGCTCCGCGATGGTCCCCACAACCCCCTTGAGCTCGCCCTTGTCGCGCGCCTCCAGCACGGCCTCGACCGCGGCCGTGTAGCCCTTCTGGACGCTCGCCGCGGCCGCCGCCTCCGCCCGTAGCTGCTCCCAGCGGCGCCTGAGCTCCCGCACCCTCTCCTCGAGCTCGCGCCCCTGGCGGACGAGCTTCTCCTCCTCGGAGCGCTTCGACTGGAAGTCGGTGATGAGGTCCTTCCGGGAGGTGACCGTGGTCTTGGCCTCGCCGCGCAGGTTCTTGAGGTCGAAGTCGATGTCGCTCATCTGGAAGTCGTACTTCTTGAGCCCCTCCTCCATCTGGGCGATGTCCTGGGAGGCGCGGTTGAGCCTCTCCTCGAGCCGGTCCTTCTCGAGGGTCAGCCTGTGCTGCTCCTCCTCCCGGGCCTCGATGTCCTTCTTCATCGCCACGATGTCGCGCTGGAGCTTGAAGGCGCGGCTGTCCGACCTCGCCACGGTGTCGCTTGCGGCCTTGAGCTCGTCGTTTCGGGCCTTCTCGGCGTCGCGCAGGTCGGCGAGCTCACCCGCCAGGCGGTCCCGCTCGGTCTCGAGGCCGGCGATCTCCTTGTCGAGCGACCTCAGGTCGGAGGCCGCCCTTGCCCCTGACTCCTTGAGCTGGCGGATCCTCTCGCGGCCCGTATCGACCGAGTCCTTGGCGCGCATCATCTCCAGCCGGAGGTCGTCTATCTTCTGGCGGAGCTCCTGGGCGTCGGCGCCCCCCGACTCGGCGAGCTTGTTCTCGAGGGACTCGACGTCGCTTCGGGCCTTGGTGAGCTTCTTTTGGAGCTCCTCCATCTCCTGGCCCAGCTTGGTCTGGTCCTCCGAAAGGTCGCCAACCTGCCTGTTCAGGGCGGCCGTCTCCTCCTCGATGTCCTGCTTCCTGCGGAAGGCGGCCTGGAGCTTGCAGTCGTCGCGCCTGTCGCGCAGGTCCCGGTACTTGAGCGCCGAGTCGCGCTCCTTCTGGAGCTGGCTGACCTGCCTTTTTATCTCGTCGAGGAGGGTCTCTATGGTGCCGATGTTCTCCTCGGTGTCCGAGCGCTTCGAGTTGGCGCGCCCGATGTCCTCGTCGTACCTGGTGATGCCGGCGATGTCGTCCAGGAGCCTTCGGCGCTCCAGGTTGGTCATGAGGACTATGCGGTTGATGTCGCCCTGCTGGACGAGGTTGTAGCCCTCGGCGCTGATGCGGGCGTGGGAGAGCAGGCTGTCGAACTCGCCCAGCGAGGAGGCGCGCTCGTTCACGTAGAAATAGCTGTAGTAGCCCGGCCCGGGGGTGCGGGGCGGGCGGGCGGGGACCGGGGCGCCTTCCGGGGGGGCCCCGGCGTCCGGGGCGCCGGCGCCGGTCGCGGCCGCCTCCCCGGCCGCTGCCCCCTCGAGCGTCTGCTGGGGGGCCGGGACCGTCATCGTCGTCGGGGGAAGCGCCGGAAGCGGCAGCTCCCTGCGCTGGCGGGCGTTGCCCGAGGCCACGCGCACCACGCGCGAGAGCCGGACCTCGTCCTCGTCCACCGGAATGACGCGGTCGGCGTTGTCGAAGGTCAGCACGACGCGGCAGTAGCCGGCGGCCTTCTTCTCCTTGCCGCCGTCGAAGATAAGGTCGGTGAGCTTGCCCACCCGGATGGCCTTGGAGGACTTCGGGCCCAGCACGAAAAGGATGGCGTCGCCTATGTTGGATTTCCCGCTGCCGTTGGGCCCGGTTATCGTCGTGTACCCCGGCATGAAGGGTATGTGGAGCTTCCTGCCGAACGACTTGAAGTTCTCGAGGTATATGTCCTTAAGGTGCATAGGCCGTTCGCTTTCCCATGCCCCTTTCCCCGCGGCGAGCCGCCGCAGCTCTTGTATTGCTAACGGGGGCAATAAAGGTTGCGGGCAGCAAGGCAGCAGGGCAGGAAGGCAGCAAGGCAGCAAGGGAGGGCAGCAGGGCAGGAAGGCAGCAAGGGAGCAAGGGGACGGGGAAGACTCTTTTCGTTTCTTTAATCCCTTGCTGCCTTGCTCCCTTGCTGCCTTTCTGCCTTGCTCCCTTGCTGCCTTCCTGCCTTGCTCCCTTGCTCCCTTCCTGCCTTGCTGCCTTGCTGCCTTTACCCGATCGCGCGACCCGCCACCGCCCTGCACTTCTGGCAGAACGCCGCCCGCTTGATGTCGCTGTCGGCGACGCTGCGCGAGAGGAACATCACGCAGTCCCTGTTCCGGCAGTGCTCCAGGCCCAATGTGTGGCCGACCTCGTGCAGGCACTCCTTGACCGCCCGGAGCACGAGCTTCGCCCGATCGCCCGACTGCAGCCTTGCCAGCGACACCAGCGCCAGCCGGCCGCCAAGCTCCGCTATCCCCCCGGTGAAGGAGAGGCCGGGCTCGTAGAGGTCGGCGTCCGTGAGGACCAGCAACCTCGCGGAAAGGTCCCCCAGGGCCTTGAGCCTCTCCCGGGCGTGGCGCATTATCGGCGTGGACTGCCACTGGCGCCGGCCGGGATGGAACGCCTCCGGCGGCAGCGGCTCGGGGGGCAGCGGCCGGGCGTCCAGGCCGCCGGCCCTGATGAGAGCCACCACCTGCGCAAGCTCCGCCCCGGAGAACGCGAACGCGAGTTTCGCACCGCTCATCGCGTCGTTCCCAGCACCCTGCACCCTGCCCCCCGCACCCCGAACCAGCCTCAGCGCGTCGGGCGTCAGCAGCGGCAGCACGAGCACCCTGGCAGGCACGATGATGAATATATTACAGTCAGATTTAATAACTTCCAAGCAGGTATAACATCCCGACATGGCCTCGTACCTGCTCCCGCGGCCCTTCCCCTACAACGCCGGAAGGTTCCGCTTCGCCTTCCGCATCCACCTCGTCGCCATCACCGCCCTGGCCCTGCTGGCCGTCGTCCTTCTGCGCCTCCTGCCCAGGCTCGTTTTCGTGGCCTACTTCATGATATTCGCGATAGCCCTCATCGCGGCGCTGATGCTCCTCAACGCCCTCCCGCCGGTCCGGACCACCCACTCGGTCGACGGCGAGAGGGTCGTCCTCAGGCAGGGGCTCCACTTCAGGCTCGAGATACCGCTTGCCAAGATATCGAAAGCAAGGCGCACCGAGGTCGGCTCCGGCCGGCCCGGGATACGCCTGGACCGGGCGAGCGGGGCGCTGGAGGTCATCGCCTCCGGTCCGGAGGCGGTACGGCTCCGGCTCAACGACCCGGTGGTGCACAAGGGCACCCTCGTCCGGGAGGTCGTGGTCGACGTCCTGGAGCCGAGGGAGTTCATCGATTGCATCCGGGAGCGCAAGAAGGGCGCGGCGCTCATGAAGAAGCTGGACCCGGACAAGGAGGTCACGGGCCCGGATTCCGAACCCGGGGAGCCGGATGAGGAGCCCCCGGAGGAGCCCGTGCCCAGGGAGCCCGACCTGCCGGCCCCCCCGCCGATAAAGACCTCGAAGAAGCCGGAAAGCCCCTCTAGTGAGCCCGGGCCGGCACCGGAGCCCGAACAGCCCCAGACCACAAAGCGGCCCCCCGGGCCCGACGACGGGGACGAAATAGAGCTCGTCCCGGCGCTTCCCTCCTCCGCAGCCCCCCAGGGGCGCGTGGTGAGGATCCCGAAAAGGAAGGCGTGAGAAAAGGAAGGCGCACCCGGAGGACCTCCGGTCCTCCTCGCCGCAGCGGCCTACGGGCCGGCTGCGGAGGCGCAGGGCGCAAGGTTTGAGGAGCAAGGGTCAAAGCGCAAGGAGCAAGGGGTGGGGGGAATCGCCGACCCCCTGCGCCCTGTGCCTCACCCCTTGCGCCTTCGCCCCTTGCGCCTCGTGCCTTGCGCCTTCCGCATCATTCCTCTTCGAGAATCTCCTCGCGCCAGTCGGTGCCTACGGTCCTTATCCCCAGCTTGGGGATGGGGGGCAGGTGGCGCTTGTGGACCGTCAGGATGCGGTCCAAATCCGGCTTCGGGATGCCGGTCCTTCCTGATATCCGGTGGCGGTCGAGCCCCAGCTCGAAACCCAGGAGGATGGAATCCAGCCTCTCGTAGGTGATGCCCAGCTCGCCCTCGTCCGTCTGGCCCGGGTAGAGGCCGGCGGTGGGGACCAGCCTGCGGATGCGCCCGGGGACCCCCAGCACCTCCGCCAGCTCCCGTACCTGGGTCTTGTAGAGGTCGCCGATGGGCAAAAGGTCGGCGGCACCGTCCCCGAACTTGGTGAAGTAGCCGGTGAGGAGCTCGCTCTTGTTGCCGGTCCCGACGACCAGCAGGTTGTGCTGGTTGGCCTCCAGGTAGAGAAGCACCATGCGCACCCGGGCCAGCAGGTTGCCCGAGGCGACCCGCCCGGGCTTGAATGGCAACTCCTTGATTATCGGCCTTGTCAGCCGGCCCAGCCTGTAGGCGCGGACCCGGACACCCAGCCACTTCACCGCCTCGAGGGCCTCCTTGTCGGGCCCTTCCTCGGGCATGAGCAGGCCCAGCACCCTCCCCTTGCCCAGCGCCCGGACGCAGAGGGCGGCCACAACCGTGGAATCGAGCCCGCCGCTCAGGCCCAGGACGACACCTGCCGCCCTGGCGATGTCCAGGCGGTGCCTGATGAACCGGCATATCACTTCGGGCGTGTCGGGGTCGTACTTCGGCGAGAGCGGGGTCATACCAGGTCCCGTGAATGCGGCTCCGGTGGCATTATCTTTATGGCCTGTCCGTGCCCGGGCGCGGAACCGGCCGCGGAAACGGGCGCGTCCTGTTCGGGCCCGTATCCGGCCGGCCTCATTGAGCATGGATGACAAATTTATTAATATCGTCCATCGATATAGTATCTTGAGGAAGAATGCTCCGGGACCGTCGAGGCGTTTTGCTGGCGTGCATCATCGCGATGCTGGTCCTCCCGATGCCTGGCCTCGACGGGGAGGAGGCCCGCGCCTCGCCCCCGCCGCCCTCGGGAGACTGGACGGTCACGGACGCCACCTCCATCTCGGACACGACGATAGTCCTTTCGGGCAACCTGACCGTCATGCCCGGCGGGATCCTCACACTGAACCGCGTAGTGCTGGTCGTGGACTGCTCACTCCCGGGGCAGTTCCGCATCGACGTGATGGCCGGCGGGGAGCTCCACCTTCGCCAAAGCAACCTCACCGCATCAAATGTCAGCCAGAAGTTCGACTTCATGGCCCGGCCCGGCTCGGTGCTGGAGATGACCCAAAGCGAAATCCACGGCGCCGGGTCCCGCTGGACCGAGCCCGCCGCGACGAGCGGCATAATGGTGCGGACCTCGGCGGCCACTTTCACCGACACGCTCTTTTCGCAAAACACCGTGGCATTGGACATCCGCGACTGCTCCCCCACCGTGTCCGGCTGCACCTTCACCGGCAACCTGGCCGGGGTCGTCGCCTACAACTCGTCGATGGTCTTCCGGGACTGCCGCGTGGAGGGAACGAAGAACGGCGGGCTGCTCCTCCACGACCGGACCGACATCACCGTCTCCGGCTGCAGCTTCACCGACAACTTCCGGTGGGCGATATTCGCCAACCGCTCCTCCGTCACGCTCCTTCGAAACACGTTCTTCCTCAACTACATCTCGGTTTTCTCTGAGGACTCGGCGGCGCTGCGCCTGGAGAACAACACCTTCGACCTGGACCGTTACATAGCCGTGACGGTCTACCGCTGCCCCTCGGTCGTGCTCGGAAACGACACCATCGCGGGGGCGACCCGGATGGCCCTCCGGGCCGAGTCCTCCCGCTTCGTCGCCGTCAATTCCACCCTGGCCTCGGGCCTCTACGACCTGCAGCTCAACGGGAACTCCACCGGGGAGCTCGTCAACTGCAGCTTCACGCCGCGAAACATCGACCTCCTGGACCCGAAAAGCCGCCTCAACGTCTCCTGGTTCTTGGGCGCTCTCGTTCGCTGGTGGTCCAGCGGGGCCCCCGTCGCCGGGGCCGAGGTGACTGTCACGAACGGCACCGGCAACCTGACCGCCCGGGGAACGACGGACGCCCAGGGAAGGTTCGACTGGGCCGTCGCCCTGGAGTACACGAGGGACAGGTCGGTCTCCCAACCCTTCGGTCCCTACAACGTGACCGCCCGGAGGCTCGGGCTTGCCCGTACCGTGGAGGCCACGGTCAACCGGAGCGTCGTGGTCGACCTCCTGCTCGACGACATCGGGCCGGTGATAAAGGTGGAGCAGCCGCGGGCCGGCGCGTTCCTCAACCTCACCCGCGTGACCCTCAAGGGCCAGTGCTGGGACAACGAGACCAGGGTGGTGTCGGTCGAGTGCCGGGTGGACAACGGGAGCTTCGCCTCCGCCTCCGGGACCTCGTTTTGGGAGTTCACCACGGGCGTGCTGCCCAACGGGCCCCACAACGTCACCGTGCGGGCCCGCGACAGCTCCAACAACACGAACCAGGCGGTCGTGCCCTTCACGCTGGACACCTTCGCCCCGTCGCTGACCGTTCTTTCGCCCCCGGAGGGCGGCTTCACCCGGGAGGACAACGTCACGGTGGACGGCGCGACCGAGAGGGACGCCACCGTGACCGTCAACGGGACGCCGGCCAACATGTCGGCCGGGAGCGGCGCGTTCAACCTGACGGTCGGCCTGTCGGAGGGGGACAACTTCATCGAGGTGGTCGCCACCGACCGCGCCGGCAACTCGGCCGTCCGCGTCCTCCGCTTCCGCCGCGACACCATGGTCACGCCCGTGGAGATATTCCCGGAAAACGGCACCTGGACCAACCAGACCCAGATGCGCATCTTCGGCCGGGTGGAGGAGAACTCCACCCTCCTCGTGCGCGCCCAGGACCCCTCCTCGAACTTCACCTCCAACGGGACCCGCCTGAACACCACGACCGGGAACTTCTCGGTGACCGTGGCCCTGCAAAACGGCACGAACCTCTTCCGCATCGACATCCTGGACGCCTACGGGAACAACGCCACCCGGTACCTCACGGTCCTCCAGGACAGCTCGCCGCCCTTCCTGAACATCACCTCCCCGCCGGAGCCCGAGCTCCACACCCGCCTGGTGCGTCTCATGCTCGAGGGCCGGACGGAGCCCGGCGCCGACCTCTTCCTCAACGGGCGGCGGGTGCTCGTGGAGGACGGCAACTTCAGCAAGGCCCTCACGCTGGACCTCGGGGTGAACGTCCTCAACCTGACCGTGGTGGACGCTGCCGGCAACTCCTTCTCGACCGTGTACACGGCAATACTGGACAGGACGCCCCCGCCTCTGGAGCTCGCAAGCCCCCGGAGGACCGCCTCGGGCACCCCCCTGGCGACAGAGTCCGGCGATCTCAGGGTCCGCGGCACCACCGAGGCCGGGGCGCAGGTCTACATCTCGGTCAACGGGAGGGCCGTGAACGGCGGCCGGCCGGTGGCGGTGGACGCCTTCGGCGGCTTCCGGCGGGACGTCAAGCTCCGGGAGGGCTACAACACCATCGAGGTCACCGCGATGGACCGGGCCGGCAACCCGACCGTCGAGACGAGGGTGGTGAGGTACCGCCCGCCGCCGCCGCTGGTGTCCAACGAGCTCCTGGCCGCACTGATAGTCGTCATCGGCATCGTGGTCGCCGTCACGGCCGTCGTCGCCCGGGACACGAAGCGCAGCACC